>SDBT01002408.1_pt1 | contig 33080 bp, 32 predicted proteins | sample 2277101 | NCBI WGS metagenome assembly SDBT01 (sample SAMN10404973, study PRJNA504765) | marine sediment metagenome | isolation source: marine sediment core GS10_PC15, 103 cmbsf | place: Arctic Ocean: Southern Knipovich Ridge | collected 2010
TCAAAGAACACTTTGTGAGAACTTGTCGTCACTTGAGGAACGTTTTTGATTCCTACGTCCGAAGTTATGAACACAGGCCAACAATGGCCTCTTGAGCGGTTCGGACTTTTTACGAGACCATCAGAACTGATCCAAGATAAAAAATATGCCGCTATGGGCAAGACTCCTGCAGATCGGGTGAAAGCTCTGCTAGGACAGTTGGATTCAGTAAGGAGCAGCCAGATAAGGGGTTCTGAAGTTTCTGGTCATACAAAGGCCCTGTCCCATAAATTTATGGGACAGGTAGAACAAGTTTTCACAAAACTACCTAAGTCCTTGGAGTGGCGCTCTTTTTACAACAATGATCTTCCAATTCTGATGGACATTTGTAAAGAAGTCCGGAAAATATCGATTCAAGATGGCTTGAACCGATCACTGGAGTCGGATGGCAAAGATTGTTCTCAAATGGAACCTAAAGATCTGAGTGCCAGAGAGATTAAAGGTATTGCCGACGGGTTCTAAATCAAGGTGGCTGGCAGGAAACCCATATCTTTCAGGCGCCACTTTCCTCAGAGCATTTCAAGGCAAATGTAGTATCTGCCATGCAAAAGAAAAAAATAATCGGTGTAGCCAGCAGGTACGTGATCATTTCAAAGAAAAAATAGGTCGTTAAACAAATACAGGAAATGCTAAAGGAATCATATTAACCCTCCCTTGAAAGGTAAGAACTCAAAATGATACAGGCAAGAAAACGCTGAAGGCAAAGAGAGGGGGACATCCTGCTTCCCATGACACTCATCTGCGGTACGTACGTCCGGGCTTTTCGGAAAACACCATGCAGATTTCTTAAGCCAATCACAGCCGGCTTGGGGCTGCCTTGGGCTCTGGATCTATAGTAGAGGCAGTAATCAATGTTCTAGAGTGGCTATGGCGCAACTTCTAACCTTCCTCGTTTACTATGGTCATAGTCTTCATTTAGGGGCTTTTGGCCATCCAGTACGGTTAGCACACTACCTTTCAGTATGGCCTCTTCTGTTTTTGATAGGTATTCCCCGGCAAGATTGCTGTCTCCATCCGTTATAGCACGGTAAGCCAGGTCAAAATATGCCTCAGCCTGTGGATGCTTGCCTAAATTCAGAAGCTCCCCTTCAATTTCAGTGAAATCGTACATATCCATGTTCATTTCTGACCCCTCCTTTTGGTATTTGACAAATTCAGTTCTGCTAGTTGCCGCCGACAGGGGGATTCACAAAAAGCTTCACGCCGGATTCTTTTTTCAACTGACAAACTTCTTGATCTTTTCAGCCATGTCTTTGATTTGCTTGACCTGTTTTATACCAGGGACTTGTCCAATAACCTTATCTATCACCTTGCTTTTCACGCACTCGGTCACCTTCTTCTGGACGGACTCGACCACCTTGCTTTCAATGGATTTTTCCACTTCCTTTGATGCCGCTTCTTCACCTGTCACTGCCTTTTCCGCCGACTCCTTGACCCCACCGATTTCCTTCTTAATGCCCTTGATTTCCTTGACCGTCTTGCCAAGGCCTTCACCAATACGGGGAAGCCGCTTGACACCAAAAAAAAGCAGGATGATCAGTGCAATGATAAGGATTTCTGGAACGCCGAATCCAAACATGGAAGTTGTCCTTCTGTAAAATCGTGTTTGGCAAACCAAATGTTATCAGGGCTTAGCGTACCCCAGAACCGAGGGTGAGGTCAACAGTAGGTCACTTCGAGGCACGGTAAATTTGTTCTAAGCTGCAAATCCCTTCAAAATCAGTATTTGAAAGCAGGTTTGATGGTCTCGTAAAAAGTCCGAATTAGACGGCAAAGCAAAAAGCTCCAAGTTCAAGGCGCGCGAATCTTGAGGAATGAGGCGTACTTATCGTACGTCGGAATGACGAAAGATGAAGTTCAACGCCGCAGATGGACTTTTTACGATTCCATCAGTTCTGACGGCCTCGTAAATCCCGCTGTGTCCCGACCAGTCGGGACAGATGGACTTTTTGCGAAGCCGTCAACTTCACCTCCCAAGACCAGAAGCATGCCACTTGCCTTTTCGGTCAGACTACTCTATCTCTGGCCGTGGGTTTCAGTTACCCCCATCAATTGGATGGGATTATTGGATTTGGACAACATGTCTAGCAGGGATGAGATGAAAAGTATTGGGAAATTGCATGTTCTAACAGATATTGTGCTGCAATCTCGGTTCTCGCATACAGAACTCGCAAAACTGGCCATCACCGGAGGAGCTGATACCATCCAGTTTCGTCAGAAAGAGGGATCTACGCGTGAGATGCTCGAGATCGCGCGGCAGATGAAGGCCTTGTGTACTGACAGTGGCGTGACGTTCATTGTGAACGATCGGGTGGATATAGCCATTGCCGCAGAAGCGGATGGCGTCCACCTGGGGCAGGATGATTTCCCGATCCCTATGGCTCGGAAGCTGCTGGGGAAAGGGCGAATTATCGGAGGGTCTGCGGCAACTATCAAGGACGCCGAAAAATGTTTTCTGGAAGGGGCAGACTATGTAGGATTCGGACCTGTTTTTCGAACCACTTCTAAGGACGATGCAGGTCCTGTGAGTGGCATTGAGACCCTCGAGCAGGTAGTCGGGGCTATCTCGCTGCCGATCATTGCTATTGGCGGCGTTAGTTCAGATAACGTCCATGAAGTGATGGGCGTGGGTGCTTATGGCATTGCGGTAATCTCTGCTATATGCTGCCAGGAAGACCCAAGAGAGGCAAGCAGGGCGCTTTGTAACGCTATTGGTGGCGAAAGGTCGGGGGAAGGCCATGTCTAAGACGGTCGTCGCCACTGGAGAATTTGGGTTGATTCGTCGAATTCAAGACCTCCTTCAGAAGGAAGGCCCTTGTCGGCAAGGAGTTACACTCGGGATCGGGGATGACGCAGCGTCTTTCACACCCCGACAAGGATATGATCTGTTGGTAACGTGTGACTGTATGGTGGAAGGTCGGCACTACTTGTCGGATCACATCACTCCAATGGATTTGGGCCGGCGCGCCATGGCGTCCAACATCAGTGACATCGGTGCTATGGGAGGGCTGCCACTGTATGCCCTAGTTTCACTGGGACTAAAGGCCGAGACCCTCGTGGCGGAGGTGGAAGCTCTGTATCGGGGGTTTGTCAGGGAATTGAATCCTTTCGGGGCCTGTGTCGTTGGCGGAAACCTTACCAAATCGGAGAATAATACTTTCATAGACATTACACTTATTGGGGAAGTAGAAAAAGGCAAGTCCGTGCACCGATCGACTGCCAAGCCGGGAGATGTGATTTTGGTCACCGGGTATCCGGGCCAAGCATCTGCCGGATTACAGCTTCTACTCAATAGCGAACCCACAGAGGATCTGAGAGATCATCTGCTGGTAAGGGCCTACAATACACCATCTCACCGAGCACGGGAGGGGAAGGCCATCGCAGAGTCGGGCTTTGCAACGGCGATGACCGATACCAGCGACGGTTTTCTGGGGGACCTGGGACACATCTGTGACAGTAGCAGTGTGGGGGCAGAGGTGATTCAAGGGAAACTGCCGGTGAGTGAGGATCTTCGAAAGGCTGCATCTCAATTAGGCCGGGATCTATACGACCTGGTTCTTCAGGATAGTGATGATTATGAACTGATCGTCACTTGTCCCCCCACCCATACAGACCAAATACGCACTATTGTCGCAGCCTTGAGTGATGTGGCGATTACGGAGGTTGGCACAATTACTGACGCTACCGACGGCATCAAGCTGATGTTGCCTGATGGTGCTGAACAGGAAATCACACCCGGTGGTTGGGATCACTTCCGGGGCAAGGAGGGCAAGGATGTTCGATAAATATTTGGCAAAAAAAGCCGCGACGAATCTAACCATATTGAGAAAAGCGAGGCCGCTGATTCACAATATTACTAACTTTGTGGTCATGAACTATACCGCCAATGCCTTACTGGCCTGCGGTGCTTCTCCCGTCATGGCGCATGCAGCAGAGGAAGTTGAGGAGATGGTCTCCTTTGCCAAGGCACTGGTACTCAATATAGGGACCCTGACTCCGAATTGGGTTGATTCCATGTTGAAGGCAGGCAAACGTGCCAATGAACTGGACATACCCATTATTTTAGATCCGGTTGGTTCAGGCGCGACAACTCTGCGTACCGAATCTGCCAAGCGACTTATAAGAGAACTCTCGATTCGCGTGGTCCGGGGCAATGCGTCTGAAGTACTTTCACTGGCTCATGAGGGTTCTCATACTAAAGGAGTTGACGCTATTCACAGTGTGGAGGAGGCCACCGATGCGGCACTGGCACTTTCCAAGGAACTGGGGACTATCCTTGCTATTACTGGACCCGTGGATCTTATTACCGATGGCAATCGAGTATGTCGGGTTTCCAACGGGCATGAACTCATGGGCGTTGTGACTGGCACGGGCTGCACGGCTACCGCTGTCATGGGAGCGTTTTTGGGGATAGATGACGAGCCAGTTGAAGCTGCCGCTACCGCGTTGGCATACTTTGGTCTTGCCGGGGAAAAGGGTGCCATCGGGGCCCGAGGTCCGGGCACCTTCCAGATGGCCTTGCTTGATGCACTTTTCACGATCGACGAAAGAGAGTTGGAAGCGGGGGCCAAGGTGCAGTCGTGAGATGGACACTAGATAGCATATTCAACCACCCTGTTCCTACCCGCATTCTTAGCCTCATACAAGGCCTGATCTGCCATCCCCACGAACTCTAAGGGAGATTGATCCGTGCCACTGCTATATGATGCCATGCCTATACTTATAGTCATAGCAAATTCAGATGAGTCGCATGTAAACGGGTGCCCGGCCACTATCTCCCTGAATCTTTCACACACCATCCGGGCCTTTTCAGGCTGGGTGTGGGGTAAAATCACTGCAAATTCCTCGCCGCCATAACGACATATGAAGTCACTGTCCCTGATGCATTCCCTGAGCTTTCTGCCAATCTGAGAAAGAACCATATCCCCTGCAGGATGACCATAGGTGTCGTTAACCTGTTTGAAGTGATCCAGGTCCATCATGCATAGCACCAGGTCGGACCCATGCCTCCTGGCGCTCGCCACCTCACGTTCAAGGACCTCAACAAAAGATCGGCGGTTGTAAAGGCCGGTCAATTGATCTTTTTTGGCCATGTCGGCCAACCTTTTCTGAGTAATCTTGACTTCGTTTTTAAGACGAAATGTCTCCAGAGAGTTACTGATGATTTGAAGAAGGGCTTTTTTGCTGATCATCTCCTTTGGCAGATAGTCGCAGGCTCCGGCCCGTATGACCTGTGAAGCTGTCATTTCATCGCCCCTTCCGGTGATCACCACCACAGGTATTTCGAATCCCTCCTTGTCCAGCTCCCTCAAAAAATCCAGACCATTTCCGTCAGGAAGCATATAGTCCAGCAGCACCAGATCAAACTTACCCCTTGCCAATGCTTGCGCTGCCTCTTTAATGGTCCTTCCCCGAGACAAATGCATCTGGGGGTGTTTCTTCAGAAGGGCCTTGATTGTTGCAAATCCAACATCCGAGTCTTCCACTGAAAGGATATTTATCTTCTGGTCAAGGTTGACAGTCGTTAATCCGGTTTGATACGGCATTGTCCCATGAACACCAGCTTTGTGGAGCTTTTTCGCCATATTGGAGACCTGCCGCCCGATCTTTTCTGTTGCGACCATGTGCTGAACCAACTTCTCGGGGTCGTCTTTGTGCATCTTCATCGAGTCAATACTACGCAAGAGCGCTGAGAGTGGTTGATTCAACTCCTGAGCCGTTGCCCCGGCCATCTGGAGCAGGACCTTAAGCCGTTCCTCCTCGACAACTCTTCTTTGTTGTTCGAGGATCTTCTTGTTGGCTTTTCTTAATTCCTCCTCCGTTCTCTTTCGGACCGTGATTTCCAACTTGAGGCGCTTGTTCTTTTTGACCACCTCGGCGGTTCGTTCTTCCACGCGGTGTGCAAGCTCATAAAGAGTTTTTTGCAGCTCATCTTCCTGCCATTTTAGCTCAGTTATATCTGCATTGACTTCGGCACATAACCATTCTCCCTTGTCGTTCTGGAATGGTACCGTGGTCACTTGCACAGCCTTTTCACCTTCCCGCGTCAGGACTTTCTCGGTAACACAGGTTCTCTTTGTTTCAAGGGCCTCTGCCACTCCGCAGCCAAGACACACCTCGTCCAGACCCAAGAAGTATTCGTAACATTTTTTACCGTTTGGGTCACCGTACACCTTCTGCCACTCCGGATCCACGTATCGGATGTTAAACTCCGAATCAATGATATCCAAACCCGTTTTTGTGGCACCCAGAATAAACTCAATGCGCCTGAGTTCTTCTTGTGCCTCTGAAGGCTTCACAAGTTCTTTGTCCATCTCCTTGACCCTGAGTTCAAATTCTTCGCAAGCTGGTTTGCCGGTCATGCGACACTTCCTTGTTGTGTCAGTTCGTGACAACGTGACGATGCTCTGAATGCCGGAACACCAGCCTCCCAGAAGTTATGTTGTTCGGGTCCGAGCACGACGAGCTGTTTTGGCGCTCACTTGAGTTCTTTATGTAAATGGTTCAATGTGAGCCTCAGACATTCTTTCAGGCAATCGCCCACACCGGTTCCTCGCAAGGCGCTTGCCGGGTACGCTGGAACCTTGATGTGGCTGTTTAGGTCTCGCTCCATGACCTGGACAGGCAAAAGGGGCGTACCATCGTCTGTTAGATCTCGCTTGTTGTACTGAAGAACCAGGGGAGTTTTGAATATGCTCATGTTCTGTTCCGCCAGGTTTTGCTGGAGATCTCTCAAAGACAAGATGTTAGCTTTCCGGCGAATCTGGAGAGAATCCGCAACGAACACCACACCATCGACATTGCTGAGCACCATTTTTCTAGTGGATCTGTATTTTACCTGGCCGGGTACCGTATAGAGCTGCAGCTTCACGTCCCAGCCTCTGATTTTGCCCAAGGCCATGGGCAACAAATCAAAAAATAGGGTCCGATCACCCTGGGTGTTGACGGATACCATGTCACCCGTGGTTTGTTTTTTGAACGCCTTGAAGATGTACTCCAGATTGGTGGTTTTGCCACCTCGCCCCGGACCATAATAGACGACCTTACACTCGATGAGCCTGTCTTTTGCCTTGAAAATTGCCACAGAACCTATCTCAAATCGTTAAAAAATGGCCATTTTCCTCACTGCTGTGAGGAAATTTGAGATTGCAGGTTCCCTGCACTAAATAGCCATTTTTCAGACAGTTAAAGTGTTACACCCCTTAGACAAACAGTACACATCGCGATGGTTGAGGATCTCTTCACGTTCGATGCTCACCAAGATGTTGCTATCCTGTCTCCAAGAAGCCTCCGCTGGGTCGGCCCACGACGCTCGTCATCATCATTGCGTGTTCCGCCGGTAACAGAACGGATTCGACCCGGGGCCATAACAGCGTCACCTTATTTTGGGTCTTTTTCCTCTACATCGGCATAGACAAGAAAAAGTAAAGCGAGGGGCCGTCAAGATTTGAGGGCATCGTCATGTCCCGGATGTTCCGCACCGATGAAGCCATGCGAGAATCTCATCTGCTGCTTTTTCAGCCTTTTCGAGATCAAGCCTGCCAATTGCGTCATTGTATTGATCGAGCTTGGTGCCCACCTCCAGCGGCAAGTCGTCAGGCCCGTCAATTTGTAGCTCACCGCAATCAACGGATTTGAGGTTGTGGAACATCATCGACCCTAGTTCATTGTTGAAATTGTACATTGACACCTCCAATTTTCACCACTCAGTTTAATTCTTTTGCCAGGTCTTTGTTCTGGCTCTCTTCGCGGTTTCCATTTATGATGGCAATGTGTGTGCCAACGAAGCGCTCCTTGCTTAACTAGGCGATTTTACGTCAAATTTGCTTGGTGGCGTCTCGGATGGGCTCTCACATACCTCTGCGGGGCCCACTGGTTGGATACTTCGTATTCACTTTCATACTGAAAACGTATCCAAGCGGATAAAAAGTATCCACTTTGTGGTGGCACTGAATCTTGCCCTTCGGCAAGATTTCAGATATTGTGAGGCCCACAATCGATTGAGACAGGGGAGTTAGCCATGAAACCTATTGTTGCCATTGTCGGACGTCCCAATGTGGGCAAATCCACCTTGTTTAACCGGATTACCCGGTCGCGCAATGCCCTTGTGGACAACATTGGCGGTGTGACCCGGGATCGAATCTACGGGGATGCCAAATGGGATGAGGTTTCCTTCACAGTGGTGGACACAGGGGGGTTTTCTGACTTTGATTCAGAGGCACTCGTGCCCCTGGTCCGGTACCAGGTGATGCAGGCCTTGGAGGAGGCCGACGCAATTGTCATGCTATTTGACGGCAGGGAAGGCCCAAATCCTATTGACGAAGATCTGGTTGACAGGCTGCGTCGATCGGGAAAGCAAGTGTTTTACTGCGTTAACAAGATTGACGGGCCCAGGCACGAACTTCACGTTGCTGAGTTTTCGGTCCTCGGGGTGGAGCACCTTTATCCCATCTCTGCCGAACACCGATACGGCATGATGGATTTCATGGATGCCTTGTGCGCTGCCTTGCCTCAGAGTGAGCCCGAGACTGTCTCCGACAAGATCAGGCTGGCAGTCATTGGACGGCCCAATGTGGGAAAATCGTCTTTGATCAATCGCCTTCTGGGAGATGAGCGACTTGTGGTCAGTGAAATACCGGGCACCACAAGGGACGCGGTCGACACTGTCTGCAAGGTGAACAACACGGAGTACGTGCTGATAGACACGGCTGGAATCCGAAGAAAGGGGCGCGTCAAAAAAAAACTGGAAAAGTTTTCCGTTATCAAGGCCCTCAGGAGCATGGAGAGATGCCATATCGCCCTTGTCATGATGGATGCTTCTGAAGGGGTTGCAGAGCAAGACGCAAGGGTTGCTGGTTACGCACTGGAGCGGGGCCGGGCCTGCATCATTCTTCTGAACAAATGGGATCTGGTCAAAAAGGATTCCACTACCACGGATCGCTACGTGACAGAGGTAAGGGAGCGGCTGAAATTTGCCAGTTTTGCCCCAGTGCTGACCGTCTCCGCTCTGACCGGCCAACGGCTGTTCAAGATTTTTGATTGTGTTGAGACCGTCTATGACCAGTACACGACACGTGTGGGCACAGGGAGGCTGAACAGGATCTTTTCGACTATTGTTGCCCAACACCAACCCCCGACTCACCGCGGACGGCATGTCAAGTTCTACTATGCCACACAGGTGACCAGCAGACCGCCTACATTCGTGTGCTTTGTAAACTATCCTAAGGCGATCCATTTTTCTTATGAAAGATATCTCGTGAACCAACTCAGAACCACATTGGGACTGGACAAAACCCCCATCCGGATCATGTTTCGACAACGAGGACAGAAGAAATGATGGTGGAGACGATACCGGACGTCAGATTGATCCTTACATCAGGCATCAGGTTGCCGGTATCGGGCATCGGATGGTAGATGATGGAAATGGATCTTTTTGATCAAGTAGAAAAAGACACGGAAAAGACGGCTCGTCCCCTGGCTGACAGGATGAGACCGAAAACCATGGCCGATTTTGTGGGTCAAACCCATGTGGTCGGAAACCACAGTCTGCTGCGTAGAGCAATAGACGAGGATCGCCTGTTTTCAGTCATCTTCTGGGGCCCCCCGGGCTCGGGCAAGACCACGCTTGCCAGGATCATGGCCGGTGAGACAAAGTCGCACTTTGAGAGCTTCTCAGCCGTGCTGTCAGGGGTAAAAGAGATCAGGCAGGTCATTGACCAGGCCAGGACCTACCGCCGCTACCATCAGCGAAAGACGATCGTTTTCGTAGATGAGATCCATCGATTCAACAAAGCCCAGCAAGATGCCTTCTTGCCGCACGTGGAAAACGGTTTGATCACACTCATTGGCGCCACAACGGAAAATCCCTCTTTTGAAGTGATTGCTCCACTTCTTTCAAGGGCCCGGGTGATGGTGCTCAATCCGTTTTCTCACGAGGAGCTGTCCCAGATATTGAAGCGGGCGCTCAGCGACAAGGAAGACGGTCTTGGAGCACTGTCAATGGAGGCCGAAGCAGAAGCCCTTGAGCACATGGCCTGGGCTGCTGACGGGGATGCCCGCTCTGCCCTGAACAATTTGGAGGCTGCTGCGGCTTTTGTGCAGCAAAAGGAGAAAACAGAGAGAAAGATCACGCGTGCGGTTGTCGAAGCGGCTTTGCAAAAGAAGGCCCTGCGCTACGACAAGGCTGGAGAGGAACACTACAACCTCATATCCGCTTTTCACAAGAGCCTTCGGGGGAGCGACCCTGATGCCGCCCTATACTGGCTGGGTCGGATGCTTGATGCCGGAGAGGACCCACTGTATGTTGCCCGCCGGATGGTCAGGTTTGCATCTGAAGATGTTGGAAATGCCGACCCAACGGCTTTGTCCGTTGCTGTTTCTGCCATGCAGGCCTTTCAGTTTGTGGGACCTCCGGAGGGGGACCTGGCACTGGCCCAGACGGCCGTATATCTTGCCACCGCCCCAAAGAGCAATGCCCTTTATGCGGGCTATGGAAAAGTACAACAAGTAATTGGCGAAACAGGTGCGCTGCCTGTGCCTCTGCACATACGAAACGCCCCGACAAAACTGATGAAGGGCCTTGGTTATGGCAAGGACTACAAGTATGCCCATGACTTTGCAGAAGGCTACGCGTCACAGGACTACTTGCCCGAAGAACTCAAGAAGACGAGCTTTTATGTCCCTACGGACAGAGGTTATGAAAAGACAATCAGGCAAAGGCTGGACAAGTGGCGCAGGCTTCGACAGGCAATGCTTCGGGACAAGAAAGAGCAAGGCCCGCAGTGAAAATCGGCTTAAGAGCAACGTCAGGGTGAAGTTGTTCATATTATTGACAGGAAGAAAAACAACTGCCATAAGCTCTCCAGATATGCAAGGACGCATCATAAAATGTATTTTACGATCGTGTCGCGCATGAGCACCATGAATCAGGGCCATAATCGGCGCGTTCCGGGCTGGGGGTCACGTTATGCTAGACTATGTTAGACGACTTTATGATCAACTGATGGCTGGTGCGGTTTCCGAATGGACGGCCCTTTATCCCCTGCTGGCCAAGGCATGCCTTGTGCTGCTTGGGGCAGTCGTGGTTTGGGCTGTTTTCAAGCGGGTGCTGAAAAGGGTTCAAACACGAGCCCAAAAGTACGAATTTGTGCGCATTCGCAGTGAGATCTTCGGGCTGATTAAAAAGGCAGTATTCTATGGGCTGGTATTTTTCTGTGGCATCTATGTCGTGGATCTGTTCAAGATTCCTTTCCTGGAAAAGGTCTTCTACGCCACCCTTATTATGCTTCTGGCCGTTCCGGTCAAAGACTTCACCGTGCTTGTGCTGAGGTATCTTGAGGACAATATTGTCAGCAAGACCCAAAGCAAGATAGATGACATTGTCTTTGACCTTCTAACGAAATTCTCAGGCGTTATCGTTTTTGCTATTGCCATTCTGCTTGCCCTGGACGTGTTGGGGGTCAATGTGGTGCCGTTTGTTGCAGGGGCTGGCGTGGCCGGCATTGCCGTAGGCTTTGCAGCAAAAGACACCTTGTCCAACCTCATAGCAGGCATCCTGCTCATTATTGACCGGCCCTTTGAAGTGGGTGACCGTATCGAAGTGTGGTCTGCGCCGAAGAATTCAGCAACCTGGGGAGATGTGATTGACATAGGTCTCAGGGCGACAAAGATCAGAACCACGGACAACATCGTAATCATCATTCCCAACAACGAGATCATGAAACGCGACATAATAAACTACACAACGCTTTCAACGGATATCCGTGTTCGGATTCCCATTGGTGTTTCATACGATACTGATATCAACAAGGCAAAGTCGGTGATCATGGATATTGCAAAGACAGCAGACTGGGTCCTTGAAGATCCACCACCCAAAGTGGTAGTGAGGCAATTTGGGGAGTCCTCGGTTGACCTAGAACTGCGGGTCTGGATAAAGGATGCCAGAAGGCGGATGGACACGATATCTCACATGACAGATAACATCAAGGAAGCCTTTGACAAGGAAGGGATCGAGATCCCGTATCCCAAACGGGACATCACGATCATGCAGACAAATCGTAGCCAAGACGGAGGCCGTGATGGATGACAAGAAATCTTCAAAACGAAAACCAGACCCTGCAAGGATGCAGGCCTTGAGACGTTTGCCGGTTCATATCAAGCAGGGCCTCACCAAAGAAGAGGCAGACGCATTCTTGTATGAAGAGCTATGGCCGGATTCACTTTTTGAAAAGCTTAAGGATTACCTCGTAGATTAGGAAAAGTCATGAAGTTGACCGCCGGGCGTCAAAAGAAAGGAGAAAAGTGATGAAAGCTGGATCCTGCATTCTTTGTATTCTCATTCTGCTGGCTTCACCTGCCGTGGCAGCGGGCCGCAGTGTCTCAAAGAGCACGGTTGATGATCAGGTGGCAGTAGAAGTCACAGTGTATAACAACAACCTTGGCCTCATAAAGGACGTGCGCAAAGTCAAACTGCCTTATGGGGTGGGCGAGTTGAGATTCATGGACGTTGCTTCCCACATCAAACCTGTCACGGTCTATGCAAGGTCTCTGAATTCTCCTGATGACTTTGCCGTGCTTGAACAAAACTACGAGTATGACCTTATGAATGCAGACAAGCTCCTTGATAAGTATGTCGGCAAAAAGATAAAGATAATAGAATGGAACAAGTATCAAGACAGAAAAGAGGTGGTTGAAGCCACATTGCTGAGCAACAACCAGGGACAGATCTACAAGATCAACAACGAGATATATCTTGGCCACCCGGGTTACAAAGTGCTCCCGGAAATACCGGAAAATCTCATAGCAAAGCCAACGCTTATGTGGCTTTGTGAAAACAAAAGCAAAAAAGCCCACGAGCTGGAGGTTTCTTATCTTACGAACAATATCAATTGGAAGGCAGATTATGTCGTAGTGCTGAACAAAGACGATACTGCTGCAGACATATCCGGTTGGGTCACCCTGGATAACAAAAGTGGCGCAAGCTACAAGAATGCGCGTTTGAAGCTGGTGGCTGGTGAAGTGCATCGGGTCAGGGAACAAATGCAGGATCGGGTCTATGCCATGGCATCAGGAAAGGCCAGGGCGCCAGTATTTAAGGAAGAGGCGTTTTTTGAATATCACATATATGACATGGACAGGAAAACCACTATCAAGGATAAGCAGACAAAACAGGTGAGCCTGCTTCAAACCACTGATGTGGGAGTTGACAAGGAACTGCTTGTGCACGGCATCAAGGCTTATTTTACGAGACAATATACGGAAAAACAGGCCAAGCAGCCTGTGAATGTGTATGTCAAATTCAAAAACTCGAAGAAGAACAATCTGGGCATGCCGCTTCCGGCCGGCATCATGCGGCTGTACAAGAAGGACCACAGCGATAGCCTGCAATTTGTTGGTGAAGACAGGGTGGAACACACTCCAAAAGATGAAGAAGTCAAGCTGAAGATTGGAAGGGCCTTTGACGTGGTAGCAGAGAGGATCCAGACAGACTACAGAAGGCTGACCTCACGGCTTCATGAATCTGAGTGGGAGATAAGCTTGAGAAACCACAAAGAAACGGATATAGTGGTGGGTGTCGTAGAGCCACTGTTCGGAAACTGGACCGTCATAAAGAACTCGCATCAATACAAAAAGCTTGATGCTTTTACAATACGCTTTGACGTGAAAGTCCCTAAAGACAAAGAGGTGAAGGTAACATACCGCGTTAAAGTAGGGATATAGGCACTTTTTCCTGATGCCAATCTATCCAGCATAGGAGGGTACAGTGAACAAGTCTCCAGATGATAAAGAGGTTGAAGATCTGAGTGTTCTGGACAGAGAAATCTCTCTGGAAGGCGAAAGACCCGCCAGTTTTCCTGAGGATGACATAGAGGGGCTTGGAAGAGATTCAATCATTCGAAAACTGAGTCATCGAGTAACTATCCTGTCCATACTTGTTCCGGCCGTGTTCTGTGCGATTTTTTTGTTCGCATACCTGGACACGAGGCATAGACTCAAACAGATAGAATCCACTGGGCTAACCGAGGTGCAGGAGCTGTCCGGGGACCTTGAACACAGAATAACATCCCTGTCAGACGAGCAGTCGGCACTTGAGAAGTCAATGGCTGACAGAGTATCTTCGCTCGAAAAATCAGCTGCGTCCAACAAAGAGGATTTGGACAGACACGAGAAGTCGATCAAGAGGCATGCACAATCCAAGGCAAGCAAGAAGGCATTAGAAAAGCACTCTGAAGGAGTTACAAATACTGTTTTTATGCTGCAACAAGATGTGTCCAAGCACAGGGAGGCCGTGGATGCGGTAATAAAGGCGCTTAGGAGACAGCTCGACGCGGCAACCAGCGCTGTTTCACTGCTGCGCGATGACTTGCCGGTGCAGAAAAGAGAAATGGCCGTATTGCTCAAGGCCATTGAAAATATGCGGGATATAGATGAAGCACAGGAAACAGCTATCAAGCATCTCACAGAGCGTATGGTCGGCAAGGAAGAGCTTGAGGATTTTCTCAAAACCGAACGGACCAATTATGAGCAGACAAGAACCGCACTGGAAAAGCAGATAAAGAGACTCAGGGATGAGATTTCTGCACTACAAAAACGACCTGGGCAGATTGGAAAAACCAATGCAGTACCCCAGGCCAAAAATGAGCGTCTCAAAGTGAAGCCTTCAGGCAAGACCAAAAAGGCTGAGCCAGGGCCGGAACCTGCTCCAGGCCAGATCCTAGAACAAGAAATCACAGAGTAGGTTTGACGGCTTCGTAAAAAGTCCATCTACGGTGTTGTGCTTCATCTTTCGTCATTCCGACGTACCGTAAGCACGCCTCATTCCTCAAGATTCGCACGCCTTGCAGATGGACTTTTTACGAAGCCGTCAAATGTGATTTTCAGAAAAACAGCCATGTTCTTTACCCGCTTTTTTCACCACACCTAGTCTCTATCCAGTCTGCACACGCCATTCGCATCCTCCACTCGTGAATTCTGAGTAACAAAAACGAAATCGGTGGTGTAATGACATTATGCCCTGGAATTTGTGCGGCACGGGTAACTACGTAAATATACTGCAAAATGGCCGGGCAGGCCGCCTGGCACGGATTCTGCTTAAAAGGGCTGCAAGATCATCAGGAGGAACGAATCATGAAAAAGACTGTTGGGCTCACATTGTTCTTGGTCCTTGCGTTATCTGTTGGTACGTCTTCTGCTGGAGAGGTAACTTTATTCGGACCGCAGCAGTACGTTCGAACAAAGGCCACTCGGAGTTTGTGGGCAGCCAATTCCCGTTTTTTTTCTGCCTCTCCAAAGGAGGGCAGGCTCGTCATCAGAAATGGTGATGAGAATGGAAAACACAGAATAACGAGTGCTTCTATTCTTCTTAATGGGAAGCAGGTGCTTGGCCCACGTGACCTTGACCAGAAGGTTTTTGAGCTGGAAACCTCTGTGGATTTGGCCCAAGATAACCACATTGAAGTGCACCTGAAAAGCAAACACAGCAGTTACCTTACTGTTGAAGTCAAACAAGAAGCAGAACCGCCCACTGCAACTATACATGCCGATTCCGAAATGATCAAGATCGGTCAATCCGCCACCTTGAGATGGAGTACAACAAACGCGAACTCCTGTGTGATCAATCCTGACGTTGGCGAGGTTGATGTAAACAGTGGTCAGGATGGTATCGTGGTGTGGCTGACCGAGACTACTCCTTACACCATCACAGCTACTGGCCTTGGCGGTACAGCCATGGCTGAGGTTACGATTGCAGTGATCCACCCTCCATCTATTACCCTACTCGAACCGGATGGCTTAGATGATACTGCTGATAGCAGCTTTACCATACGATGGGACGATGCGGATGCGGATGACGATGCCACTATTTCCCTCTACTATGCTGGTGCCGATGGTCGCGCAGATGACGTACCGATCGTGAGTGGGCTCAGCGAAGATCCCGATGGGGCAGGGGCCGACGAATATGCATGGAATACCGAGGATGTAGCAGAAGGGACTTACTATATCTATGCAGTGATTGACGACGGAGTGAATGAGCCAGTTGTCAATTATGGCAGCGGGCTCGTAACCATTGCGCACGGCCCTCTATGGCTTTCAGAATTCAAGCTTGCGGCAAACGACCTTGAACCGGCCGACTATTTCGGATACTCCGTATCCATAAGCGGAGACTATGCCATAGTTGGAGCTTATCGAGACGATGATGGCGGAGAGTCTTCCGGCTCAGCCTATATCTTCAGGCTTGAGGGCGGAGATTGGATCGAGCAGGCGAAAATAACTGCAAGTGACACAGCAGCAGGTGACTTTTTTGGATATTCTGTATCCATAAGCGGAGACTATGCCATAGTTGGAGCTTACGGCGATGATGACAACGGAAGCTCATCTGGCTCAGCCTACATATTCGGACTTGAGGATGGGGATTGGATCGAGCAGGCGAAAATAACTGCGAGTGACACAGCGGCAAGCGACTATTTTGGCCGAGCCGTGTCCCTGAGCGAAGACTATGCCATAGTTGGAGCTTACGGCGATGATGACAACGGAAGCTCATCTGGTGCAGCCTACATATTCGGGCTTGAGGATGGGGATTGGACCCAGCAGGCCAGGATAACTGCACGCGATGCAGCGGCAAGCGACTATTTTGGCCGAGCCGTGTCCCTGAGCGGAGACTATGCCATAGTTGGAGCTTACGGCGATGATGACAACGGAAGCTCATCTGGCGCAGCCTACATATTCGGACTTGAGGATGGGGATTGGATCCAGCAGGCTAAGATAACTGCAAGCGATGCAGCGGCAAGCGACTATTTTGGCCGCGCCGTATCCATAAGCGGCGACCACGCCATTGTGGGTGCTTACGGCGACGATGACGGCGGAAGTTTTTCTGGCTCAGCATATATCTTTGAGCGTAACGATATTCAGTGGATCCAGCAGGCTAAGATAACTGCAAGCGATGCAGCGGCAAGTGACTATTTTGGCCGCGCCTTATCGCTGGACGGTGAATTCGCCATTGTGGGTGCCTATTTGGGCGATAATGGCGCCGGGAGCCCTTCTGGCTCAGTTTATGTTTTCAGGGATGACGGTGGGCAGTGGACCGAGCAGGCCAAGATAACTGCAAACGATGCGGACGCACATGACTATTTTGGCCGATCCGTATCGGTCAGCGGTGAGTATGCCCTTATCGGGGCTCATGGCAACGATGAAGGAGGAAGCTCTTCTGGTTCAGCATATACATATGTAATCCAGTAAGGGCTCACGCATAATAGTCTAAGATAGCCTTGCACAAACCGTCAATGGTGTACTCCTGGGCTTCAATATCCACATTGAAGCCCAGTTTTTTTGCGGTATCAGTCGTTATCGGACCGATGCTTGCCACGGTGAGCCCTTGAATGAGTTCCTCGAACCTTTCAGAGGGAAGAAGTTTTTTGAAGTTCTTGGCCGTGGAAGAACTGGTAAACGTTACAAGGTCAACAGAACGCTGCTCTAAATGTTTAACCAGCATGTCAGCATTTTCTCGGGCCTGTTCGGTCTGATACACGGCAATCTCATCCACAACAGCACCCATTTTCCGGACTTCCACTGGCAGCACCGGCCGGGCCTCTTTGGCTCTGGGAAGGAGCACTTTTTTGCCCTTCATAGATTCATCTGCGAAGGCATCCACGATCGATTCGGCCCGGTAGGTCTTGGGTAGAATATCACTGGTCAATCCGAAATCGCGCAACCGCTTCGCAGTGGCCGGGCCGATGGTGGCTGTGCGAACATCTCTTAGTGCCCGCACGTCTTTGCCCTTTTTGTAGAGCCGCTCAAAAAAGAAGGAAACGCCGTTAACACTGGTAAAGACAAGCCAGTCGTAGGAACCGAGGGTGTCTATGGCAGCATCAAGGGCCCCCCACTCGTGGGGAGGCACAATCCGGATAGTCGGGCATTCCAAGCAGTCGGCTCCTTCGGCTGAAAGGAGTGCTACCAGGTCGCTTGCTTGCTGTCGAGTCCTCGTCACCACGACGGTTTTGCCAAAGAGCGGTTTTTTTTCGAACCAGTTAAGGGTTTCCCTCAGCCTGACCACCTCACCCACAACAATAGCAACCGGTGGTGTGAGTTTGGCTGCTTCTGCCTGTGCAACGATCGTCTCCAGTGTCCCGACCACCGTGGTTTGCTGAGGCGTGGTTCCCCACCTGATCAGGGCCACGGGAGTCTTGGGGTCGCGGCCACCTGCGATGAGTTCCCCTTTGATCTTGGCCAGGTTCTTGACACCCATCAAAATGACCAAGGTTCCAACACCGGTGGCGAGCTTGGACCAGTCAACAGTGGAGTGCGGTTTTGTCGGGTCCTCATGACCTGTAACAATGCCCACGCTGGCTGTGTATTTGCGGTGGGTCAGCGGTATGCCCGCATAGGCTGGTGCAGCTATGGCAGAGGTTATGCCGGGCACGACCTCAAAGGGAATTTTTTCTGCGGCCAGGGCCTCAGCCTCTTCACCGCCTCTTCCGAATATGAAAGGATGCCCTCCTTTGAGGCGAACCACGGTGCGGCCCTGTTTTGCCTTTTCGATCATGAGCTTGTTCATCTCATCTTGAGGAAGCATATGACGATCCTGCTGCTTGCCAACATAAATGGTTTCCGCATCTTCTCTGGCATATTTGAGCAGTTTGGCAGACGCCAAGTGGTCATAGATGATAACATCGGCCTGATTCAGGCACTCCATGCCCTTTACGGTTATTAAACCCGGGTCGCCAGGCCCGGCACCAACCAGATAGACCTTTGCCCCTTTCATTTTGTTACATCCTGCAGAGTTTTGCCCAAGAGGTCCTCAAGGATTTTTCGTCCACCCTTTTCAAGGAGTCGTTCCGCCAGCTCTACACCGAGCTTTTCGCGCTGGTCCACGGCCCCGGCAATTGAATCGCGAATAAGAACAGATCCATCCACCTCTGCCACAAGGCCGGTCAGTTCAATTCTGTCTCCGGAAACTTTTGCCCTGGCAGCAATGGGGACCTGGCACCCGCCCTCAAGCCGGCACAGAAAGGCCCGTTCGCTTTCCACTGCTTGGCGGGTCTGGCCGTGATCGAGTGGTCTCGTGAGACCGTGAACGAACTCATCATTTTCTCTAATCTCAATGGCCAGCGCCCCCTGTCCGATAGCAGGAAGCATGATTTGCTCGGGAATATACTGGGTAACATGGGCTTCCAGCCCAAGCCTTTTTACACCGGCCGCTGCAACGACGATGGCATCGAGGTCCTCAGTTTGCAGCTTTCGTATCCGGGTGTCGAGGTTTCCCCTCAAAGGGCGAATCGCGATATCCGGTCTGATATGTCTAATCTGGGCCCCGCGCCTGAGGCTGCTGCTGCCAATACACGCGCCGCTTGAGAGATCTTCAAAGGAGTGACCGTTCTTTGAAATCAACGCGTCGGCAGGGTTTTCCCGTTCAGGCACGGCGCCGATGCAAAGACCTTGAGGGATTTCGGCGGGCACGTCCTTCATGCTGTGCACCGCAAGGTCTATCCCGCGTTCAAGCAGGGCAGTTTCGATCTCCTTTACAAACAGTCCCTTTCCCCCCACAAGCGCAAGAGGCACATCTGTGATCTTGTCCCCGGTGGTCTTGATCTTGACGATCTCGATTTGGCATTCAGGAGTAACAGCAAGGAGTCGTGACCGCACCCACTCTGCCTGCCACACCGCAAGAGCGCTTCCCCGTGAGCCGATTTTGATTGTTTTCATTGTCAGTGTCCGCAGGTGCTGCAGTTCGTGGAGCTGCAGGAAGTACAGGATGAGCCCTTTGAACTTGAGAAATCACCATCGCTCTTGTGACTGAAGGCAGAAAGAAGCTTCTTTACCTTCTTGCCGTTGCACGTTGGGCAATTGACTTTCTGTTTGCCGAACACAATAATCTCAAAGTCCTTGTCGCACTTCATACAATGGTATTCGAATATAGGCATGTCTAAACCTCCTTACGAGATCTTTGAAAAACGTCCTCTTTTGTCCAATTTCGGCGTCAGACTCAAATCTTAATCCTCGAAATACTCAAATGTATTCCTGTGGCTAAAATTCTCGCCTTCCTTGAACTTGAACAAAATTGAACATTTTTGAAAGATCTCCTTGCGTGGCGAAGTCAGTCGATCGTTTTCAGTTGCCCGTGTTTGGCGCTGGAAAAGCCTATGAGATGTAGGCGACGATCAGCTCCCAAAAACGTCATAATATATACTTATTTGTCCGGTTTGTCCAGCCGAGCTTGATGTTGAGGTTTGGACCCAGGGTGTTTGCGGGTTCAGGAGCCGTGGCCACCCAGCTTTTCTATGACCGCTGCAGCCAGGAGGGGAAACATGATCTCGTGGTGGCCCACGAGGCTGTAGCCCTTGCCACCCTTGATGGTGGGCCGCTCGACCACATTGGTTGACGGGCGGTAGTGGCGGATGAAATCCATGTTTACGGTAGTAAATCGGTTGACCTTGTGCCCCACATTGCGGGCAAGGGTCAGGGCCTTCAAAAACACCTCGGGAAGGACCACTGCAGAACCAACATTCATATAGACACCGTCTTGCAGTGCAGCCACCACAGAGGCAAAGAGCCTGAAGTCAAGATGACTTGCTTTTCCCGCAGCCCCAGGGTCAAATGCCGGATGAACGTGAATAATGTCAGTTCCTATGGCAACATGGATGGTTGCGGGCACCTGAAGCCGTTCGGCAGTTGCAAGGATGCTTTCTTTTGCAAAAGGCAGGTTCTCTTTTGTGATCGCACGCCCCACGGCCTGGCCGAGGCCTAAGCCCTCTTTTGCAGCTACTGACATGGCGTGGTTCAAGAAATCTGCAGTTTCCTTTGCCATGCCAAAGGCCCCATGTTCAAGCCCCTCGAGGACATCCTCAGAGGTCTTTCCTGCCATGGCCAGCTCCAGGTCGTGTATGATGCCTGCTCCGTTCATGGCAACAGCTGTCAACACCCCACGCTCCATCAAGTCAACGACAATAGGATTGAGACCCACCTTGATGACGTGGGCGCCCATGGCGAGCACAACGTTCTTGCCTGCCTTGTGGGCCTTTGCAATGGCTGAGACCACGGCCCTGAAATCCCCGGCTGCCAGGATGCGGGGCAGTTGGTCCAAGAAATCTTTCAGGCTGCCTTGTGGCCTCCACGCGCGAGCAAAATCCGTCCTGTCCACTTTGCTTTTTCGCGATGCCAGGGAATATGTCTTCAGGGGGGCCAGATCTATGGGTTTGAATGGTTTATCCACTTTCTTGCTCAACACGTTCACCACTTTCACCGCGGAGACGCAAAAGACGCGGAGATCAAATTTCCTTGCTAAAGGCTTCAGGAAAAAGGATGCGGTCCACCAGATCACATATGATATGTCCCACGGTGATGTGTGTTTCCTGCACACGTGGGGTGGCCTTGGAATCCACGCTCAAGGCGAGGTCGCAACAGCCGGCCAGCTTGCCACCACCGCAGCCTGCAAGGCCAATGGCGAAAAGACCCATGCTGCGGGCCGTTTCCATGGCAACGAGCACGTTTTTGGAGTTTCCGCTCGTGCTGATCCCCCATGCAACGTCGTGTCTTTTTCCAAGGGCCTTGATCTGTTTTGAAAAGACCTCGTCAAAAGAGTAATCATTTGAAATGCTGGTCAAGACCGAGGTGTCGGTTGAAAGTGCCAGTGCAGGCAGGGGCTTTCGCTCCACAGAAAAACGGTTCACAAACTCTGCTGCAATGTGCTGGGCATCTGCAGCACTGCCTCCGTTGCCAAAGATCAAGACCTTGTGGCCGGCGGCAAAACAGGTGGCAATACGATCTGCAGCCGCAACGAGTTCGTCCACATTGTCTTTGACAAAGCGCTCTTTGACCCGAACGCTCTCTTCTAACACCTTCAGGGCTATATCCTTCATCATGATTGCTTGGGCTGAACGGACAAAGTCTTGGCTGTTGCTTTGGTTTCCGTCTTAGAATCGAACAAAGCAAAAACGAAAAACTTACGACAAAGACACACAAAAGAATCAGAAAGATTTCGTGCTTTCATTGTTCCGTGCTTTGCGGCCTTCGCCTTGAGAAAACGCGTGGTTGTCCTTACCATTGTCTGGCAAGAAATGAACTACGTTCATATACCACTAGGATGTGCCCGGCGAGTTTTGCGCCTGGCGGATGAATTCTGCACATTCCTCGCCGAACTCGGCTGCCATGTTCAACTGCTCCAGGGCCTTGTCATGGTCGCTGCTTTGCAGGTAAAGCCTTCCCAGTCGCAGCCGGTAGAGTCCGTTGTCAGGATCGATTGTGGTGCTTTCTCGAGCCAGGACAATGGCAATCTCCAGATTCTCGCCCAAGATGCCATACAGGTGGCCCAGGGCACTGAGGCTTTTGGCATCTTTGGGGCTCCTCTTTACTGCCTGCTCATATGTCTTGGCAGCCTCCCCGAACATCTTTTTGTCCATATAGCATTGCCCCAGCGCGCAGAATACGTGCGCACCCTTGGGCGCACCCTGAGCTGCCTTTTCCAGATACTCCAGGGCTGCATCTGTTTGGCCCGTTTCCTGATAGCATGCCCCTATCTGATAGGTCACGTCGGGGTTGTCTCCATCTAGGTCGTGAGCCTCGATAAATAGGCGAAGTGCCCTTTCCCGATCGCCTTTCCTCAGGTGGGCAAGACCCAGGTTATACACCGCCATCACGTCTTGCGGGTCAAGCCTCGTGGCTGTCTCAAAGGCATCAATGGCCAGATCAAGCTCACCCTGCACGCCGTAACATACACCAAGACTGTTATGGACATTCACATTTTCATGGTCCACCATGAGGGCTTTCTTGAGTTCTTCGATGGTTCCGTCAATGTCTCCGTATTGGTAGAGCTTGTCAGCGCTGATGTTGAGGCTTACCGCATCAAAGGGTGTGACCGAGTCTGGTCCAAAAAACGCGGCATGGACCAGGGCCTTTTCAGCATTGGCCAGGATGCTCGCTTTTTCAAACGGCCAGAAAGGATACACGGCCAGCCCCACAGAAATCGTGTGTTCGTCCTCAAGGGCAAGGCGCTTCTGCAGAGCCTCTGCCAAGCGGACTGCGCTTGGCTCGTCGATGTCCGGACACACACACGCAAAGCGTGCCTCATCAAGCCGTCCCCATGTCATGGGTGTGGTCTCGCTGAGGGCGTCTATGGTTTTTGCCACGTTCAAGAGTACGCCCGACGTGATATTCTCCCCGAGGTTTTCCAGAGTCCTTTCAAAATTGTCGATACCGACAACAACTGCGGCAAATGTGTCGTTGCTTTTCGCATGTGGCTCAAAGAGCTCGCGAAATTGCCCGCCGGCCATCATCTTGGGAAAGGCTTCTTTTATGGGGCCTGCTCCAACAAGAGGCTGTTGCACTTTATTGCTCCGATATGATCTTTTCCAGCGTTGCCGAAATGGTGCTGATCTCTTCATCCTGAACCGTGCGCACGTCCATCACAAACAGATCGTTTTCAATGCGCCCAATCACAGGTGGAGTTGACCCCCTCATGATCTCTTCTATCCTGTTTGCCGACAGGCCCTTTATGCTGATGCCCACGCACTTGGAGGGAAGCTCTTGAAGAGGAAGCGCGCCGCCACCCACGCGGGAAGAGCTGTCTATCACCACGGCTTCCAGCCGGCTGTCCGGCAGTTTCTTCAATTGATTCAGGAGTCGCCTTGCCCTGGCTGAGATAAGCTTGAGTGGCATCGTAAGCATGTGCAGGGTGGGGATGGCGGAAATGGCCTTGGGTTCATCTCGATACAGGTGCAGGGTGGCTTCCAGGGCAGCCAGCGTCATCTTGTCTATCCTGAGGGCACGGGTGATCGGGTTTTTCTTGATGCGCTCAAGGATATCTTTTTTGCCCACAATGATTCCTGCCTGAGGGCCCCCGAGCATCTTGTCGCCGCTGAAGGTCACAACGTCTGCACCGGTTCCTACGGTCTCCTGCACGGTCGGTTCCTTCATGATGCCGTATTTGGAAAAATCCACAAAACTACCACTGCCCAGATCGTTCATCACAGGAAGATGGTACTTGGCTCCCAAGGCCACCATGTCGCTGAGAGACACCTCTGAGGTAAACCCCACAATGCTGTAATTGCTGGTGTGGACCTTGAGCAACAGGGCGGTCTCGTCACGGATTTCACGTTCAAAGTCTGCCGGGTGGGTCCGGTTGGTGGCGCCTACTTCGACAAGCCTCGCCCCGCTTCGCGCCATGACGTCTGGTATGCGAAACGAGCCTCCTATCTCCACCAGTTCGCCCCTGGAGACGAGCACCTCTTTTGCTTTTGCCAAGGTTTCCAGTGACAGAAAAACCGCCGCCGCATTGTTGTTTACCACCATTGCAGCTTCGGCGCCGCTCAGTTCGCACAAGATGTCTTCTATGCAGCTGTATCTGGACCCGCGCACGCCTTTTTGAAGATCAAACTCAAGATTTGAGTACCGGCTGGAAAGCTTTGCCACATGGTCGGCCACGGCTTCGGGCAACAGGGAGCGGCCCAGGTTTGTGTGAACAACCACACCTGTTGCGTTGACCACGCGGGTAAGTTCAAACCCCATGGCCTTGTCAGCTGTTTTCTCGGCCAGACGCAGCAGTTCGGTGTCTGAAAGGACAGCCTCATCTAATGCTTCATCCGAGGAAAGAATCCTGGTGCGGAGTTGTTCCAAAGCCTTTCGAATGGACTGAACAATTACCGGCCTAGGGGTTTGTGTGTCTGGATAGGTCTTTTCCCACAGCTCAAGAACGTAATCAACTCCTGGCAGCTTTCGTAGCAGGGCCTGTTTGTCTGGGTCCACGGCTGTCCCCCCTTTTCAGCTTCCGCAAAGATTTTGCGTTCATAGCATGTTTCAATGGAACTTGCCATGCAAAAAAAGCGTGACGATTCTACCTGAATAACCTTGCTATCAGATGCACAGGTGTCTATGGTACCTGTTTCGCTCACCTGTGTAATGGCTATCAAAGTGGGCGAACAATTCAGGAATTGGGACAGCCAGACTCTTAACCTGTCTTACCGGGTCAGTCATGATTGATCTCATTGTTGTTGCCGCATACTTTTCGGTCATGCTTTTTGTGGGTTGGCGAAGCCGGCGTCAATCGGCCGAGGCCTACTGGGTGGCAGAGCGGCGATACCGCACAGGCCCGATAACCATGTCCCTTGTTGCCACCATATTTGGGGCATCGTCCACCATGGGAATCATTGGTCTCGGCTACGAACGCGGCCTGACCGGAGCCTGGTGGTCGCTGATCGGCGGCATTGCCCTGATCCCTTTTGCGCTTGTCCTGGCAGGCCGCGTTCGGGCACTTAATGTCTTCACCCTTCCTGACATCCTGAAAAGGGCCTACGGAAAGAGTGTGGCAGTTCCTGCAGGCGTCATGATTGCAGTGGCCTGGTGCGGCGTGGTTGCGGCTCAACTCATCGCCGGGGGGCGACTGCTTGGCGGCCTCTTCTCCCTTGACTTCCAATGGGCGCTGGCCATTGTGGCAGTGGTGTTCACACTCTACACCTTCTGGGGAGGACAGCTTTCGGTGATAAGGACAGACTCGTGGCAGTTCATCCTGTTTGCGGGAGGTCTTCTGGTTTGCCTTGCATTTCTCGTCCTGTCCCGGGGGGTTGAAGGCGGCCTCTGGGAGCATGTGCCCCCGGAACACTTTGCATTTCCCACATCAGCGGCATTTGGCTGGTATGAAGTACTGGTCTTTTATCCCCTCATTGTTGGGCTTCCCTACCTGGTGGGGCCGGACATCTATTCGCGCGTGCTGTGCGCGGAAAACAACCGGGTGGCCCGCAGATCTGCCCTGCTTGCGGCCATGGTGGTCATACCCCTTTCTTTTCTGCTTGCCTTTGTCGGACTCCTGGCCCGTGTCCGATTCCCTGGTATTGCTGCCGAGGCTGCACTGCCGGAAACGTTAAACGTTCTCATCCCGGTGGGCATCAAGGGGCTGATTGTGGCCGGGTTTCTGGGGGCGATCATGTCTTCTGCGGACACGTGCCTGATTTCTGCCTCCACGATCCTTTCGCTGAATGTGATTGGCCCTTTTTGCAGGGATTCAAAAGGCCGACACCTGAAGATCACAAAGGCGGCAGTGGTGGGTGTTGGGGCTGTTGCCTGGCTCATTGCCAGTTTGCAGCAAGGTATCATTTCCTCGCTGCTGTTGGGATATTCCGTGTTTGTGGGCGGCGTGGTTTTCCCCACGCTGGCAAGTTTTTGTCAGAAATGGCTGAAGATAACGCCTGCGGGGGCCCTTTGGGCCATTGTAGTCGGGGGCAGCACGGCCATATTGGGAAAGATCCAAAACGGTGCCGCTATAAAAACAGTGCTCACAACCCGGGGTGAGGCTTTTTTCGAACTCGTGCTCGGCCCGCAGTACTTGAGTATCCTGCCCATTGTTCTTTCGCTCGCAGTCATGCTCGGGATCAGCCGAATGGGGAGTTCAAAGGGCCGCAAGTAGCCTTTCGTGAATGTTGTCAAAACCGCCGTTTGACATGATAAGGATTACGTCATCAGGCTTTGCAGCGGTGACGAGATAGTCGATGATCGCATCAGTATCAGGGAAGCAAAAGGCTTGCTTTCCGCGCTCTTTGAGAGTGTGGGTCAGCAGCTCCGATGAAAACCTTTCCTCAGGCGGGATCTTTTCCAGCAAAGGGGGCTTTCGGATGCACACCATGTCTGCTTTGTCAAAGGCCTCCGGGTATATGTCCTGAAACACGTTGCGCCGGCTCGAATTGGTCCGCGGTTCGAAAACAGCCACAATCCTTTTTTTCGGGAAAAAAGATCGCGCAGCACAAAGTGTTTCTCGCACCTCTGTGGGGTGGTGGGCAAAGTCATCCATTACCGTGATGCCGCGCTTGATTCCCCGCACCTCTTGGCGACGCTTGATGCCTTCAAAGGTCTCCAGGGCCCCAGAGATGAGGTCTTGGGGTATTCTCAGGTCGTCTGCTACCGCAATCACGGACAGGGCATTGAGCGCGTTGTGGCGTCCCATGAGAGGGATCTTGAAATTTCCAAACAGCTCGTCTCGCCTCACCACTTCAAAATGAGTCCAAGGGGCCTCCGAGTGAATGTTTTTGATTCGCCAGGGGGATGTTTTTTCTGTGCCGTAGAGCACTGTCCATGAAGGACTCTTTGCTGCCAATTCTTTTACGACAGGATCACCGTCGTAGCCCAACAAAAGGGCGTCTTCCGGCAATGCCGTCACAAAATCAGAAAAGGCCTTTTTCACGTGCTCCAGGTCGCGGTAGATGTCTGCATGGTCAAATTCCACGCTGGTCAGAATCGTGCGAGACGGAGTGTAGTGGAGAAACTTTGGCCCCTTGTCAAAAAAGGCCGTGTCATACTCGTCTCCTTCCACAACAAAGTAAGAGCCCGTGCCGATGTTGTAGTTTCGATCAAAATTTTTCAGGATGCCTCCCACCATAAAACTGGGATCGAGGCCTGATGCAGCAATAACCCAGGCCAGCAGGGCACAGGTGGTGGTCTTTCCGTGGGTGCCTATGACGGCCAGCGCGCTCTTTCCGTGTACAAAAAAGCGGTTCAGGGCCTCAGGCATCGAGCAGTAGTGAAGGCCCATGTCGAACATGCCCACCACTTCAGGGTTGTCCCTTGATACTGCGTTGCCCACCACAACGAGATCAGGGCGATGAGAGAGGTTTGTGGCGCGAAACCCCTCGGCGATCTGGATGCCCCGTTTTTGGAGAAAGGTGCTCATGGGCGGGTACACGTGATCGTCTGAACCGGTCACTTCAAACCCGGCCTCTTTGAACATGCCTGCCAGCGCCCCCATGCCCGTGCCACAAATAGCAATGAGATGGACGCTCTTGACCCTTTCTGGGATTCTGTTTAGCTCGAGGTTCAATAATCCTGTGTCCTTTCCTCTCTTTGAGTTCGCTCTAACCTCTGGTATAACCAGTGTCCATCCAGAAACTCCCCCTCCCCTTGCGGCGGGGGCTGGCGGGAGGGAATGTAAGGCATCGTTTGACGTGCACCAACTGCAATGCATGTGCTGTGCCATTTTCCACTTGCCCGCTTGTTCGGGTTCGGGAACTCCCGCCGGACCCCGGAACGTTTCCGAACCCGAAATGGCAGGTTTTCGTCCAAGACAAGGCCGCACAAGGGTTTTCACCGCAGGCGTAGCAGGGCTACGTTGAGGATGGAAACCCGCGGAGAACGCCGGATTGGGCGAAAAGATGCCATTTCCGAATGGACACTAGCTTATGAATGACAAGCACTTTCGTCAACTGCTTAATCACTTCCACCTGTCCTGGGACGGCTATCGCAAGGTGAGAAAGGGCGTGAAAAAGCGTGTTGGCCGCCACATGCAGCAGTTGACCTGCCGGACTATGAAGCAGTATCTTGCTGTACTGGACAATGACAGGGACACGAGGCAGCACTGTGATAGATTGTTGACCGTCTCTATCAGTCGATTTTTTCGCGACCGGCGCCTTTGGGAGGTGCTTGAACATGAGATATTGCCGGCGATGATCAAAGAAGGCCGTGAGAAGCTAAAGGTCTGGTCGGCTGGCTGTGCCTGCGGTGAAGAGGCCTGCAGTTTCAGCATCATGTGGCACAGGATAAGGGCCGGTTTTGAGCGCTTGCCAGAACTTGAGATCCGGGCAACTGACGTGAATCCCGTCTATCTTGACAAAGCACGCGCCGGCGTGTATCCCCGCAGCAGTCTAAGGGAGGTGCCCGAGGCGTTGCTGGCCCGGCATTTTACACCTCGGACAAGAAAGCGGTCATACACAGTAGATGACTCAGTGAAGAAAGGCATTGTATGGCAGGCTCATAACCTGTTGACGGATTCCCCCGTCGCTCACTTTCAGTTGATTTTTCTGAGAAACAATCTCTTGACGTATTATCAGGACGAACTGAAAATTCCTGCCTTTCAGGGCGTGGTGGACAGTCTGGTCTCGGGCGGATTCTTGATCATAGGAGTCCACGAGAAGATACCCTCAGGGGTGCCAGGCCTTTCGCCTTCGCCTCTGCATCCGTGCATTTTTCGTAAAGGTCCACCGTAACGCTTGTTGTCTCTGCAGTTCGAGCGAAGCGGGCGAGAGAACCATAGCAATGCTGCAAATAGTGACTGCCAAAAACATTCTTATCACCGGTCCCCCGCGGTGCGGAAAGTCCACCATGGTTGAAAAGCTGGTGAGCCGAATCCAAAAGCCAGCCACTGGATTCTTTACCCGTGAGATAAGAGAAAAGGGCCGAAGGGTGGGGTTTTCCATAAAGACACTTGATGGCAAAGAGGGTTTGCTCGCCCATGTTAAGACAAAGAGCCGATTCAGGGTGGGCAAATACGGTGTGAACGTTGACGGCATTGATCAGATTGCAGTTGCCTCCATGATGCCTGCTGGGCCTGATGAAATATTAGTGATAGACGAAGTGGGAAAGATGGAGTGTTTTTCCCGGCTGTTCAGGCAGACCTTAGTGAAGACACTGGATTCAGAGAACCGGGTACTCGGGTCTATTGCTCAAAAAGGAGATCAGTTCATACAGAAAGTCAAGGCCCGTGAAGATGTCTTGCTGGTCCAGTTGACACCACAAAACAGGGATGCACCCGAGCTTTTTTCTCAACTGCTGTCTTGCCTTCAATAGTATTTGCTATTTTCATCCTTTGGAGAGCACCGCCGCCATAACCACATCATGGATGAGCGGCCGGAAGGCCTTGATCTTCTCGTTTTTTCGGGTTGGGTGTATGCGGTTGGTAAGCAAAACGACGATGACCTCCCGGTCAAGGTCCATCCAAAATGACGTTCCAACAAAACCCAGATGGCCCACGCTATTTTCAGAAAAATGCTTGCCGCTGCTTGAATCAGGCAGGGTAGGGGTGTCAAAGCCCAGCGCCCAACTACCCGTCTTGGGCTGGCGCTGAAAAAAGGTTTTGACCACGTCTTGACGAAACAAGCCGGCATTGGTTTTTTCCACGTAGGTATTCAGAAGTTCTTGCAAGAGGCTGTACACGTCTTGGGCTGTGCCAAACAGTCCTGCATGGCCTGCAACCCCGCCCAGCGCGTAGGCATTGTCATCATCAACTTCGCCATCCAGGATTTCCCCCCGCCACGGACAGTCCTGAGTTGCTGCGAAGGCGCGATTACCTCTGCCATGCCCCCCATTCAAACCCTCCCCCTTGATCGGGGAGGGCTGGGTGGGAGTGAAGCGGTTGAAAAAGAGATCTTTGAGCCCCAGGGGCTTATAGATTGACTGTTCCACAAAATGGTCGAGGGGTCCTTCCGCAACGACTTCAATCAACCACTCAAGGAGCATAAAGCCCAAATCGCTGTAAAGGCAAACATGGCCTGGTTTGTGAATGAGATCTTCTTTTACGAGCAACGTTCGAAGGGCGTTTTCTCGCTCGGGTAGTAGGAGTTCTGTGAGTTTTTCGTAATAAGGCTGGTAGTCAGGCAGTCCGGAGCGGTGGGAAAGGAGTTGACGGACGGTAATGTCTTTTTTGTCCGTGCCTGAAAAATCGGAGATTGTGCTGCCCAGGGTTTGATCCAGCTTGAGCGTTGCCTGCTGGACCAGCATCATGACCGAAACCGCGGTGGCCAAAGGCTTGGTCAGGGATGCCAGGTCAAAGACGGTTTCGGTTGTCATGGGCCGTTTTGGGTCGAGTCTGGCAAGGCCGAAGGCCTCAAGAAAAACAATACTGCCTTCTCTTGTCACAAGCAGCACAGCCCCGGGAAACACACCGTCTTCCACGCCCTGCTGCATCAAAGCCCGCAATCGTCTCATAAATTCTGTTATCCTGTCAAAGATTGCCCCTCAGACGTAGCTGGTTCGCGAAATTTGAGACTGCCCTCTTCGGTGTCCATGTCCGCCTCTACTCCGATGGGCACGGTGAGGTTTTCGGTTCCGTGACCCAGGTCAAATCCGGCCAGTATTGGGATATCAGCTTGGCCAAAGGCCTGTTCCACGATCTCATAGACATTTTCGACCGGGTTACAGTCGTGGAAAGACCCAAGAATGAGGCCGGCTACGCCGTCCAGAAGGCCAGCCAAATGCAACTGAGAAAGCATACGATCGATCCTGTACGGGGCTTCTCCACGGTCCTCCAGGAACAGCAGATGACCCTCAAAACGGGGCTCATAGGGGGTACCGACCAGATGAGTAAGGATAGTAAGATTACCACCCACCACAGGGCCTGAAGCCTGGCCAGGGTTCAAGACCATGGGACTGGAAGCCGTCAGGGCCGGAGGGCTGTCCAAGGAAGTCGCATCAACAAAGGCAGATGAGGTCTTTTCAGAGGCCTTGTTCAAGGTGGTCACAAGTGGCCCGTGAAATGTTACCATATTGCACCTATAGTATATGGCCAGCAATAGAGCAGTGATGTCGCTGAAGCCCACAACGATTTTCGGCTGGGCACAGATCGTATCAAAGTCCAGCAAGGGGAGGAGTTTCATGGACCCAAATCCCCCGCGGGCGCACATTATGGCTTTCACTGATCCATCTTCAAAGAGTTTCATCAACTGGGAAGCCCGCTCAGTGTCCGAACCGGCGAGATAACCCTGCCGATTAAAGAGGTTTTCCGGAATCTCTACGTTATACCCCATGGACTCGAGCACTGAAACGCCGGTCTCAAAAGCTTGCTCGTCAAACGGTGAAGCCGGTGCTGCAATACCAATCGTATCTCCCGGACGAAGCGTCGGTGGTTTGATAAGATTTTGTTCCACAAACAAAAACTAACATGAATCCTGCAGACATGTAAAGACGCGTGATCAATCGTTGACACCGCCACACCAAAGTGTTAGAAGAATTATTACACACACTTGGCGGGGCGTGGCGCAGTCTGGAAGCGCACCTGAATGGGGTTCAGGGGGTCGGAGGTTCAAATCCTCTCGCCCCGACCAATTTTTTATGAAATCGGCGGGTTAGCTTCATGGCTTCCCCTCCATTTTTGTTGTTTTTGCCCACCTATGAGATTGTCACCCCAGTCGCGAAATGCAGCCTGCAGATTCGTTTTTTGACAAGGAAACATGCAGACAAAAAACGGTTTTCTGGAAATGGAATTTACGTCAACTCTGTCGTGGTGATAGACGATTTATTATTGCCGCAACCTTAGGACTCATTAGCAGGTAACCATGAATCAGACGAAATTCCACCAGGCTGGGGAGCAGGAGAGGCTTGATGTCGTCGAGACAATAGAGACAGTTCTGCGCAGAGAAGAGGATATCGTTTTTGCCTTTATTTACGGGTCTATCCTAACAGAACCGTTCTTCCGGGATATTGACATAGGCGTCTTTGTCAGCACACAGAATTCGTCTGCCTATCTCGACTACGAGCTTGACCTTTCCCAGCGTATTGAAGACACCTTGCTTTCAGGATTCCCTGCACAAGTCAAGATTCTGAACGAAGCCCCTCTTTCTTTTCGTTTTAGTGTGATAAGAGGAAAGTTCCTGTTTACGAGGGACGAAGATTTCCTGCTAGATTTTATGACCAGCACCGCAAGGGAGTACCTGGACATTGGCCCACTCGTCCAGCGCTACATGAAAGAGGCCTTGGCGTCATGAGACTAGATCTTGAAAAGGTTTACGCGAAGTTTAGGGATATAGCAGAATCCGTGGAGAGGCTCAGGGCTTTTAAGGATGTTCCGTTGGAAGAGTTTCTCCGTGATCGGGATAAGAAGGACATTGCAAGTTTCAGGCTTGTTGTCGCTACAGAAGCTGCTATAGATCTGTGTCTTCACTGCGCAGCGAAAAAGTTAAGGAAAGTCGCGGAAGAATATGCCGCCTGCTTCAAGTTACTGGCTGACCACAATTTGATTGATCAGGATCTGGCCTCCCGACTGGGCAGGATGGCCCGATTCCGCAACCTGTTGGTTCATCAGTATTGGGAAATAGACTACTCCAGCGTATACCGGCTAATCACCGGGCCCGACCTTGCTGACCTTGAGGTGTTTGTCCGGCAAATTACCCAGTTGATTGAGGACCAGAAGTAGCGGGACATCGTTCTCTTGGGGAACTAGAAACTAGTTTTTTGAAGCAAAATGGTGTCAGGTCTTGACGGGCTGTTGCTCAAACCCGGAATTTCAAATTCGGTCATAAATTTTCGGCCAGATTTTGTGACTCAGAACATCTAAATTCGAAAAGATAATTTATGCTATTCGTTAT
>SDBT01002409.1_pt1 | contig 33079 bp, 48 predicted proteins | sample 2277101 | NCBI WGS metagenome assembly SDBT01 (sample SAMN10404973, study PRJNA504765) | marine sediment metagenome | isolation source: marine sediment core GS10_PC15, 103 cmbsf | place: Arctic Ocean: Southern Knipovich Ridge | collected 2010
GGCATCGGATTTAATCGCGGCAGTCGGTGAAAACATTGATTCTTCTCCTTGTCAGTTTTGGGACATCCCGAAGGACAGCTTGTTGTTCCTTCTTTAGGAGCCACGGTATCGGATAGTGCATCCATACGCCAGCAGAATGCATTCAGAGCCATTATAGAGCGGATGGTACCGCACTCGGCTCTCTTGGGGCGTTGATCGGGAATCCGATCCATGATCTTGAGGATGCTACGTTGTTGGCAATTGACGATCATAGTTGCAGACAAGCTGTGTGATATTCATAGTCATCGAGAGCCGCGCTGACAGCCGGAGGACAGTGAATATGTGTGTGCAACGCTATTGCTACCAGGCGAGCGGCTCCATACAGTGACGGAGCACTACAGCGAATTCGTGGCGTGTACAAAGTTTCCACAGTCGATCGATTCGGTCCTACCGTACACAGAAGGCCCGGCTCAGTCTTTGCAAGAGCATCCAGTATTTCAGCGGTTCTCATTGATCTGTTCTTTCAGTCGGTATGTTGCAGTCGGTATGTTGCAAAGTTCTCGTAAACACTTCTCGGAGCACCAGCCCCAGTAGCGTCGAGGGCCAATGGACTTTCCGCACGCCTCGCATACGTAGTCAGGTCGAATTCGTTCCGGCAACAATTGCTTAATACGTCGCTTGAGTCGCCGATACAGGTAAATCACGGCGGTAACCATGTACCATAGCGGATTTGGCAGCGTCACGTATCTTATGAAGAATCGTCTCATCGGTCGTCCCCATCACCTTTGATTGTGCCGCGAGCCTTGCGGCTGTACAACTGTTGCAAGTTTGCTAACGGCACGTCGGCTAGAGAAATTCCTATAAGTGTGGCGATTTCGGCGGCATACCAGAACATGCCGCCAAGTTCCTTGACAACAGCCCGCTTCCGCGCAGCGGTCAACACGCCGTCGTCATCGCGGGCCACTTTCTTAACCTGGTTTGCGACCTCGCCTGTGTGCTTTGCGATATGGAGTCCAGCAACAAGCAGATCGAGCAACAGAGCAGCGACTTCGCCGCCTTCACCAGCTAGTCCGAGGGCGGCATAAAAGAGGCCGGCTTCAGGTGGATACTCAGCCGTGCCGTGTGCGGACTTCTGATAGGTATCGAAGTCTAGCAACTCTGCGAGTCCTGGGATACCGCCATTGCATAGGACTTCAACGTACTCGTAATCCCAATTTTCGTATTCGTAGCCTTTGCGGCATTCAAGAATGAATTCGATGGCTTTTGCGTCCCCTGCGCGGGCCTCTTCCAGTTTTTCTTGGTTACTCTCGTAGCAACCCATCTCATTTAACTGGCGAAAAAGAGCCTCACGTGCTTGAGCAGCGCGGGTTGAGGTGTCAGCGAGCCAATACGCATCGCCATGTTTGCCTCGATAGATGAGTATCCTGAGTGTGGTCATTGTTACAACTCCAGGTGTTCAAAGAAGCACGCCAGATTTTTGTTGATATGCGTTTTGGGGTCCAGTCCTTTGAGCATATTCCAGGGTCTTGGGACCAGAATCGCATGTCCGTGGAGATTGCGAAATAGTCGGACATTCTCTGGATGGTCGTCAATCAAAAGCGCGTCGGATCGGGCCAATTGTTGTTTGCATGGTGTGATGAAAAATTGTCGATGAAGCCATGGTGGGCAGTGCTTCTGTATCCATTCCATTTTTCCCGCTGCACAGTAGGGTTGCTCGACTGGTGAAGTCGCTATGAATACGTTTTCCTCGCCAACTTCTAGACGACATGCTTCAATGAGCCAATCACAAAAATCACTTTTCGGGACTGTAGCCCAAGTGCGCTGCGAAATATCCAACCAGAATGACTTCTGAGTGTACGTAGTGCCAAGCATATCGCTGGCGACTTTTTCTACAACATAACCATAGCCACTTGGATAATCGTCGTAATTATCTGGCGCAACTGGACAGCCCACCGCATTCAATACACAAGGTGCGAGCGTATTGAGCACGTCGTCCAAGTCTAGGTAGATGGTTCGGATCATTGCGATGAGTCTTTGTATTCAAAAGGTATTACACGCGCATGCACTGCCTTGCAGCCCCGCCGATAGGTTCGCACAAAATTTTCCATTATATCTTGCTGAAGAGCAGGTGTATTAGGGATAGCATTTTCTGCCATGTCGGCGTAGTTGAAATAGTTCATCTCAACCCGACCATTGGGTGGATGATTGCCCATCCCGTTGTTATCGTTTTCATGTTTCACCTTTTGGTGAAGCAATTGCCGGTTGCTTCAAAGTGAACGGCTTCAAAGCTAACGTGATGGTCGGTACAAGTTCACCTTCAGTCGGCAGATTTTCTGGGTCCATGTAATTCAGAATGAAAAGTCCACCTGGAGAGCCCACAATTTCAATGTCACTTGCCATCTTCTCGAAGAGCCCGGCAAAATTCTTGCCGGTGATAGCGGCGTTGCGAATTGATTCCAGAGCATGTTGATTGATTGCCATGTTTACCACGATCGTTCTTTTGTTACGTCGTCAAACCACTGTTCTGTTTCTGTTTCGGCAGGGGCAGCGAGGCCGATGTCATCAAGCAATGCACAACGAGCGTCACTATCTTCTTTGCTCATCTCGTTGAAGAAATGACCACTGGTGATACGAGTCCAGGCTGCTTTGACGCGCTCTAACAGCTTGAGTTGATATTCTCTTTTGCAAAGGGCTCGATGTCGAGCGTACCGAAGTCGAGGCGTTTCCCCTTCGCCCATAAACTTCGCAACGAACTCTTCGATGCCGAGCACAACACTCTCATTACCTGGCTCCTCACCAAGTAGCCAGCCGTACAGACAAAGTTGATCGGCGTAGCCGGTGCTGCACGTCTCGAAATAGCCCGCATTAACAGTCACACCATGAAAAAGTTTACCGAGATACTTACCATGTTCGCAGCCATGACTTCGGCTTTGTTTCTTTGCCTTGAAACAATCAAGACAGGTGGCATAGCCCGGTGTGGGACTGGTCCCGTATTTTGAACAGTAGCCACGCACCTTCCAATCATAGATGCAATTGATTCGCCCATCTATGTCCAAAACGAACCGGCAATCTGGCTTCCCCTGGAAGGGGACGCCGCCAATCTCTTTCTGCACCGTGAACTCAAACTGTGGCGGTTCGACAGATTGCTCAAGTTCCTTGAGCAAGTCACCATAGGCCCCGCAGAATTGGTAGGCTTTGAAAACATGTTCTCCCGCTTTCCAACCGAAATCCCAGTGCTCTCTTTCCACTTGAGCTTCAAAGATCGCGCTGAGTTCGTAGCGTGGATCGGCTCCCTGACCGAACAAGGTAGCGTGCAGATTGGCTTTGGCGTAGGCATCAAATGCCGACCCAACAGCCATTGGCTGTGATTGCGGTTCCCGAGGTGGTCGGTGCTTGGCGAGCCGCCGCGCATAAAAGTCCTCGGGATTCTTCTCTAACGATGAAAGTGCTGAGTAGCTGAGATATTCAGGTATTCTCATGGTTACTATTTCTCCGCTATAATGACTTGAGGTTTAAGACTAGCGCGTGTTCGCTCTCGTGCGTACAGTTCACCCTTTTTGTTCCAAGCAGGATCATGGCGACCGACTAGAATCAAAGTGTCAATTAGCAATGACTTCAATCCACTTTCAACGGTGGAGGCACGTAGGTAAACACCACTTGGTCTAGGCTGTCGTAATGCGGCACTGACCCAAATCCAATTTGGAAACAAGACCATCACCGTATTACCAGCGGCAGCTTCAGATCGAGCAATCTTCATTGCGTAATAGATCGAGTCTTTCACGGCCGCTGTTCCTCACTGGTCACCTCAAGTTGACAATCAGCAGCATCAATCGAGCCCACCCAAGTGGGTTCCTTGATTTCATTAACGATTTCTCTAGCGATTGGCTGCTGTAGGATGCTATTTGCCACGAAACGAGCCCGAAACTCAGCCGGTACAGCCTCAAGCGCCTTAATCTTTTCCAAACAGCAGTGCTTGGTTTTCTTCCCGCTTCCGCAAGGGCAGGGTTGATTTCTTTTGATCCTGGTGCTATTGCGAATAGGTTGAAGGCTACCCGGTTTTTTCTCTTTCTTCTTTTTTGTCACAGATACACCTTTAGTAGAGAATCAGATTCCGTGGTAATCATTCCCTAGCAATTCTTTTCCTACTTCATCTCGTTTCATTTGAGCTTCTGCGAGAGTAGGGAATGTTCCAAGTCGATGCTTCACGCCGAGAACCATAATTTCAGGGCAAAAGTTACCTGCTGAATTGATCCAGATGCCTTTTACGCCCGATGTGTTATTGGTTTGTTTTCCTCGATTATGGAGATTTGGCGACCGTGTGGTAACTCGAAGATTCTCTCGTTCATTGTTAAGAGGATTGCGGTCTTCATGGTCAATTTGCACATTAGCCGATAGTTTAGTGCCCATTTGAAGAGCAACTTCTTGGTGCATGTAACGTGTGATTGAATGGCCGGCAATTTTGAACTTTCGCATAGCACGCCAAATATCAGGGCGCTTGCTGCGCTGCTTCGCTGAAAGTTGTGTCACGGCTGACCAATGCCATTGTGACAAGTATTCGTAATCTTCAGGACTCACTCGTGCTATCAGTCCGTTGGACAACGAAACCTCACGCTTTTTGTAAAGAGTTCCATAGTCAAGAAAACGCCACCGGCCGAGAGTGTCAATTGGAGAAGGGCCGCAGGCGACATGCCGCACATAGGCAAATAATTCGTCCCATGTACTGAAAACTATCTGATGAGGAAGTGTTCCCCAATACCAATCAGGGAGGGCAGCTTTGCCTTGTTCGACATGAGTGAGAATTGGCACCTTCCGTCGATTCAAAGTAACAATTTCTTCATGCGTACCCGTTGTATGCACATTCGTATCGAGATGCGCAATAGCAAAGTCACTTAAATCAGCCATTCGGAGATCATTACAACGAATTGTTCGCATCATCTGACTGACTGTCGCAAAGTCGCCTCGCTTTTTTAACTCGGTGCGGTACTCGTGATTCTCTAAATTTTCACAAGCATGTTCAAATAGCATCAGTTTATTACACGGGTCCATGAAAATCAAATCCAAATCAGCGAGTTCTTGTTGAACTATTTGACGCCATCCGATGCCAAAATCTAAAGCATTGTCAACTGCTCCAGAAAGATACACGCGATTATAGAAAAGTCTGTTCATGGAGTTAGCTCCATGTATCGAGAGGCTTCAAGCCGCGTGCAGCCCAAGTCCAGGAACTTGGTTGCATCATTATGGCTTTTGATCCCACCGCTGGCCTTAACTTGCGCGTCGCTTCCTTTGACTGCTGCCAGTAAGGCTTTGACATTTTGCGGATTTGCTCCGTGAAGTCCATAACCTGACGACGTTTTGAGAAAGTTCACACCGAGATCAACACACAGTCGGCCCGCCTCTTCTAATTGAGACATGGTGTAATAGCAGGCTTCCATGATAGCTTTGACGATTACATGGCGCGGTCGAGCCAAATTAACAATAACTGTCAACTCTTGCTCAACTGGCGCAATGTCGCCGTCAAGAAGCCGACCGTAGTTGATTACCACGTCCAACTCTTTCACACCGTCTTCAAGCAAAGCGAGCGCTTCATTTCGCTTTTGAGACGGTGTGCTGGTACCATGAGGAAAGCCAACAACCGCACAGACTGGAACTCCTTGCTCCACAGCGAGTCGGGCATAGGTTGGCGCGACACAGATGGTCTGGATATTATGCTTCCGCACCAACTCACACGCCGCGAGAATATCTTCGATCCTAGCGGTCGGTCTCAAGACCGCCAAGTCCAATGCGTTTGCTATTTGCGCTGCTGTGTACATAGTGATCCTCTAATTTGTTAATCTCAGTTTCTTGTGGTCAGCCATTGTCCTTCGCTCCTTTGCGATCAAGATAATCGGCCGAGACGCTCTTGAGCACTACGCGGTCGACATCGGGATGGTAAGTCTCGATCAGTGGGGTAATGACACAGCCTTCCCGCCCCTTAAACTTCGCTTTGACTTGATCGGATAGTAGAGTTGGGCCGTTGGTCCATTTTTCAACGAGATTCGGGTCAAATGGCCCAAGATAAATGAGTGGCATCAATTGCAGGCCGTAACCGACGCAAGTGGTGTGCAACTCCCGCCAATTTATGTATCGACCATTGATGGCAATGTCAAAAACGCGGAAGCCAATTTTTCCGGGCCGGATACCGTAGTCCATGTCTTGGATACCGGGGCCGAAGATTTCGCCGTAAATGATAACGTCGCCGTATTGACTAAGCTTTTGGAGAGCGGTCTGTATTTTCGCGTCACTGTTCAACGGCTCCCAGTACAATGACGGATTGCCTTTGGCGTTTCGCTCTTTTTGAACAGTGCGATGCGAACCGCAAACAAACCCGTCTAACCCGTCGATGTTAAGGCTCCCGAGCCGGCAATTGGTGCCGTGTGTCTTTTCAGTTACTCGAACTACGGTACCTGATTCCAACACGTGTGGGTAGCGATAGAAGTGCTCGATTTTGGTGTAGCGCTGAAAGTTGGGCGGCTCGGCCATCACATCGCCACTCATCGTCAGTTTGACCGGTGGCTCATACTTTATGGCCCGATAGTGGTCAGTCAAGTCCGTTTCAAATGGCGGAAGATTGTCAGGGATGGCTGCTATAAAACCGTAGCTTGGGATGCCGCGCAGGCGACAGGCCGCCACTCGACACTGGCATTTGGTAACACCGCCATCGGCATCTTCCCAAAGTGAGTGCTTCAGGTACTTTTCGACACCGAAGTTCATTGCCAGATAAGGTGATATCAGAATGTCGGGTGGAAAGAAGATCACCTTATCACTCGGCTGAAACTCGCCCTTCCCTACGATGGTCTGGGTTCCTAAGATGTGGGCGATCTCCAGTCGATCCGCATTAGGATGCGCATGGATTGAGTCGATGGTTTCAATAGTGATGCGAATTGTACTCATTGGTATTCCCCTCAGATTACTCCAGATAAAAATAGATGTGGCCACGTTGCAGCACCCCAAACGTAGCCAATGATAGGCCTTTTACTGTGCTTGAGTGGAGTAGGCAGCTTCCTTGGCAGTTTGAACGATGACTTCCGATTCATCAGGAGTAACGAGTGTGTAGTTGAGTTTCCAACTATCAATCTGGGTTTTGATCAGATGGTCCAATTCTTCCAACTCGGGCTCGTCCTCGAAGCGACCTTGGCGGCGAAAGGGCACTGCGCGCTGTATTAGAAAGTTGAGTGCCGGGTAAGTTTTCTCATAGCAGAATGCCAAGTCCTTCATGTGAGTGGCAACATCCTTGTCCAATTTTGCCGTGTAAACGCACTGAAGAAGCGGCGGAGAATCGGTCACGACCACCTGTATACCCGCTTTGAACAGTCGATGCTCGGCCCAAAGTTGCTGAGCAAACGTGTATACTTGGTCAAAGCGGTCTAGTTTCCTGCCCTCGTAGGCCCAAGGTTTCACAAACTCGCGGACCAATTCGACTAACACGACACCTGCGCGGCTCAGTTCTGCGTAGACTTTGGCAGCAAGGGCACTTTTGCCTACGCCTGGACCGCCGTAGAAGTTGATTCGTAACGACATGGTTTACCTCACTTGAATTTTCTTGGTTTCTTGTACCCTTCACCAGTGCGCTTCCCTTCGGACCATGTATACCCACAACTAGGGCAGATGAACTTTCGGCGGCCATCACCTGGCGTCGCCGACGTGCAGTTCATGTGACCAAACGTTCTGCATTGTGGACATTGCTTCTTCATGGCATCTCGCAGGTTACTTCGGTTAAGGGGATGCGTCAAGCAGCCCCTTGACATCTTCGGTTTCCTGTTTAGCCTTACAGGCTTTCAGTCTTGCCTCTTCAAGCTTGGCTTGCATCATGGACAAGTAGTATCCGGCGTCACACAAATCCTTCGCGCTTTCGTGGTATGACCGATGTTCGGCACACTTGATGAGAAGATGAACCCACCAGTCGAGTTCGGCCAATGTATGAGTTTCCCAAGCTTGCAGCTTGTAATCCGGCTTGTAATCCGACACGTCCATTTGATGCGGCATTGCTTTCTTCTCATAGCTCTTCGTAGCTTTCATTGCTGCAAGCGTATCATTGCGGCGTTGTTGCCAACGACGGTTTTCAATTAGGATTCCAATTAGGACTCCAATTAGATAGTTGCCGCCACAGATAATAATGAGTATGGGCCAGATCAGGTAGTAAGGCATATTGTACCTCGCGGGTTCAGGACCAATGGTTGTACCTGTCACAGATCAGTTGGACAAGGATCACGACCAGGATGGCGGAGATTATCGCAAGCAAACCAATGCGTCCGGAAACAGGGAGCAAAAGACAACTAATCATGGGCTTTCTCTTCTGCTAGAAACATGTATTCTGCTAGAAACGTGTAGATTCAAACGGTCGTCGCACTGCCCGTGGATCAATTCCAGCACTTTTACTGGCAATCAAGCCGGCAGCTTCAAGGTAATTTGCTACTCGAATACAGGGTCCTTCGGCTGGCGGCAAGATGGTTTTGTTCTCTTCGACTACAAGGATCGGGACGCGATTTTTTAGGCAAAGTTCATGCGGCACACCGAAGGTCATATCAGGTGAAACCAATAGGTCGATGTCGTCAACCCACAATCCTTTTCTTCGTTCTCCGGTCCAACGCGGCGCTTTGTGAAGCCCCTTGATTACACAAAACAAGTAGCCAATTGACACAAACTCAGCCGCCATTCTTGGGTCGCAGATGATCTGCACATCGCGGTATTTTCCGTCATCAATAGGCGCGTGAGCGACAGGGCGTCTAAGCGACTTTGAAACCAAACGACAAGCCAGTGATTCCACAGCACCCCACGGATTCACGCCACCATTGTGCATGTATTGCAATCCAATCTCCCGAGGTGTTTCGATCTCGGTGATGATTGCCAAGGCGTCAAAGTCAAGATTGCAAATCTGATCGATTAACTCCATCTCGCCTTCAACGGTGCCTGTTGCAAGACCTTGTTCATCAAAACCGGCGCGTAGAGTCATCTTTTTGTCCATGACAACAATTTCGGCATCGACGCCAAGAGTGACTCGACATGCTGATACAGCGTTTACGACATCAGGGCGAAGCGGCGGATTGACCGCCACAAGCACCTTGTTGGCTCGCGCCGGTTGTAAGCCGATGTTCCCTGCCAAGAACTTGTCTAGCATGTGGCCGTCCACATACAGTGCATTTGACGGCATCTCGTTAATATCGCAAGCGTTGACTACGTTGGGATGTAGAACGATCTGGTCGCACACAGAACCAATGAGTTGTGCGGCCGGGTTAGCATCACCGGCATGGCCGCCGATTTCAGCACCGACTCCAGTGGGGACGATAAAGACAATGTTCATACTCTCCCCACGATAGTAGCTTTTTCAATCTTTGCGTTGAAAAACTTTTGGCAGAAAGCGATGACCGCTTCAGCGTCAAATTCGCGACACACAAAGACATTGATGTAAACCGACCGTAGCAGATCGAGCGTGTGGATGGTCACATTGCTGAACAGTAGAAACTGAACAACAGTGGTTCCTTTTGTTTTCGGATCAGTTTGACGTTCCTCGGGAGGTACTCCCTCATCATCCCACCAGTGACGCGCCTGGGGCCGTACTTTGAGAATGTCAATACAGAGAGCGTCAAGAAAATCGCTCAAAGCCGCCCGCGTGAACTTGGTTACATCGGCATTAGCCAAGTCAATTATTACTTCGGAACCGTACACTTTGCACCTCCTCCTTTACCAAATTGGTCAGAATAACCAAACTCTGGTGATTTGTACTATCGCCTTTGATAGTGGCCCGATTGCCTGCTACTGGCAGGCATCCGGCGGAAGAACCGCGACGTGCGGGTGCGCAGATGATACCTGGCGGCTAGTTGTTCGTCTTGCGCGCCCTGGCACTTCGGTAATGCCACCGAATCCGTCAGTGGCACAGGTTTCATAACCGATCGTTGATACGGCCGGCAGATAATACGGTCGCATTGCGGATTGACAACGAGGTGCGGAAGTGGTTGTGATTGTAGTCGTGGTTGTAGTCGTGGTTGTAGTCGTGGTTGTAGTCGTGGTTGTGTCGGCCGGCAGTATGGATTGATGATCGTGAGTGACCGGCTTACGTAATTTGGGTTCAGAAATCGCTGCTGATAGCGATGAACAGAGCCCTCCTCGTAATTGGAGCCGAAGTAAGAACCCTGACGATCTCGCTTATAGTCAATGGTGGTACCGTAACCGATCCAACGAGGCGGAGCCGTCTTGTACCACTCGTCCCACTCGACGCGGGCCTTGGCATTTTGATCGGTCGCCCATTTGAAGAACTCAGCGTCGGTCATATTGAAGACTTCGGCTGGATAAGGAGTGGGCTGAGGTAACAGCGGTTTGCTGATCGTAAGGCGCGCCGGCTCGGCACACAATGAGTCCAGTGGGAAGAACAGAACGGTGCAAATGACCGTGAACAATAGGATTGCAAGAAAGCGTTTCATGTTACTCTCCTCTTAAACGTTTCTGAGTCTGAAAGTAGTAAGTCTCACAGTTGCGACAGTCTCGACATAAATACGAATCGAGACCACCACACAAAGTCACGAGGCGGTTATCGGCGTAACGATCCATGACAGCCCGTATAAGAGCCGGTGTTGGACACCAGTATGAATTGATGTGCCGCACCTTCCATTCATAGCATTGAGCAGCAGTTAAATTACCTCCAAATTCATTGACTATATTCTCATTGACATTGGAATCCTTTATTAGAGGAAAAGCCAGTATACTATGGTGCCGAAACCCGCGAGGATCAGTGCTGTAGCACTCCAGACATAAAGGAGCGCCCAGAAGTTACTATGCTCGGGTTGCTTCTCAAATTGTTTCTTTTCGGCGTCTTGTATCATAGTTTTGTTCACAGTTTGAACTCATCACTTCCAGGTATAACAACAGGTTTACCGAGTGCGATTTTGGCCGCCATTATAACAGCCCGATGCGGGGTCATGGCGTGCCCGACATTTTTCCAACAGCGAATGGGAAGTGTTTCCTCTACGAAGAAGCTCGCCCAGTAACCACGACACCTATCACCGTGTGGTCCTATCTCAAACGTGCAGCCCTTTTGGACCATCTTACGAATCAATTCCCATGTTGTCATGTTGCTCGCTCCAGGGTACGGGAAGAAGTTCAGCCCAAGGAATCTCTTTTTCGTCTTTTCGGTCTTGGCCATCAGGCATCCGGCTAAGTCGAGCCGTGTCCTGATCGTATTTGCTTCGCATGAGCCAAATGTTAGCCTCGTGCTTCACGGTAAACGCGGCCAATAATGTAGCCGGATTGGTTATCGGACGAATGAAGTAGATGTACTTGGATCGCGCCATGTTATCCTCTCTCGTTAGTTCCAACCTCTTTGCTTCAACCCAGTAGCCTCATGTCAACCAATTGATAGTCATGTCTATTTGATGCCTTGCCGGTGAGTACCGGTTGCTTTGTCTCAGTGTTCGTCTCAGTGTTTGTCTCAGTGTTTAATGGATGCACCGGATTGGTTGGATCAAGTGAGTACATTATCAACCTCCCAGTTGCCCGAATATCCGAATCATATTCTGAAAGCGCGAAAGTTTTGATTCGTGGTAGAGAAATTCGTGCATCGTGAGCGTATTCAAATTCTCTTTCGGACTCTCGATAACTCCCAGAATTTTTTCAAGTAGCCCGCTGTGAATTTTGTCAAGAACTGTGGCAGCCCGCCTGCAACGTTTTGACAATTCGGGATTCTCATCTCGCCACCGACGTAAGCCGTCTTCTCGCTGTCGAAGCTGTTTCTCCATCAGCCTGCTGAGTTTGTCGATAGAGATGCGTAATTCGCGTGCAATAGTGTCATTCATTCCACACTCCTTCGACGCCAGTATCGCGCCTCTTTCGGAATGCCGTCATCCGAGAGTTCGCGGTACTTGAATGTGACTTTTTGCCCGAGTTTGAAATGTTTCCCTTGGATGCCGGCCGGCATATCTTTACCAGGATTCTTTTCAGCGTGGTCACTCGCTATTACGGTCTCGAATTCGCGCTCAATATCAGTGAGACCAGACAATTCAAGGCGCTTACCATTGTAGTCTAGGATTAGAGCGCCGATTCGGCCGAGATGCTTGGAGCCTTTATCAGTCTCGCGACCCGAAGTAAAGCCTATCACAGTACCCTCGGCGTCGCTAAATGGCTTGTACTTCAGGATGCCTCGATTCCGTTTTGGAATCCATGGCTCTGTGGGGTTTCGGAGTACGATACCTTCGCCGCCCATGTCGAGCACGCGCTGCAAATGCATCTCGACTTGTTTCACAGCTTCATCAGGTACGTCAAACAGTTTAGTTTGTTGATGCAAATAGCAAACGGACACAGGGCTGTTTATCAGTATCTTGGCTAGGAAATTCAACTCGTCCACGAAACGAGAACCGGGCGGTAAATAGCGAAAGTCGCTATCAAATCGGTTAAGGCGCTGCCGGACCCATTGTTCCATGCCCAGAAAGTCAATTGCCCGGTGCATGTTGGCGTTTTTGATTTCCCCTGTCTGAAAGATGCCAATCAGCGGTGGGCTGGAGTAAACTGCGTACTCAATCTGATCAAAACGCGGGTCTGGAGCGTCCCCGGCGCAGATTGAGCGACAGAGTTGAAATTTGCCGCGACCGGCCCACAACTCGCCGTCAAGCGGGCAGCAGGGGAGTTGATTCAGAAACTCGTCGGGAGCTATGATAGGATTACCGTAGCGTGACCACAATCCAGAGGCAATCGGTTTGACTTTCTTCTTGGGTTGGCCGGTCTTCGGGTCAGTGATACTGGCCCACGGCACATCAATTGTCTTCATTCCGCGTGTAAGGCCACCGTCCCAGAAACACCGAGTCCCATCAAGCTTCTCAGAAATAAACCAGCCAGCCACTTTGGATTTGGCCGACTCATACTTGTGGGCTAGTTGCAGAAATTCACGGCGCATGACTACACCTCCGGTATCCAGTCCGCTCCGCAACAACATGGATCGCCCTCGCGGGGTGCCACGGGTGATGCGTTGCAAACGATACTGAGTTTTTGGTCGATGGATTGGAGATCACTGCCGGCGGCTTTCGCGGCCTCCTTCTTTTCCATCAGACATTTGGGGGGCATTTGAGTTTCATTTTTAACGGCTCTATCTCCAATTAAGTTGATTCATTGCCGATACCTGTGCGGTTCGTGTAATTTCTTAGATTGATCCATTGCCGTTGCCACTACCCGCGCGGTTTGGAACCAACCGGCAAGCACTAAACGGACAAGGTACTTTTTGCCGGTGGCTTCTTTGGAAAGCTGCTTTTTCAGATTCCAGATTTGTCGTTCCAAACATCCTCGACCACCCTTCTGATGCGAATGATAATTGCCCGGATAAGAGGATGGCATCTCTGCAAAACAGTTCGCCACACAGTTGCATTCAACACCACAATCAGGGCAGTGAATGATGGCTGTCGGCAGTGGCATGGTAATCTTTTCTCTATTGGAGCACAAAATCGGCCAGGATCGGCGGAACTGCCGTATCAAAGCCACTGAAGTCCATCATCCCGGCATCCGAAGGATCGGCAATGGAGAAAGCGTTGTCTTCGAGTTGAAAGGCGGCCAGCTTCGCCGGGCGGCCCGACTGCTGCCGGTACTCTTGCAGGGCTTGAAACACGTGCTGGGAACCTACCCACGTTTGACTATCTGTATAGATGCAGAACACATCCACATCCAGCTTACGTTGAAGGGCATTTCGCATCGCGGCGGCACAATCTGTCCCGCCAAAGTTGCGCTTCTGAGCCTTATCGGCGGCGGCTTTTAGCGTGTCCTTCGCAGTGATTCCCAAATCCACGATATTGTGACAGAAGCCCATCACATAGGTGTTCGGCTCGGTACGAACGGCTAACATCGCCATGACGGCTGCTGCTTCGCAACAAGAGATTGGGGTTCCGGTACACCGGCAAGTCATGGAACCGGACACATCGACACCAAGATAGAAGTTCTTGCCAGTCGGCTTAACTGCATCGAACCCGAGGTAAAAGGCGTCTTCGAGGGCATCAACAATCTGTGGCACCGGATTCCACGTCAGTTTGCCCCTGTCGCCTTGCTGATACTGATACTGGCGCTGAGCAATCAGCACGTTCAGTGGGTGCAGCCGGGCGGCTTTGATGGCCTCTCGGTCGCTCAAGGCGGCCGTGACGGTCTTTACGCGGGCCGCCAGCGGCTTGAGGAGGCCAATAGCGGTCATCTTGCCCAGATTGCGAACCATTGCGTGAAGCGGCATCTTCTCCAGCAGTGCGTCCCACACGTCCACATCGTTGAGCATTTCGGTCGGAATATGCTCGCGAACCAAACCGAAATCGAAGATTAGACTCAATAGCTGATTCTTGGAGGCCGTCTTGGCTTCCTCGACAGCAGTGAGAAACTGAGTCACATCACCGGTCGGATCGACCCCACGATGACTCCACCAATCGTTACGTTGCGTGACGTACTGGAGCACTTCATTTGTGAGCCCAGTGGCCTGTGGATGCGCCTTTCGGAGCACATCTCGGTGACTCCAGCCGTTTCGCTGCTGATACTTGGTAACCTGCATCGCCAATGCTTTCGGCGATCGGTCGGTGTACCATCGGGCGACTGCATTACGAAGGCCGCGACCCCAACCACGAAATTCCTGTACACTAGTGCAGAAGTCAAACAAATGCGTACCGATGCGGCACACTTCGGACAGTTTGCTGAGAACAAGCGAACGGACCCATGCTTTCTTGGCAGTCCCGGCGATATAGGCGAGCGCGAAAATGGCGGGGTCATTCTTTGGGGCTCGACCACCAACACTCACGTCAACAATACAGTCGATGGCGCGCCGCGGGTCCTCGGAGAGAGCCTGATCGATGCAATCGACAGTTTCAATCGTCCGTTTCTTTTCGGTGGCGTAGTAGCCACCCCCTTCGTGGCCGAGAATCAGGAACCGATGGAGTTGGGTCCAGCAATCAACGGGGAAGACATAGCCGCCCGCTTCATTGTGGACTTGTTGCTTGCCGCGTACCGGTTCAGTCTGCGGCGTGGTCTTGGTCGAGACGTGACGTGCGTAGTTAGCGGGCATTTTGGTGGCTCATTTCATAAAGGTAAGGGCGAGTTGGTGAACATCGGAAGTTCATTTTAGGATAACCGATGCTCTTCGGCCCTTGTTCTCTCAGTGTTCTCTCAGTGTTTTCTCAGTGTTTTCTCAGTGTTCTTTCAGTGCTCTCTCAAAATTCAATTTTGATATTGCGCAAGCCGCTGACTAGACAAGTTCCTGGAGTCGGTGGCGGCGGGCAATATCTCATAAAAGTGACCACAGGGTCTTCGTCGTCACTGACACCGACAATTTTAATGGCCTCATAGGCACAGTTATTCTGGACAAGACGTACTGCAACATATTTGTCGCCAGCTTTACGAAGTGCTTGGGCCATCTTGGCGGGGTCAGTGATGAACATTCTGCGATTTCTTAGTTAAAGTCGGTAGTGAAAGTGGGGCGAGTTGATGAGCATCGGAAGTTCATTGGCAGATAACCAATGCTCTTCGGCCCCGTGTTCGGGTTATTCAATGACGTAGCGGGTTATGCCGTCGCGCGTCCCGCTGCCGCGATAAGTCACGACGTTTACGCCGCGCTTGCGAAGATGACTGAGGCATACATTCAGACTCGCGGCCTCAACGGTGCGGCCAGTCTTCTTGCTGACCAACTCGATGAGTTGGTCTAAAGGTCAACTTGCGTCCTCGGTTAAGGATCAGTTCAAGTGCGTCAGTTTGGTTCATTTTCTGGGCCATGTGACTCTCCTCTCGGGGTTACTAGAAAACAAAAGGCGGGCAAGTTGATGAGCATCGGAAGTTCATTGGCAGATAACCAATGCTCTTCGGCCCGTACTATCCTCGTGTCTCAAGTTGTATTTTGGATGAATTACTCGGTTTTGTCGTCGATGAATGCAGTCAGGCGATTAAACAACTCGCCCTTGCCGCCAATCAATCCGGCGAGAGCGTCAGTAATGGTGCCACCGCCAATGATCCGCATTGGACCCATGGCTTCAGCCACCTTCTCAAGCAGTTGCTCGTCACCAAGCTGGCGGATGGCAGCAGCAAGGTCGCCGTTGGCGGCCTCGAAGCGGGTAACCACATTAGCCGTCTCAGCTTCACTCTGCTTGAGTTCCAAGTCCACCATATTAGTGCGGCGCTTTAGCTTGCCCTCATGGTTGGCGTTCTTGGTCACCTGCTCTTGAGCCGCTTGGGTGTCTTGCTCTTGCAGACGTTTCAGGGTCTCTGCCGCCTCCGCCTCAGCAATCATTGCGTGATCCGTCAGTCTTGAGAGTTCGAGTTCCTGTTCCAGTTGACGAATTTCATCCAGCAATTTTAACATGGATTTCTTGTTTGCAGCCTGCGCTATAGCCACTTCAAGCTGCTGAGTAGCCCGGTCAATCGCAATCTGATTGGTCACGACTTCCTGCTGCTGAGTTTGTAGCAGGCTACCAATGTCAGCATCCGAGATCGTCACGTCGAGAACTTCTACGTCGGTGATGGTCATGCCGTTCTCTTTGAATAGGCGACCGGTTCGTTCTTTCTCACCGTCCTTTGGACCGAGAATCGTGTCGCGGATGAGGGCAGCAGGATCAATGTAGAAGTTACGAATAGTGTGGCGGCGCGTGATGCCTTTGAGCAACGAACGGCAATGGTCACAAAGGAATTTGACATAATTGTCTATGTTGAACCATTGCTCTTTGTCACCTGTGAAGCTGACCCGGTAAGATAGCTTCAATTCGACATGCACGCCGTCGCTGGTCTCTACATCCAGAATGTCGCTGACCTTATTGTTAGCCACTTCAAGGTAGCCAGTGGTCAACAGGTTATTCGTGGTCTTCGGCTTCCCGGTGCTAAGATGCAGCGCGGCCATTTTCTCATCAAAGTCGAGTGTGACAACCTTCGGACCGACTTCAATTCGACGATCACCATTGGCTTTGACAAGCAGCATGGCGAAACCAGTCCAAACATTCATGTCTGGAGCACCTGTGAAGCGGTCATCCAGCGTCACACTGTAAGGTTTTGTGGAGGTTGTGCTACGCTTGATTTGATTCGGCAAAGCAGCCTCCGTGGCTGCACAAAGCTGCATTGACCGCGCGGCCTTTATCCGCCCTTCTGTGACAGCAAAGTCGTCCGCCAAATGAGCACTGGTTAAGGCTCCTGTCTCACGGTCGGCTTGAAACTGTTGCAGAGACCGGTTGTACGCCAGGGAATCCGTGTTGCCTGGATACATCAAGTTGGATTCGGTGTCGCTCAAGACACGAGTGACGAACACTTCCTCGATCGAATTCAGCAAGATCATGTCAGGGCCACGCCGAGTCACGATCTTACCAGTGCCCTTGTTCATTACGTAGCGGGCTTGGCCAGCGCCAACCGCCGTTGCGTAATGAATCAAATTGTCACCGTACCGTACAATGGAATGTTCTTCTCGCGGGTAGTAGATTGGATGCGTTGCACCAGTGATGAAGACTTCATCGCCTTCTTTGAACCTGCGCTGACGGCGTGCATATCGAGTCGCATCCGCATCTGGCGTATCCGCATTCGCATCAATCACACTGGCAACCGGCCACGTTTCGTCTTTGTAGCCGCAGTTGATCTTGATATGCAGACCTTGTGTCGGCGTCAACTCGATTGGCTTGAATTTAATGCTGCCATTTTCCTCGAAGAATTCCTCGGTTGGCTTCGGGAACACGATCTGCGGGCCGGGCTCGTATCGCTTGTTGCCATTCGAGTCTACCAGAATGGCATACTCAGACATTTCAAGCGTTAGAGCGTCACGGACGTACTCGCCGTTTTCGGTCGGAATGACCTCGGCACCGGTCGGCGGAATGTAGAAGGACACGTCCCTGATGATGAGCAACTTGCCAAGCGAAAGGCCAAGTTCCTTAGCGGCCTTACTGGCAACTGTCTCGTTATCGTCACTCGTCTTGACGATTGCATCTCCCCAATTGGCGACGGCGGCATCTTCATCGTAGATGCGGACCAAGAGGTATTGATCGGGGCGCAAATGGTGACCACCAATCAAGATGGCTGATTGCTGGGGCCATGGAGCGAATTCAACGGGACCAGGCACAACGATCTTCTCGCCGTGACGTAGATCAGGGGCAGACGTATTGTTGCTCGCCGAATCCGGGTGCTTTAAGCCGTCATTGTCTACGGTTGGGTTCTCAAGAACGAGATACTCGCCTTTCCTCGCCGACACACATTGGACGGCGGCATCTTGAAGATTCGTCTCGGAGAAACGACTTTCACTAAACAAAATGGGCCGTAACTGACCGGTTTGAGTTATCACAATTGGGCCAACGAAGGTTTGGACATTGCCCTTCGTGTTGTCTTGCAGAAATGCATACTCACCTGGATTCAGGACGAGTTCATTGCTACCGCGACTCTTTGGAGATCGTTCGTCATCATCAAACATAGGTCGTTTCCTCGGAAGTGTAGCGAAGTCGTTGCGTGGCGAAACAAATAACGTTTGTATTTTCGGGCGAATTGTTGCCAAACGGTTGAATGGTGATCTAGTCACCATTTAGATAACCGTTCAACTCCGGCCCGAAAGGAACACTGACAGGACTCGAACCTGTGACCTCTCCATTATAAGTGGATAACGCTCGACCTTCGGCCCTCGACGGGCAAGGTATGGTTAAGCGGTGTTAGCGCTCTGCCAACTGAGCTACAGTGTTCCGCTGTATTGGTACCTCTGCTAATAGGGTTTCTATGTCGTCAAGAATAACAGACTCGAATGGCTTGTCTGCCTCTTCCAGTAAAGTTTCCCGCAGTGCCCGTTCAATCTCATCGACTGGAGTGAATATGCCGGTCGCGTCGGTCGTGTCGGTTTTGTGACGTTGGAGACAATCAACTGGGATACGTACCGGTCGGCTGTAGACCTGGAGGCCAAGCCACCATGCGGCTCTGATTACCCAATCTATTGGAATGAATTCAACTTTTTGGTGCTGAGTCATCGGCATCCTCGTCAAGGGAAAGTTTGTTCTCTACTAATAGATCGTCAAACAGACCTCGCTTCCGACAGGTTTTCTTGTGCTTCGCGCAATTTCTCTCGAAATTGTTGAAAAGTTTTGTTGACTACATTCTCTGTGTATCCTGTTTCTCTGCTAATGTCAACTTGGTTTCTGCCTTCAAGGAAAAGAGTCAGAATCTCTCGCTCACGCTTAGATTCGCAAAGAGACGAGAGAAACTCCCGGTCTTCGATTTGAGTGAAAATCGGGTCCTCTGCTGCAAGTGCGTGTTCTGGGGCTTTCACGTACTGATGAACCTGGTAGTGTGAAGCTTGTTTCTCAAGTTCGTCAATAAGTCGGCGTCTGAGGGCCGTAATGAGATAATTTTGAAGAGGTTGTCTGGTTCCGCCGGCCTCCAAACGTTCGATCTCTTTCCCGATTGTTTCAACTAAGATTAGCGTTCCTTCGCCAATCAAGTCATCACGAAGATGACGGCAACTGACCCAAACGTTAAGAAGTCGTTCCACTGTTGTACGAACTAATGGTCGATTGATTACAATCAATTTGTCTCGGGCTGACCTATCTCCGGTCAAAAGTCGCTCGATGAGAGCCTCACTTTGTTGGTCAATAGTATTCATTAAGATATCTCCATCTTGTCAAATCGCCAAGCGCAGTTGGCATAAAAATTTCGAGCCTCGCATTGTTTGACGGAGTACATGTAAGCCTCGCTACTTGGGTCAAAAATGACGCCTTTTTCAAAAGCTACAGCGTGACTACGCTGATACTTTGTCAGGCGCGGGGCTATCACACCAGTAAGCACACCGGAGCAGGACATGATGACATTGCAAAAAATGTCCCAGTTTATTGTTTCAGTGGGACCATGGAAAACAGTCACGTCTTGATACGCGACTCGTGTCACAGGATCAATGGCTTGTGGCGGCCCGGCTTGAGGCATCAATTCGACCGGTGTAACCGCGTAATTGTGTTTCAAAGCAACTAGAATCAACTCCTGAATGTGGACCCCACGCCAACAATATGGCACTGGAAGATTCGGAAAAGCAAGCGTCTTCCATCCGTTCCCGATACGCTCTAATAGCATCTCTGCTGACATGTCGAGTACCATCGCAAACGATGTAAGAATACACAAGCCGGTTTCAGGAGATTGTTGAAGTTTCATTCTATGTTCCGTTAGTCAATAGCCCACGGGTCGAGAGGTTTGTCTTTACTTTCCGGGTCTCGTTTCGCTGCTCGCCGATTCTTGCGGTGAAGCAGTTTCTTAAACCACCGCTTCAGTTTCGGAGCGTCAAGCATCCGAGTTGTTTTCTTCCAAGCGTTCTGCCGGCTCATTCCATTTCCTCAAGCAGTTTGTCGATTTCTTCAAGTGTTGGCATCTTCCAGTGCGGCTTTATGTAGCTACGCCAATTCGGCGGCTGAAACAGCTTATCGTATTCTTCTTGTGTGGCGGCCACCATTATCCAAATGCCGATCCCAACACGACTCCAGACGGGCCACTTGAACCTCTGCGCCTTTGTAAAATTGTACTTCTCGGGGTTCTTAGCATCGATCCACCGCTCGCCGCAGCGTCGATTAAAGCAGTAAAGGTCCGGAATGCCAGTCTGGAAAGCTGAACCCACCATAATCTCAACATGCCACCCGCGTGCTTCGAGCATCGCTTTGATGTCACGACGGATATACCATTCGGGACCATGCTTAGGGCGCTTGCTCATGGTGTATAGTGTCGAATTGGAAGTGACTCAATCAAGGCTCGGGCTTGATTGGCGTGCTTATCAAGACCGAGGATCAAATCCAAAACATACTGGTTGATTTTGACCATCCCTTCATAATTCAAAGTATGCGGCATATCGGTTGATTTGTGATACCTTGGGTGTTTTCCTGTGAATATCCATGCACAAGGGATTTCGCGCTTCTGAAACGAGGCGTGATCACTCGGTCCTCTTTGCCGGAATGTGATTGCTTTTGCCCAAGGATACTTTTTGAACAAATCAGAAAACACAACATCGGGACCAACAGAAGACGCGCGGAGACACCCAATCATGTCAAAGTTCACCATAAAATCACAGTGCTCTTGCATGTTCTTCGCGTAGTAAGACGAGCCGATTAGACCGCGCTCTTCAGCATCAAAGAAAATATAGCGGATTGTATGTCGAAGTTTTATTCGACTGAGTTGGCGTGCTACGAGAAGAGTCATCGCGCAACCCGAAGCATTGTCATCGGCTCCTGGCGTCCCGGAGACACTATCATAATGACTCCCAATGATGATCGTTTTTGATGACTGCCCCTTTTGGATTCCGATGATATTTGTGCCTGACGAAAAAGATTGCCTTTGCACTACGAATCCAAGTTTCTTCAACTCAGTTTCGATGTACGTAGCGACTCGCCGATTTGCAGCACTTCCACTCGAACGAGAGACGGCAATTTGCGCGACATCGGTTGTCAAGCATCGAAAGGCATCCACTGGCGCAGGCTGTGGTACGGGCTGTGGTACGGGTTGTGGTACGGGTTGTGGTACGGGTCCAGGTTGTATCCAAGGTCCAGGCTCGCATCCGATAAAACACACAATCAGAATCAGTATGGAGAAGTTATGCAGTTTCATTGGTTTCGAGTCCTTTGATGATGTCGAGTTGAAGTAAAGCACGTCGCAATGCTCCAGGTGAGTCAATCTGCCATGACATGATATCATTTTGACATGCGAGAGCCCGAATTTGAGCCTCGTTGTAATGGTCCAGGATATTTTGTTTACTGCGGGTCATTCGAGCCAACTCCCATCACACCAGACAACGAACTTCACGAGTTGGGAACCCTCCCACTCAATGCGAATGATTCGCACAGACCAAGGGCGTCTCTCGCACAAGACATGTCGCGCACGTCGATGGGCGTCGGTTTTAGCAATCAACACTAGAGTATGTGGAGAACCTTCAATCTCTTGTTGTGCCCGTCTCAAGAGGCCGTACAAAAAGCGGCGTGCGGCGCGCATCCATTTGAACCCGGATATGAACCCGGATATGAACCCGGATTTGAACCTGGATTTGTACTCGGGGCAAAAGCATCGATCTGCTATCCACCTTTGATCCGCGTACCTTTGCACCTCGACTTGGTAGCTATCGACGAACATGATTCTCTCTCTCCCCTATTTCTTGTATGTGATGGTAACCATATCTTCAGGATTCACTCCCTTTTTATCGGCCCACGAGGATGCTCGGAGGCACCAGTCCATCCCAATTAACGGTACGTATGGCCGGAAATGTTCAACACTTTCAGTGACCTTTTGAGCTACTCGATTTACCATGTGTGGCTGATTGACACAGATCACTTCATCATGGACATTCATTGGTGCCACAAGAAGTTTGTGAACACCAACTGGTTGCAAATCCCAAACGGAGCGCTGCACAGCTTTGGTGATCTCGGCCCCTGGACTCTGAATCTCGTGGTTCGCGGCAGCCCGCATATTGGCTGCTTGCATAGCAAAGGCTGCTCCATAAAGCGCAGACTGGACTGCGCCACCTGCCGTCTGCACCCGGTCTCGACGGCAAACTTTGACGCCTCTGCTCATGTCCTTCCAATGCTTTGGAGGCTTCTGAGCCAATGCAAAAAGCGTCTTGGAGATTCTATTCTCAAGTGTAAAGTCGCGGCGGAAACCTAACATGGTTTCAGCATAATCGGCCGGGTCCTTCCAAATAACCTGGGTCCCGATGCCGCCCGGCTGCGTCATAGAACAGAATGAGTCAGCCACTCGCTCGCGCCAACGGGCGACGCCTTTATATTTCTTGCCAAACGCTTCGATAGCGGCTATGGCGTCAGCTTCCTTGACACCTAGTTTGTTCATCAACGTCTGGTGGTTGCCGCCGTACAGAATGGAACCGAAAAAGCCTTGCTTACCCTTTGTGTACAAATCATTCTCGGTGCCATCAGTCGCTCGAATCTCGTCATACGTGTGGCCAGGAAAAAGTGCCATCCCGAAGAGAGCGTGAATCTTCCGGCCAGCCATCAACTCGGCTCGGAGGGCTTTATCATCGCACACAGCGTCAGCAATTGTCACCTCAAATGCTGAGAAGTCACCGATGCTCAAAATGTAGCCTTTCCAAGCCAACGGAAACATCTTGCGCACTTCTTTAGTGTGCTTGATGCCTTGAGCATTAAGCCCGTCACCGCCACTCATACGAGACGAGAGAGCACCGATAACATTGAAGCTAGCATGGAATTTACCGGCACGGAGCAACTTGGTGTAGAGTTCGACTTCCTTGGCAGCGGTCTTAACTGCCAAGATTTCTTTTGCGCGGGAGGCAGCAGGATGGGGCCCAAGTTTCAGTATACCGGTTCCACCACAACGCAGGCAGGGCTCTGTCATCTCACCATCAAACTCCTGGACAGCGACCGCCATTTCGAGACAACGTGTGCAAGGTTCAGGTTCCATAATCTCCCACGTGCCAATCGCCTCCAAATTGGTTTTCTTTGTGCTATCTTCAAGAATTATCTTTTCCATGGAATCCATAGCGGCTGTGATGTATGCCCGTACTTCGCTTGGTTTGTTCGTATTGACCGGGGAGTTATCAATAATTAACTTGGCCTGCCGGAGTAGCCCTCGAATGCCAGATTTGTTAATCTTGAAGCCGTGCCAACGAACAGCCGCTACCATGCAAGTTAAAATTGAGTCATTATCGTTTGGTTTCGGGTACTCAAAGTATTCGTCAAGGAGCCGCAAATAGACAACATCATCAGTAGCGTAGTCGCGGGCATCCTCGCGTATTGCCCAATGCTCAATTGTCTCACGAATCACACCAGGCCACGCATGGCCCGCTGGTTTCAGTTTGCCATCCTTTCCTTTTGCACAGACAACCCAATCCTCATCAGGACTGGCTATTGCGAGCGCTGTCGGGGCGTAACCAACTTCCTTGGGTCGAACCTTTGGCTCCACGTCCTTGTAGTGATACTTCGGTTTTCGCTTCAATAGATACTCAGCCAAATACTTCAAACCGCCCGCCGGATTGAATCTCAACACTACGTCTTTGAAATCGGGGTCTAAGTCGCCATATAGGTCATGCCGGTCAAACACCTGCCACCTTGGAGCCTCGGGATCATGCGACTTAGCAAAGTAGATATTATCGAATTCGATCCGCGCTTCTAACTCATCTGCTAAAGCGTCAGCCAAAACAGCGGACACTCTTCTGATACGAACGCTATCACGACCCATCAATGACTGCATTGGGCCTTTACGACTGTGGAGAAGTAGATCAAGTGCGCCTGCGGGTTTAAGGCAGGGTCCATCTTGACCTCGGGGTTCCAGCAAAGCTATCTCGTCGATATGCTCCTCGGGAATCCAATTTGGGTCACAGAGAGAGAAGATTGTGTATATTTTACACAAATGAAAGAAATCAAAAACGAGATTAAATGCCACAATAGTGTATTTAAGCATCGACTCAATCAATTTGAGTGTCTCGTGAATTGGGCGCTTCCAAATGTCATAAAGTTGAATCGGCCCATTCTCCACGGCATACTGAAAGAGCACAGCCATGCCGTGAAGTCCGCACGTTTCGCTGTCAAGATACAGCTTTAATGGGTGCAGTTTTGATTCCATCTCTTCCCTCGCCACTAAGGGCGACCCATCGCCACCGTGGGCCGCCTCTTGCCTCACTCACAGCACCTCGACGGTGATCCGTAGCTTTATGCCTTCGCGTACATAGTCTGGAATACCTTCAGCCGGGCGCAAGCCCTTCTTGCGAAGACTATCCATCTTTTGGTGCATCTCAAGAAACTCGGAATCATTGGGAAAGTCGAGTTCACCGGCGATCTTGGATTCCAGCCGGCGTTGACTGGTTGAAACAGTCGCCGGGCCATCTGAAGCAGCGTCCTTATCCTCAATAAGAACATGCTTCGAGTCATATTCACCAATAAAATAGGCTAACGCCATTTTACCTTCCAAAACGAATTGTTTCGTCTCTGCCATCATTTCACCTCACTTGAATAAAGGGATTAGAATAAATCGTACTCCCAACCTGATCTTTTGACCGAAGCGTGTACGACAGGTGCGCTCTCATAGCTACCGTTTTTGAAGACCAGAGACATCCTCAAGAGCATACCAATCCAGTGGTTGATTTGTGTTTTATCCGAGAATGAATGAGTCAGTACGCCAAGCACAGTGGACTTCAGGCGGGGCTCGGTCCCCGACACTTCCACAACTCCTTTCCCGGGGATCGTGATCTCGATCTCGAAAAGATGGTCGTCTTCGGTCTCGACCATGATGATCGTACCGGCTTTCTGCTTGGTGATGTCAATGCCGGTTTCGTCTACATTGGTTGCATCGTTTGCATCATTTGCATCGGCTGCATCAATCATAACAATTCTCCTTCTACTATTAGATCGTCAAATCAGGCTTCATCCCGACACCTATTCAGATCAGAAAGCAAAGTTTCAGTGGGAATTGTGCCAGCGCACCAGGCCGCGACTCGGGTTGGGAGTCCGTCAAGCCCCATCTGGAACATCCGATCGATCATCTCGGTGATCTCGGCCTTCTTGCGTCGACTGTCGGCCACCCGGCGGCCTTTCTGAAGCTGCCGTCGCACTTTCCGCGTCTGAACCGGGCTTTCCTGGCGGGCCTCCAGGAGCCGCACAGCGGCCTTCTGAGCGGCTTTTGGGTCCGCCCGGTACGCAAGCACAATATCAAGGTCGCTTTGGGCCAACCGGTCCGAGGCGAACATCAATTGTACCCCATGAGGGAGGTCCAGGAGCCCCAATCGACGGTACACCCATGGGCGGGGTTTTTTCAGTTCCTTAGCAATCTCGCCCGGCGTCTCGCCGAGCGGGAACAGATTCTTGATTCCCCGAGCCTCTTCCAGAATATTCAGGTCTTGGCGCTCCAGGTTCTCAATAAGGTTCAGTTTGTGGGCATCGAACTCAGAGATATCTTTATCGGTGACCATGGCCGGTATTTCAGCCGCGTGAAGCAGTCGGCACGCCGCGAATCGGCGGAAGCCCGCAACAAGCCTGTAGCAATAGCCAGGGTTTTTGTCCCACGGTTGAACAATCACTGGAAACTGCAAACCAGTGTCACGAATACCTTGAGCAAGTGAAGCTATCGACTCCGGAGTGAATCGTCCTCGGCAATTGAATTCCGGGTCTACCCAAACTTGGGTTATCGGAATCGCATACGCATTATACTCGGAGAGAGCTTCTATCACAGCGTCCACTACACCTTGATCCTCGTCAAATTTGGTTCTGCTTGATCGTTGATCCAGTCAAAGATACCGACTGAACCTTTCAGGCTGATTGTTACAAAACTGCACGTGCCTTCAGCCCAAGTACCGGAGTTGTAAATTGGCAACAGTCGTCTCTTTTTCTCGGACCACATTTGACCCGCGAGGTGCGTGTGTCCTGACACAAGAACATTAAACTTATCCAAGTACCCACACAAGCCTTGATTCATGGTTTTCGTTCGACTGGGCTTACCACAGCACCATCGAATGAAATTAGATAAACGTTCAAAACGCCCGATTGATCTGGCTTCGACGGTCTTGTACTTGTTCAAGAGCGGACTGCCATTCCGATCCTCACAGAGGCCACTGTAAATCGCAGCAATTCGGCCTAGACCAGGATTATCGCCGGCGCAGTAGTAATCGACTTCGTGCCCGTGAATGAAATGGACAAGTTTGTCACCTATACGTTCAGTGTGTGCCGTCCGCATGGTTTTGAAGAACGGGTGACTAAGCCAACAAGGATGTGTTCTTCTACGCCCCTTTGACCAAAGAGTACAAAACTGAATCAGATCAGCATCATGGTTGCCCAAGACATAGATGGCTCCCATTGCGGCGAGTCGATCCAGGAGCCGATCTCGCAACGTAAGAACCAAGCTGATGTTGCTCTGCCACAACTCGAAAAGGTCCCCGACGATAATAAGCCGACCGTTCTGCTCCTCAACAAAGTCGAGAAAGGCCAGAAACTCGTCTTCCCGATGACCGTCTGACATGTGAGCGAAATTGTCTCTCGGGCCGCCGTCTCCAAGATGGAGATCAGACACAACGTAAATCGGTTTTGGTCTGATGTACCGCACGGATTTCACAGGTTGAGGATTCAACAAGAAAGGCGCTAGAGGCCGAGAAGTGACTGAAGACGCGAGTGGAGGTTGATTGGCAAATGGCTGGTCAAGCGACTCGAACTGCGGCTCGAACTGCGGCTCGAACTGCGGTGGGGCCTCTGGTGGGGCCTCTGGTGGGGCCTCTGGTGGCGGTGCAATTGAAACATGTACTTCAGGCATGGTTTTTGTAACCTCCGGAAAGAACCACTCGTTGACACAGCATTGAAGTCTGTATGCAACGTCTTCAGGATCGGTGTCCGCTACAACGTCTCTAAACAGAATGTCGGCTTTAAGATTTGTCATCCGGGAGCCAAAATTGTCTTGGCACGGGCGACAGCATCACCCCACTTTGTCACAAGCGGGCCGTCCCAACCTCTGCCTTCGCGCTCACGGATATCGTAAATTATGTCGCCTAAGTCACGAACCTCAAACAAAGTTCGGAGTACATCAATCGCGTCTTCACCTGGCGACTGCCGTGAGAGACCAGCAAAAACAACAGTAATCATGGCCGCCAGACCTCCCCATTAAAAAGGTTTTCAACTTCACCAATCTCGCCGCTGTACAAGACATATTCGACGCCACTTCCTCGAAGGATTTCAATGCCAATGTCTACTTCCTCTCGCCAACGCTCCGGCGTCATGTCGAAAACCTGCTGATGCGCAACAACCAGCGGGATGCCGGCAAGAATGATGCCGCGAGCACAATCTGAACAACAGGCCCATGGACAAACCATAGTGAGCCCACTGGTCGAAATACCGGCTCGTGCAGCTTTATAAATGGCCGCGCGCTCAGCGTGCTCAGTGACCTTGTATTTGCGAGGACGTTCCCGGTTACGCGGGTCATTTGCCATACCTGGGTTGGTAAAAGCATTGACGCTACCAACAAGGATATAACCATCCGAGTCAACAAGAATCGCGCCATTCTTGGTGCTGGTATCAGTGCTTTGATCAAAGGCCAGCCGATAAGCCTCACGCAATAAAGGTCGAAAATTCATATTAGTCACCGCAACTCCCACCTCGAAGACTACAAACGTTTGTCGATTCCTCAAGCAACTCGATACCTTCGTGTTCGAGTGCTTCTTCATAAGGAACCGGTGTCAAAGGTTGCCCTTTACGGCTACCATCCGGATAACAAGTGATGCCTCGAAGCTGGGGCAAGTACCGCATAAGCATAGAACCAAACGAACGAATTGTGTGCTGATTATTTAGCTCACTGCCGTAGGCCGGCAGATTGATCGTACTACTGATGCAATGATCCACGTAACCTTGGACCCAAGCCTGGAAGGCTACCCGCTTCTCAACATCTCTGGCAAGCGTGTAGGCATCCTCTATTCTGCTCGGATCAATCCCGTTCTTAATCAATCGTCGGGCACACGGATCAACAACATACTGATAGTAGTATTGTCCGCCTTTCAGGTATCGCCTCTTATAAGCGACACAAAAGATTGGTTCAATGCCGCCAGTCGTCTCGGCGACAATGCTCGTGATGCCATTAGGAGCGACGGCACGTGTCTTTTTGGGGTGGCTCAAATCCCACTTGTCGGCCCACTTGTTAGCAAACCAGCCTGCCTTACTGTACGCTGCAAGCCAGGTGCCTAACTCTTCATCGGGAGCATAGGGCCGACCACGCTTCAAAAGCCACTCGTGGATGCCCATCAAGCCGAGACCGAGCCGACGATTCTTGCTGCGAACTTTGTTCACATCGCTGTAGGGAACGTCCGAGTAGACTGAGCCCGCTAAAAGAAATGCCATTCCAAGATCAAGCAGAATTTTGAACTCTTCAAAACTTTCGACCCGGGCGATATTGATTGAACCGAGATTGCAGATGTCATCGGTATCTCGACTGGCCACTTCGCCACAAGCGTTCCTCAAAGTCTCATTAGCATTTCTTCCTGTATCGACACTAAAACCAGGGTCCCCAGTCGTGAGCATTTGTTCGATAACAGCCCAGTAGACGCTATTCGCCAGCGCATGATGCTCGTGCTCATCATCCCCATAGGCTTCAAAGAATGCGTCATTTAATTGGACACTAATGTTCGTGTAGTCCAGAGTTGCGGGAAAGCTGAAGTTTTGAGCTTTCAGTTTTTGGATTTCCTCGGGCCAATTCTTCAGGCGAATGAATCGATGGACATCCGCATGGTCCCAGCATAAGCCAGCCCAGATTGCGCTGCGATGAGTACCGCCCTGCATGATCCCTCGGCCACACTCATTGAGTATCTGCATAAGGGAAATTGGCCCGGAGGCTACGCCACCAGTCTTACGAATCGGGGAACCCTCGCACCGAATATCAGAGTAGTCTACTCCGATTCCGGCATTGGACATCAAAGCCATACTGGCCTTCATCAACAACTCAGACCAGCCCTCTCGACTATCGCGTGCCTTGAGAAGCAGACAGTTGTTTATTTGATGATACCGCTGCCCAGACATACGGAGATACCGTCCGGCCGGAATGAATTTTCGCTCAGTGATGTAACGACGAATATCCTGAGCGAGCCGTTGCCGCATATCAATGCCGACAGCCCGCATAACGTTCTTTGTTACACGGTTCGCAATCTCGGGCCATGTTTCTTTTCGATCTTTGACATCATGGGCGTAAATCCGATCCATGATGCTCTGAGCGAAGACCGACATCTCCGTCTGTTCCACTTGTTTCTCCTAGCGTGAGTTCTCTTCAATTTCTTCTTTGGTCCAAACAAACTCTATTCCATCAGAAACTCGAAGCCCGAGGTGGTGGACAGGACCAGAACTCCAGGGTGCCGCTTGATGAAACTCGTCCGCCGTGCGCCCGTCCTTTAGGACAAGGCGGCGCAACGGATACTTTTCATCAAACATCCCGTAGAAAAAGCCGATCTGTTCCGAGCTGCAAGGAAACGGTCGCTTGCAGTGTTCGCAAACTTCCTGTGGTGCTGCATACTCTACGAGAAAAGCAATAGCAGTCGGTGGTAATCCCACAAACTGATCACATCGAATTCCCATGATCCCTCCCTTAGTAAATGTACTCGCTACGGGCAGCGGCTAACGTGATTTCAGAATCCTGGAGTCGCCGTCAATTTGATCTTCGACATTCTCATCTCCAAAACAGGCGGACAGAGAGTCGCCTAATGCAAGTTGCGGGTGCGGGACTCGAACCCGCGTGGCTGGCGTATGAGACCAGTGAGAAACCAACTTCTCGAACCCGCTATATCATATTAAACCCATTCCACAGCCCCGCCGACGCTCAACGCTACCACTTCGCAACAGTATCGCTACTGTAATCGTGGTTTAACATCAGAACTGTGAGGGTTCAAATTAAAACTCCAAACTCCCTTGAAAAGCATGGTAGTGATCCACGCTATCATGGCCTTTCCGCTGCATGAGTCGCTCGACCACTTCTTCATCTGTGAACGGTCGCCACTCTCCAGTCAGTTGAAAGGCCGTATCCGGTGACACGTCCATTGAACGCCGTTCCGGCCAAATCGCATCCAAGCAGGCTTCACGCTGATTGTGACAGTGGCCATACAGGTGAAGCGATCCACGGTGACTTGCCGGCCAGTATGCGTGCGGATAGTGCGACAAAAACACCCGCGCGGTACCACATACTTTCTTCACCACGCGAGTATCATACATCGCTCCACCAAAGACATTTCGACACTTGCCTTCCTTGTCATGGTTGCCCAGAATCAAGACACAATGACGACATCGAATCTGTTGCCGCCAATAGCCAGGCCGATTCCAAGCAAAGTCTCCGAGAATAAATAACCGATCTGCACGTCCCACGCGGGTATTGATTTGATCTAACAGCATCCCGTTCCACTCATCCATGGTGAATGGTCGAGTTATCTGCGAACCGTAAAATTTCGCATGGTCAAAATGACAATCAGCAGTAAAAAACGTCTTCATGTGCTACCACGGATAACCCGATAGTGTCAACAGTAAACGTCTCCAATATGACGCTAATCGAAACCAACGCCGACCCTCCGCCTCCCTGTCTCGCATACACGCATGAGTAGCGACAATCTTTCGCACAGCCTGTTCCTCACATAATGCGATCGTATCGCCACCAAGTGAGTTGGCGTAAGCAATAAGATTCTCCTCTGTAAGTGGAAACGGTTCTCTCAAGGCCATTATCATTCTCCCTTAAAATCAGAGCGGGAGGACTCGAACCTCCGAGCCCGTGGTCCCAAACCACGTGCTCTACCAAGCTGAGCTACGCTCTGGCTGTACGGGGAGGACTTGAACCTCCAACCATCGGCTTAACAGGCCGGCGCTCTACCATTGAGCTACCGCACACTGAATCCAATCTCTCATAGGCTACCATAACCGCTTTCATCGAATTGACGGTCCATAGCAGCGGCAGCTTTTATTAAGCGTTCTATTATCTGCATCAGTTCACTGAGACTTTTGCTTCGTTGAATCAAATCCGCATCAGTTTTGACGCCATTTATCAACTGTTCAATAGCCACGCGGATAATGGCAATTTCGCCATGTAACGAAATGCACGCGAACCGAGACTCAGCAGGCTTTTGTGCGGCCATCGAATTCCACTCCCCCCATGCCTCGGGAATCACAGGGGACTCATCATCTGGCTGTATGCCGGCTAGCGTACGATCCTCGTAGTGACGAGGAGCAAACTGCCCGTTGCGATCAAACGATGCAATAGCGGCCACAGCCAAAGTCGCAGCTTTCAACATGTTCTTTCGCTGATCTTTGAGTAGAACATCCATTCGGGCAGCTTGACCCGTGTAGATCGCAATGTATGTGACCCAATCATTCAAAGTGTTGCAGTCATCGAATTCCACTCCCCCCATGCCATCCTGGTATTCGCATTCGACGCAAATTTCTTTAAGCACTGTCTGAAGACTCATAGTAAAAGACTCCTACAAAAGCTTGAGCATCGAGAGTCCAATACTCATTTAACCTTAGAATGCCGAGTTTCAACACAAACCAATGAATCCATTCGCTAGGAATCAGTCATATCATCGTCATCGTCATCATCATCATCATCCTCGTAATTGTATTCGAAGTCACCGTCATCAAGATCATCAAGATCATCGAGATCATCGAGATCATCATCGAGATCGTCGTCATCAAGATCATCGAGATCATCGGGATCATCATCGAGATCGTCGTCATCGAGATCATCGAGATCATCGGGATCATCGGGATCATCGAAATCATCGGGATCATCGAAATCATCGGAATCATCGAGATCATCGAAATCATCGGGATCATCGGGATCATCGGGATCATCGGGATCATCGGGATCATCGGGATCATCGGGATCATCCTCAAAATCATCCTCAAAATCATCCTCAAAATCATCCTCGAAACCATCATCGAAATCATGCTGAAGGTCGTCGTTCTCAGCCATCATTCTCTCTCCTCTCAGAGGGGCGGTGATCGTTCAGAATCGTAATTAGCGGCGACTCAAACACAAGTTTCCGCATATCCTTCAAATGCCGTTCTATGGCGGCAATGGCCCCCTGCACTCCCCTTACCCTCAGTCGGTCGAAGGCCAGCCATCCACAATTTGTCCATCAGGTCTTGAGCTTGACAATCCTGTAGTTGCAAAGCAACTGGTGGTATTGTGCCTTCATCAACCTGAACACACTCAAAGCCCTGAACCCAGGCCACACAAAAATGCGGAGATCGTCCCCCATTTCAGTCTCCTGTAGTAATGATCTTTGGCGAATCAGGCGGCAGCGGTTCAGTTGACGGTGGCTCGGGCCCGGCTGCTGTAGGCGGAGCCATCGGACGCACGCGCGGTTTGATCGAGTACCAATGCAACAACATCTTAAAAATGTCATCAGGCTGCAATCCCTCGAAGCAAGCCAATGGAAATTGAAGAGTGTTGCCTGAGAAAAAGTTGACATGATACTGAACGATAAGACCGTTAGGCAGAGTCACCTTAATACACGTTTGAGTCATTGGACTAATGGTCTCGTCCACGTCCCTCATCTGCCCATCAACTGGACCACCAAGAAAAAGAATTTGGGACATATTAGTCTCCCTTTTGTGAATCCCTTACGGGACATTGCTGACATTGTTCGTAAGTCACTTCCTCGTTATTCAATTCAGAATCCGAGTCCAAACAC
>SDBT01002410.1_pt1 | contig 33048 bp, 29 predicted proteins | sample 2277101 | NCBI WGS metagenome assembly SDBT01 (sample SAMN10404973, study PRJNA504765) | marine sediment metagenome | isolation source: marine sediment core GS10_PC15, 103 cmbsf | place: Arctic Ocean: Southern Knipovich Ridge | collected 2010
GCTCTTTTATTTCCTTAGTCTCATAAATGCCTGGAATAAACGCAACCAAAACAATGGATAAAACTATACAAGACACTGCAGCGCCTCTAATATATGAGCTTGGATCTCCATATATAATCATAACCGGTATTAAAAATCCTGAAGCAAAGAAATTACCTCCCATTCCTATCAAAAGAAGCACTAAACTGCCTTTCCTGCGATTTTCTGGAGTACGAAATACATTGGCAAAACCACCAATATAATTAGTCATAAAAATGGAGAAAAAGGTATCCCATATGCATGTCACAATTACCATGTAAAAAAATAAAGGCCACGGATTAGATTTTACATTGCCGGTATCAAAAGGTATCAAAAAGAGGAAGAAAAAAGCTATAATTTGCAGAGCACCTCCAAAAAGAATCCATGGAGCACGCAACCCATATTTTTTCGACCACTTTTTAGGTTTATCAGTTAAAAAGCCAACGAGAGGGTCATTAACCATATTCCACACCGCAAATATAACAAAAGAAAGCCCTACTAACGCGGTCGCTAACCCTAACTCTACTTCGTAATAGTAGAACACAAGAATATCATAAGCAAAGTAGATAAAACTATTTGTGAAGACTCCCATAGAGTAGGACGCTGCCTTGCCCTTAGGGAACTTCGTTGTTTCTATTTCTGCACACATTTTTAATCAATTTTTTTTGTTTTTAAATAATTTTTTTGTTAAATATAAAGTATTGGTTGGTAGATGCAGAATTGTATTTAAAGATTTCTATCTTGATTTTAAGACGCCTTCTTGTAAAAATCAAACCAAGCCTAGGTTTACCTCGGTTTAGGCTTTACCAAAAAGAATAAAAAATTGAAAAAATTAAAAAGAAAAATTTTTTTAGTATAGATTTTAGTATTTGACCTGTTTTCTTAGAGACCCTTTGCTCGTAGAGTCTCTAAACATTCACGTTTTCGATCTCCTTTTAAAGTATAGAACTTAAGCAACAAGATTAGTGCGACTAGATTAAAAATAGCAGGGATTAACGCAGCATGCATACGAATCCCAAATACGGCAGATGGAGTTTGTGAAGTCGCTCCCGGGACGTAGCCTGTCATAATATGTATTATTGCTATAATCCCACCTCCGATTAGATATCCCATTCGAAGGAAAAAGGTTCTAAGTCCAATCATTGTTGATTCTACGTGTTGTTCGGCATCAATGCACACTGAATCCATAACATCTGAGGTAATTGAAAATAATATACCACCCCATGCTGCTGAAGCTACTCCAAGTAATATATTTGCAATATAAAATCCGATTGCATTAGTCATAAACATAACAACGGCCGACATGCCAAGCATGAAGATTATTGAAAGCATCGTTACATATATATGTTCTGTTTTTTTAGCAATGTACGTAAATACAAAGAGAGATGGAATGAAAGTTATCAGAAATAATAGAGTTGCGAATCCCATAATGCTAACTTCTTCGTTTATAACTTCCTTTACTACATACAATGTTGAAAGCCGCCACATTAGTCCTGCAGTATAAGATAGGGTAAACATAGCGAGATATATAACAAAGTCTTTATTTTTGAATGCAATTTTGAGCAATTTGGTATAAGCTAATTTTGCTTTTTCCCTCATTTCATGAATTTTAAGATAGCGCTCTTTAATTTCATCATTTTCATATATACCAGGAATAAACGCAAATAAAGCAACGAACAAAACTAGACAAGCCACTACCGCACCTCTAATGTATGAACTCGGGTCTCCAGTTATAATAAGATACGGAATTAAAATTCCTGAAGCAAAGATATTGCCCATCATTCCTATCAACAAAAGTACCAAACTGCCTTTTCTGCGATTCTCTGGTGTTCGAAAGACATTTGCATAACCCCCTATATAATTAGATGTAAAAATGGAAAAGAATGTATCCCAAATGCACGTCACAATTACCATGTAGAAAAATAAAGGCCACGGATTAGTCTTTGCATCGCTGACATCAAAAGGTATCAAAAAGAGGAATAAAAAGGCTACTATTTGCAGAGCACCTCCAAAAAGAATCCAAGGAGCACGTAACCCATACTTTCTAGACCATTTCATAGGTTTATCAGTTAGAAAGCCAACCAGAGGATCGTTAATCATATTCCATACAGCAAATATTACAAAGGAAAGCCCGACTAACGCGGTGGCTAGCCCTAATTCTACTTCGTAATAGTAGAACACCAATATATCGTAAGCAAAGTAGATAAAACTGTTTGTGAAGACTCCCATCGAGTAGGACGCTGCTTTGCCCTTTGGGAACTTCGTTGTTTCAATTTCTGCACACATTTTTTATCAATTTTTTTTGTTTTAAAATAATTTTTTTGTTAAATATAAAGTATTGATGGGTAGATGCAGAATTGTATTTAAAGCTTTCTTATATAAGTTGAAGATATATTATTGTAAAACTAAATCTACGACTATATATAAGACTTTTAACGATTCTAATGAATTTAATAAAAAATTACAAAAATAGAAAAAAAATAATTGAGATTATTTTTCATACATTTGTTTTAGTTCTTTTCGTAATATTTTTCCGATTGGATTTTTTGGAAGCGCATCACGAAAATAGACTTCTTTTGGTTTTTTAAAGCTCGCAAGATTTTCTGCCGCAAATCCAATAATCTCACCTGCGGTTGGTTTTTCACCTGGTTTAGGGACAATTGCGGCGCAAACTTTCTGTCCGTAAGTTTCATCAGGGAGACCAAATACGGCAGCTTCGAGTACTTTTGGATGTTTGTATAAAACCTCCTCAATTTCTTTAGGATAAATATTTTCTCCGCCACTTTTTATCATGTGGTGTTTTCTTTCAATTATATAGAGAAACCGGTCTTCATCAAATCGCCCCATATCATCAGTGTGCAGCCACCCATCTTTTATTGTTTCAGCAGTTTTTTCTGGCATTTTATAGTATTCTTTCATCACAGAAGGACCCTTGACAATGATCTCTCCTATTTCACCAAGAGATACATCATTACCGTCGTCATCAACCACTCTTACTCTCATGTGTGTTTGAGGAAGTCCGATAGAAAATGGTTTTGATTCAGTGTATTCTGCTCTTCTTGTGGATATTGCGCCACTAGTCTCCGACATACCATAATTATTTGCAATCCCCGCATTAGTAAATACCTTTTCGAGTTGTATTCTGGTCTCATTAGGCATCACTTCACTTCCAGAGGCTAAACCTGTGACCGAACTTAAATCATACTTTTCAATGTTGGGAGTTCTAAGTATCATCTTATACACTGTTGGAGGAGCTCCCATGCCATTAATTTTTTCTCTTTCCATAGTTTCAAGCATTTCTACGGGATCAAATTTTGACATATATACTATTGTATTTCCAACAGATATTGTAAAACATAAATTCAAAAAAGCAGAGATATGAAAAAATGGCCACATGGTCAACCCTCTACTATAGCCGTTATAGTTAGATGTTGCCAAATTTACTGCCGCCCAGACCATTCGGCCATGCGTCATCACAACTCCTTTAGGCTTTCCGGTAGTACCTGAAGTATACATAATTGTTAACAAATCATCTTCTTTAAGCTCTATGTTAGGGGGGTCTGTAGACTGATCCTTTGCAATTTTCTCGAAATCAATATAATCTTTGGGAGGATTCTTCCCCGAACATATAAGTTTTTTTATCTTTGGAACATTTGGCACAACTGTGCTAATAAGCTTCGCTAACATCTCGTGAAATACTATGGATGTTGCGTCAGAATGATCTAAAATATAAGTTAATTCGGGTGGGGCTAATCGAAAACTGAGAGGTACGATAATAGCTCCTATACTCCACAAAGCGAGAGTAGATTCAAGAATTTCCATGCAGTTAGGGAACATGAGACCCACATGGTCTCCTTTCTTTATTCCGATCTCTAACAGCGCATTAGCTTTCTGGTTTACTTTAAGATAGTATTCTCCATAAGTAGCTCTACCATCTTTAAAAACAAAGGCTTCCCTGTGAGGATAGTTGATATAAGTAGTTTCCAATAATTCTCTTATAGTCATTTCCATAACTTCTATTCACCTTTTACTATTTTTACAATTAGTACCAACTAATAATAATTGAAATTTATTAGTAAAAGAATTTACTACTTTTGAATTTTCATAGATAAGTTTAATACGTGAGGTAAATTTCTATTCAAAAAAGTATAAAAGGTATTTATAATGTCTAATGAAACGAATGTGTATAGAGAATTGCAGCAACATCTTGATAAGCTGCCTATTGGTTTTCCTGCCACAGATTCAGGTGTAGAAATTCGATTACTAAAACTCCTTTTTAATCCGGAGGAGGCAAGAATTGCAGCGAAACTGAGTTTTGCGTACGAACCATTGGAGGATATTCACGAACGGGTGGATAAAAATGTTATGTCAATTGATGAATTGGAGAAGATTTTAGATAATTCAGTTAAAAAAGGAGCGGTTCATTCTAAAACAGAAGGTAATACGAAATATTACATTAATGCAATGTTCATGATTGGGATGTATGATATGCAATCCCACCGAACTAATGTAGACGATGAGCATGTGATAGATTTCTTAAAAACTTCCTCTCAATATTTTGATGAAGCTATGGATGCTGAAATGTTCTCTTCGGGAGTTCCCCAATTTCGGATTGTTCCGATTGAGCAGAGTATTGAACCGATAGAAAATGCTATTACAAGTTATGAGCATATTAGGAAACTGATTGAAGATGTAGAAGGTGATATAGTTGTAGCTAGATGCGTTTGTCGAAATAAAAAGGACCTCTATGGAGAACCATGCACTCACACTGAATTACGTGAGACGTGTTTTGTGTTAAAGAAAGAATTTACACAAACATATATAGATCAGGGGTGGGGACGGGCTGTATCCAAAGAAGAAGCTCTAAATATTCTCCAAAAAACTGAAGAAGCTGGGTTGGTTTATGAAATAGGCAATTCTCAGCGTCCTGGTTCACTCTGTTGTTGTTGTGGATGTTGTTGTGGGTATTTATCTGATCTAAAGGAGGCTCCTAATCCACTTGATTATATATCATCTAACTATCAAGCAATGGTAGATTCTGAATTGTGTACTGGGTGTGGGACTTGTGTTGATCGATGTCTAATGGATGCTGTTAAAATAATTGATGATAAATCAACTGTAGATCTAGCTCGATGTATTGGATGTGGTTGTTGTGTACCTACTTGTCCTGCGGATGCGATACAACTCCGTAAAATCGATGAAGAAAAGGTCCCACCAAAGGATTGGGATGAATTGTATGCAACAATTGAAGAGAAAAAGAAAGAACTTGCATAGTTCAGTAAAAATAAAGAACTCTAATTCCTTTTTTTAATTTTTTTTGTAAACATTAATAACAAGATAAAAAAAAAGAGATGTTGATTTAATAACTAATTAAATCACATATTATGCTTAACTTAAGATTATTTAACTAATGAAGCACCATTTTTGAGAAGATTTTCGGCATCACTAACTACAGAGTTTATAATATCAGAAACCTTATCTACGCTGTTTATTATTCCTATACTCTGTCCTAATAGTACTGCGCCTTCATTTGTGTCACCATCATATACGATTTCATATGCTTTGTTAGCTTCTCTCATTGCTTCAAGATCCATTGCTTTCTCTTCAGCAATTTTCTCTTCTTTGGAGGCGATGAGACCATGATGCAGAGAATAGTTATTTCTCCAGAGCCTAATAGGTCCAAAGGTCCCTGTAACCATAATTGTATCTTGTGCTTTAGCTGGAGGGACAACATTTTTATAGTTCTCATGAAATTCACTATCTTTTGAAGCTATAAATCGGGAACCCATTGCTACAGCACCAGCACCCATGGATAAAGCTGCTGCAAGTCCTCGACCTGTGGCAAAACCTCCACAAGCAATTATCGGTACATCGGGATTTTTTTCGGCTACTTGTTGTAATAACACTAAAGTACTAACACCCTCGTATGATTGATGTCCTCCACCTTCACCACCAGTTACTACCAGACCATCCACATTTGAGGCGATGCATTTATCAGCAAGCCATAATGCAGGGGCAACATGGAAATGTTTGATATTTGATCCGCTTTCCTTTAATTTACCCCACGTATTAGTTTTAATCACTTTCGATGAGCCTGCACTCGTTAATGCATAGACGCATTGCTCTCTTAGTTTTGGATTATTCAAGATAAATCGTGGAATTTTTTTACAGAGAATTTTAGCATCGATTTGTAATCTTCCTGTTCGAATATTAAATCCAAAGGGTTTGTCAGTATGTTCAATTACCTTTTCCATTTGCTTCATCATAGCTTTTGAAGAGTCCTCTCCATGCATGTTTGTATGGCTGAGGACCCCTAAACCACCCGCTTCAGAGACAGCAATACATAAATCAGATGTATAAAAAGGGCCCATTGCTGCGGAGAATATCGGATGTTTAATTCCCAACATTTTTGTTATATTTGTTTCTATTACCAAATTTTTTCACTCAATATTTAATAGTTTTTTGATAGTTTAGCTAATATTTAATATAATAAATATTGTTTTAATATGTTCTAAGGAATGAACTATATAAAAAGAAGTAGTTAAAATTAAGAAAAAAGAATAAGTAGAAAGAAAGAAGAGATTTTGAATTATTTATTTCTGTTTGATTTTATCTAAAGTTTGCTTATATCTCTCAAATTTTTGTCTGCCAAATTTTACAACTTTATCTAACATTTCTGCTGTTTTTTCAGTTTTGTTTAGGTCCTTTGGTTCCGTTAAAAATCCTTCCTCTAGCGCTTTACTGTAAATTTCTTCTCCGGTTTTAGTCCTGACGATAGTAGTGGTGTATCCATCTGGTGAGCCAATTCCTCCAAATGAAATGTCTGCGTAAACGTTCGCAAAATCTCGACATCCAAAGCAAGCCGGACGTACAATTTCGTGTAAATCATTAAAACCAATATGAAGTTCTTTTTGGTCTTTAAGCTGCAAGATTAGGTTCTCTTTAATGTTAATTTTAACAACATCATTAAATGAGAACTTATATTTTTCTTCCAAATCTTTTCTTCCATCTTCACCAAAAGAGAAGTTAAAATAACAGAACAACCCCAACGTGTATTTAACTATGTGTGCTGGAAGTATTCCTAGTACCTGCATTTTTCTTATAGAATGTATTTGACAAGGAGTTCCCACCACTGCTACATTCAATAGATCTGGACTAGATTGTTTTAACTTAATATTGGTAGGGATAAATGTCGTATATTTTTCTAATCCAACTACGTGGTCAGATATATCATAATGCGAACCTGCGGCTTCCAGTAATTCATCTTCAGTGGTAGCAAAGAAAGGAATTCTCCCTAAAGGGCCAATTTTTTTTGACACAATTGCGCCATCTATTAACTTTTGCTTCAATAGGTAGCTTAAGATTGCCGTTACCGCTCCACCATCAGTTGCCTCAGCTCGAACTTTTTCAGATGAAGCTTGTGCAGCAGTGACTTTTATGGTATGTCCTATTGGAGGTTCAAAATTAAATCTTATATTTAATACATCATTTAATACTCTAGTTTGCGGACAGATATAATAACAAATTCCACATTTTCGGCAATTGTCTTTATTTGAATATTTAGGAGGTCCAGATTTCGACATTTCAATAGCTCCTATTTCACCAGCCGAACAAAAGCTCACACATCCACCACACTCTCCACAAAGCCCTGGATCGTGGATTTCTGTTATTAAATCTTCAAAGGTTTTTGATATTTTCGATTCAACCAATTTTTTTTTCACACCAATTTATTTAATATTCATTAGGCATTTTTTTAAGTTCTGCTAGAGAAAATACAGGTCCATCAACACATACATATTTATTTCCAATATTACACCTTCCACACTTTCCAACTCCGCACTTCATTCGCATTTCCAAAGAGTTCAAAATTTGTTCATCCTTAAAGTTTAGTTCTTCGAGAACTGCGATTGTTGTTTTAATCATTATTGGAGGACCACATACTACAGCTACTGCATTATCCGCTGATGGAGCAACTTCTTTAACAATTGGAGCTACATAACCCACTTTTTCAGGCCAACCTTCTTCTTCGCGATCTATGGTTAGAACAACTTTAATGTCATCTCTTTTTTGCCATTCTTCTAAAATATCTTGATATAAAACTTCTCCTGAGTCTCGGTTTCCATAAATAACGGTAATATCACCATAATCCTTTCTATATCTTTCATCTAACAGATATAATACAAGGGATCGTAATGTTGAAAAGGCAAATCCTCCTCCAATTACGACAACATTTTTCCCTTTCATATCTTCTAAAGGCCAACCGTTTCCACAAGGACCTCTTACACCTACAATATCTCCAACTTCACGACTGTGAAATACCGAAGTTACAGTTCCCATTCTCTTTATGGTAAATTTAATTGAGCCTTCTTCAGTTGGAGATGAGGCAATCCCTATTGGACATTCACCTTTCCCAATTATACTAATTTCGGCAAATTGACCTGGGATATAATTAAAATTTTTATAATCTTCTTCTTTTTGAAATTCCAATTCTATAGTTTTAATGTCGTTAGCTTTGTTTTCTGTAACAACACTTTTAACTTTGGTAAGTAAAGGAATATATATATTAGGCACTTATTTTCTCCTCTTTTTTATCTTCGATTTTATTTATTTTTTCTATTATAGTTCTTAGATCATTATTTACAGGACATAGTTGAACACATCTACCGCATCCAACACATCCAATTAAATTATAATTAGTTGGGTAATAGCTGAACTTGTGTAATATTCGGTTTCTACATCTTTCAATGCAACTATCACGGGGATTATGACCACTTGTATGAAGTGTGTATTGGCATGATTGACATGTATCCCAGATTCGAATTCTCCGACCACGGTTATTATACTCATCAGTTTCGTCAATTACATCAAAACATGTGCACGTTGGACATAAAAAGGAACAAGTTCCGCAACCAATACAAATTTCACTGATTTCTTCCCATATGGGATGATCAAAATTAGGATCTAAAGTTTTATCAACATTGGAAAAGTCTAGATGAGTCTGGAATGATCCTTCTGCTTGTATAGACAATTCTTGAGCTCTTTCAACATCAGCTTTAGTAGCTTCAGTAAGCCATGATAATTTTTGAACTAACTCTTTTCCTTTATCGGTAACTGATTCAACGAGATATTTATCTCCTAAATCTACTAACATCACATCTAAATCATCTCTCTGAAAAGGATGGCCCTCTAGCGATGTACAAAAACATGTACTCTTAGGACTATTACAACCCATTCCTATTAGAGTTGTATTTTCTCTCTTTTTTAGGAAAATCTCGTCTTTAAATTCACCAAAATCGAAAAAGTTTTCAAGCAAGACAAAGCTATGTGCATCACAAGGACGGATACCAAAAATTAATCTTTTTTCGTCTAAGTCCGTTCTTTCTTTAATTTCAACATCTTTCTCATCTAAAGAATATTCAAAAAGTACTTCCATTTTGGGAAATAACACTTCTTTTGGAGGTACTTTAGAATTAAAATAATCTAATTCTATCTCCTCAGGGTTTGATGCCTTCTTAAAGACAATGTTGCCTTTTTCTTTGATTGGAGCAAAAAAAGAATAATCCTTTGCTAATTCATCATATAATTTTGCTATTTGATCTTTCATTAATAATTTTTCTTCCATCTTTCCCAACCTCTTTAATCTTCTTCTAACATAAATTCTTCTGCCTCTTCCAACTTGAAATCCATCATTGGAGGTAACTTTTCGGCATCGATGCCAGAAGTAAAGTCGTATCGCTCTTTTACGATTTTTTCTAGTTTTCTCGTAATTTTATTTAAATCGATTCCCATTGGGCATACACTACTGCATGCACCACAACCTACGCATCTACCTGCCATATGCATTGCGCGAACTAAGTGAAATATTACAATATCTGACATATCAGTCGTTTTCCCGAACCAAATTGGTTTGTTTTGATCTACAAAACATAAATTGCAATAACACATGGGGCATGCTTCTCGACATGCATAACATCGTGTACAAACACTTAAAGTATCATTAATCTCTTGCCATTTTTCTTCAGTGGTTTTTGATTCATAATCAGCTAAGTCCCCGAAATCATCTTCAATTGAAGGAACTTCTTGGCATTCACCAATACATGCTTCTGAAACATTGGGTGGTGATTTAACTTTACATACTTTACATAATTCATTTATATATTCGTCGAAAGGAAATTTCTGCTCGAAATCTTTTCCTTTCACAATTAATTCATTCCCCGAAGCGGAAACTTCGAAAATCTCTTTTTCTCCGATTTCCTTTTCAATACTTCTCCGATTAATAACACCATTACATGGTATTCCAATCATTTTTATATTTTCAAGATTAAGCTGCTTTTCTACAGCTAAATGAACTAAAGCCCTTCCAACACAACCCTTTGATACAATCCCTACTTTCAAATCTTTTCCTTCAGGATCGAGTAGTTGTGGTATTTTAGGGACTAAATATTTTGCTAAATTTACATAACATAGATTATTCCATATTAATTTATCAACATCTTCCTCTTTTTTTATCATGATTGGTGAGGAACTCAACGGAAAAGTTCCTTTTGAATATCCTATAATTACATCTACTTCTTTATTCTTTAGGAGATTTCTAGCAACTTCCCTCATTGAATTTTCAATTTCTTGATTATCTGTTTCAATTCCCATAATTTTCACCATTTTTTTTGAAATTGTGTATTTGGACCTAATTTTCTCACTTTTGCAGTAACTTTTCTTATTAGCACAGCGAAGCGTTCTCCTTCTGCCGCTGACGCCCACATAAAGCTTACCCTGTCAGAATGAACCCCAAAGAACTCTAGAAGCTCATTTAAAATGGAAAAACGCCGTCTGGCGACTAAATTTCCGGAAATATAGTGACAATCGCCTGGATGACATCCTGAAACAAGAACACCATCCCATCCATCTGTTAAACTTCTAATTATGAAATAAGGGTTAACTCTACCAGAACACGGAACTCTTACCACTCTAATAGATGGTGGATATTGAATTCTGCTTACTCCAGCTAAATCTGCACCAGCGTAAGAACACCAATTACATAGGAACGCAATTATTTTAGGTTCCCATTCTTCGTCAACCTTTTTTTCTTGCTCTGCTTTAACAACTGTTTCATTCATTTTTATAACCTCCCACTTATCATGGCAAATATTTGTTCACCGGTAAAGCCCAACACATCAATTGCGGCACATCGACAATTTCCTGAACACGCTCCACATCCTTTACATAACGCATTATTAATAGAGGCAATAGTGCCGAATCGTCTATCGTCAACTAATTCAATTGCATTATAGGCACAATTTTCAATACACATACCACAGCCCGTACAGCGAGCCGCAATAATTCGGGCTGTTTTACCTTCAGCTTCAATTTCATCTTTAGAAAGAATTGTGCAAGCTCTTGATACCGCAGCATTTGCTTGTGAAATAGAATCTTCTATTGTTTTTGGGCAGTGAGCAAGTCCAGCAACAAAAATTCCTTCTGTAGCAAAATCTACTGGACGCAACTTAACATGAGCTTCTAAAAAGAAACTATCATCGTTTAGTGGAACTTTTAACATCTTGGCAAGGTCCTCATTTTCTTCTCTAATGGAATAAATTCCAGCACTTAACACTAATAAATCAGAAGAAATTGAAATAGCTCCCATTTTTGCCGTTTCCACATTAACTTTTAATCCAGAGCCTTCAGGGATTATTTCAGGAGGATTATCTTCATCAAATTGCACGAAAATCACTCCAGCTTCTCTTGCCATTCTGTAATATTTTTCTTTGAAACCATAAGTCCTAATATCTCTAAATAAAACTATTATTTCAGTATCTGGATTTTTTTGTTTTGCTAAGAGTGCATTTTTAATCGCTTCAGCGCAACACATCTTGCTACAATAAGGATGCTCTTCGTTCCTTGAACCTACACACTGTATCATTACTATAGATTTTTTATTTTTAATCTCATCAGTGGTATTAAGAATCCTTTCAAATTCAGATTGTAAAATTACATTTTCATTTTGACCAAAAAGATACTCAGTTGGCTGATATTCTTTCGCTCCCGTTGCTACGATAACAACCCCATGCTCAAATTCTACCTTTTCTTTCTCTCGACCATGGACTACCTTAGAATTAAGATTTCCAATATAACCATCTATCGCTTCTATTTCTGCTTGAGTATAAACATGAATTAATTTATTTGCTGTTATTTTTGCTTTTAAATCAGAAATAAATTCTTGGACATTTCCACCTTCGAGGGTATTGTAAATGTGATTTGCAAAACCACCTAATTTAGCCTCCTTTTCCACTAAATGGGTTTCATAGTTTTGACTTGCAAAATTTAGAGCTGCTGTCATACCACTTATTCCCCCTCCCACTACGAGTACTTTAGGAATGACTGAAAGTCTTATCCGCTCAATAGGCTCAATATTTCTAGCTTTATTTACTGCCATTCTTACCAGATCTTTTGCCTTTTGAGTTGCCTTTTTAGGCTCTTTCATATGAACCCAAGAGCATTGATCTCTAATATTTGCCATTTGAAATAAGTATCTATTTAAACCTGCCTCTCTAATGGTCTCTTGAAATAATGGTTCATGAGTTCGAGGGGTACAGGATGCAACTATAACACGATTAAGGTGATATTCTTCTACCATTTCTTTTATTATTGTTTGAGTGTCCGCTGAACAAGTATATAAATTACGATCCGCTAAAACTACATTTGGAAGGGTTCCTGCATATCTTGTCACTTCTGGTACATCTACAAATCCACCGATATTAATTCCACAATGACAAACAAAAACACCAATTCTAGGGGGTTGGCCTTGTACGAATATCTCTGGAGGAAGAGTTTTTTCTGATACTAACGTACCCTTCTGTTCATATAATAGCTGATTAACACAACCTGCAGCTGCACTAGCTTGGGTTACTGTATCTGGAATATCTTTGGGAGATGAAAATGCTCCACACGCAAAAATCCCAGGTTTTGACGTTTGTACGGGATTAAATACATCTGTTTTAGCAAAGTCATATTCATTTAATTCTACTCCAAATTTTTCAGCAAGAAATTTGGCATCGTTAGGGGGATTTAATCCTACAGCCAGAACAACCATGTGAAAATCTTCTTCAATTACCTTCCCATCTTCGGTCTCATAACTTATTCTTAAATCTTTAGTTTCTGGAACTTCGGTAAGGGATGAAATTCGACTTTTTATATATCGAACGGTATATTCTTCTTGTGCTCTTATAATATATTTGTCGAAATCCTTTCCATATGCTCTTACATCCATACTGAAAATCGTAGGTTGTATTTGATGCATATGTTCATGGGCAATTACTGCCTCCTTAGCAGTATACATGCAACACACTGAAGAACAATAAGGCTTTCCTGAACCTGTGAAATCTCGTGAACCTATACATTGAAGAAATGCCACTTTTTCCGGTACATCACCATCGGATGGACGAAGAACTCTGCCAGCATAAGGACCACTTGCACTCAGTATTCGTTCAAATTCAATACTGGTTACCACATTCAAGTATTTTCCATATCCATAAAGATTTGCAGCCGGTGGAATAAATTCATCAAATCCAGGGGCTAATACGATTGAACCCACATTGATTTCTTCTATTTCATCTCCTAAATCATATTCTACTGCTCTTGCTTTACAAACACCTTGACATATCCCACAACCAATACAATAATCTTTGTTTATTGCATATAACAGAGGTACCGCTTGTGGATATTTTACTGAGGTCGCAGAATATCTGGCTAATCCTTCATTGAAAGTATCAATTGCTTCAACTGGACAATTTCTTCCACAAACACCACATCCGGTACATTTTTCCTTATTAATATATAAGGTCTTTTTAAGGACTTTAATTGTAAAATTACCGGCTTCTCCTGAGACTTCTTGAATTTCACAGTTGATGCTCAGATCTATGTTTTGGTGACGTCCTGTTTCAACAAGCTTTGGGCTTACAATGCACATAGCACAATCATTCGTAGGAAAGGTCTTATCGAGTTGCGCCATTACTCCACCAATGCTAGTGGAGGACTCAATCAAATACACTTTATATCCTGAATCAGCTAAATCTAACGCTGTCTGGGAACCTCCAATTCCAGCGCCTACAACCATTACTGCTCCTATTTTTTCCATATTTTTATCTCCTCTAAATCCTCATAAATATAGGTGTATTTACAATAATTTCTTGAAAGTCAACTTGACTTCGAGTTTTTAAAACTAACATATGTTCTAATACTATATTTGGTTCTATTTCTAATTCTATTGCTAAATCTTTTACGGATTTTGAATCTTTGTCTAAAGAAAGTAAAATTCTGTGTCGTTCATATTCTTCTTTAATTGCTGTATCTAATATGAAGTTAAATTTTTCTTGAGAAACAATCTCTCCATACACATTCTCTTCTTCTGTAATTTTTCTTTGCCTTCCTACCAGACTTCTCATTCTTTCAGAGCCTGCGGCTTCTTCTATAGCCTTTATTTTATCAAGTAAATCTTTATCGGGATTCTCTCCGCTAACTGGAGAAGGTCCAGCTTCTGTAATTTGATTTGTAAATTCTTTAACTACCTCTCCATATCTGGTCCCTTCAGAAGCAGAAACCCATTCTAATCTCACTCTATTTTCGAAACCTATAAAGTTAAGAAATTTCAAAACCATATCGAATTTTTTCTTTGCTTCGTAATTTCCCTCAAGATAATGACAATCGCCAAAATGGCATCCCATTACGATGACACCATCGATTCCTAATTGAAGTGCTTCAAATATAAACTTAGGATCGATCCGGCCACTACACATAACTCTAATAACTCTGATATTGGGGGGATATTGTACTCTGCTTACTCCTGCCAGATCTGCTCCGGCATATGAACACCAATTGCATAAAAATCCTAATATTTTTGGTTTAAAACTCATTTTTAACTCCCTCCGAACGCATGAATTTCAGCTAATATCTGATCATTAGTAAAATGTCTTATTACTATTGCTTCATTAGGACATGTTGCTCCACAAACACCACACCCTTTACATAATACCTGTGTAATTACAATTTCATCTTCTTCATTCTTATTTATCGCTTTGTAAGGACACACTGTGGTACACACTTCACATCCGGTACATAAACTTTTATTGTAATCTGGTAAAAATGATGTTGCTCCCTCAACTTCTATAGTGTCATGGGATATGATAGTACTTGCCCTGGACGCAGCAGCATAACCTTGCGTTATAGATTCCGTTATATCTACAGGCCATTTTGCCGAACCACATACGAAAACTCCATCAGTAGCAAAGTCCATTGGTCTTAATTTTACATGAGCTTCTAAAAAGAATCCATTTTCTTCCAATGGAACTTTTAACATTTGGGCCAGAACTTTATTATCGTCATTCGATACTAAGGGTGTTGATAATACTAAAAGATCGTAAGGTATGATCATTTCCTCTCCAATGTAGGCATTAAAAACCTTTATTTTATCTTCTTCTACATTAGGCATTTTTTCAGGAGAGTATTCTATGAAAATAATTCCTGCTTCTCTTGCCCTTCTATAATAATCTTCATAAGCAGTACCAGGTGTATATAAATCTCTAAATAAAATCATCACATGCGCATCGGGGTCTTTTTCTTTTATAATTAATGCATTCTTCAATGCGCTCATGCAACATACATTAGAACAATAGACCCTTTCGTCTATTCTTGCTCCGACGCATTGGATCATGACTACATCCTTTGATTTAACCTCATTGTTCTTCAATTTGGTTTCTAATTCCTGTTGCGATATTCTTTTAGTTCCGTCGTAATTATACATACCACTAGGGTTAAGTAGAGACGATCCAACAGCGACGACAATAACACCGATAGTTAAATCAATATCATTTCCCTCTTGTTCTATTCCTACTTCAAAATTTCCAATAAAACCCTCAATACTTTTAACTTTAGATGAAGTATAAACAGTTAAGTTCTTATTACTACCAACTTTTTTCTTGAGATTTTCAACTATAACCGATGCTTCTTGATCACTTGGAAATAGCTTGTAAAGAGAATTTAATCTTCCTCCTAATTGAGGTTCTTTTTCTATTAGAGCTGTTTTGAATCCCTGATTGCTTAAGCTTAAAGCAGCAGTCATACCAGAAATACCTCCTCCAATAACTAAAGCAGTAGGATTTAAATCTACTACAATTTTCTCGAGACTCTCTAATTTACAAGCTTTAGCAACTCCCATTTTAATTAAATCCATCGATTTAAGATAAGCTTCATCAGTTTCTTTCATATGAACCCAGGTGCATTGGTCCCTGATATTTACAAAATTAAATAAATAAGGATTTAAGCCTGCTTCTTCGCAACAATCGCGGAATAAGGGTTCATGAGTTCTAGGAGTACATGAGGCGACGATTACTCTATTCAAATTTTGTTCTTCAATAGCTTTTTTAATGGTCGCTAAACCGGTCTCTGAACAAGTATATAAATTACTCATGCCATATACAACATTAGGTAATCCCTCAGCGAATTCAGCTAATGCCTTAACATCAACATATCCACCAATGTTGGAACCACAACTACAGACGAATACTCCAACTCTAATCTCTTCGCTTTCCTTATCTTCTTTTTCAGACATTTTCTTTTTAACCTCCTTTGATTACTTCTGCCGCTCGTGCTGCCGCTCCACTTGCCTCAGCAACAGAACGAGGTATATCCATCGGTTCCCGTGCGCAACCACACGTAAATATTCCTTCTTTACTTGATTCTACAGGGAAAAAAGGATCAGTTTTAATATATCTACTTTCTGTCAAGTCGACATCTAAAAGATTTGCTAATTTTTCTACTCCTACAGAAGGAATAATACAAGTAGCTAAAACTACCATATCAAATTTCTCTCGTTTTATTTCAGCAGTATCCAAATCTTCATAGACAATTATGGGATTTTCATCCTCATCAATATCAACCGTAGCAATTTTACTTTTAATATATTTAATGCCATACTCGGCCTCTCCCCTTCGCAAGAATTTTTGAAAACCTTTTCCGCCAGCCCGCATATCTATATAAAATACATAAGATTCAAGATCACTATTATGCTCATAGGCAACCATAGCTTCCTTTGTAGTATACATACAACAAATCGCAGAACAATATTTTTGACCTCCTTGATCCCCTCTTTGACTTCGGGAATCTATACATTGCAAAAACGCAATTTTATTAGGATCCGCTCCGTCAGATAATCGTTTCAAATGACCATGCTGAGGTCCTGAAGCACATATTAATCTTTCAAATTCCATAGCGGTTAAAACATTTCTATATTTGCCATAACCATAATTTGTTAGCGGATCTACACTTTCGATCATGTCTAAACCTGTTGCTACTATGATCGCGCTAATATTATCAATTCCTATTACCGCATCTTTTTGCGTAAGATCTATTGCTTCCCTTTGACACGCTTGAGCACATAATCCACAAATACCATAGTTTAGATACACACAACTATCTTTATCAATAAGATAAACTGGTGGAACTGCTGATGGAAATGGAATATGAACTGAAGCTTGGGTCATCAAATTAACATCAAAATAATTGGTAACCCCTCTTACGGGACAGACTGCTGCACAATCTCCACAATTAGTACACTCATCTTCTTTAACAAAACGAGCTTTCTTCAGAATTTCAACACTAAAGTTTCCAATCTTTCCATCTACTTTTTGAACTTCTGAAAGAGTATATAACTCTATATTTGGGTGCCTAAAGCATTCCGATAATTTCGGCGCCAAAATACAGATAGAACAATCCAAAGTAGGGAAAGTCTTGTCTAATTGCGACATTCTGCCTCCTATACATGGATTCTTTTCAACTAAATGGACTTGAATTCCCATATCTCCAAGATCTAACGCTGCTTGAATACCGGCAATTCCGGCCCCTATAATTAGAACACTTTTCGATTTTTCTCCCAATTTCTACACCCATTTTAATGTTTAGTTTTAATTGAAATCATTTTTTTAAACCAATTAATTTTTTTAGGCTTCCATTCTTGAACTTGATCATCTGGAATTGTATATTTCTCAATATATCCATCAGTGAGTAATGAATCAATCAAATTTTGACCTTTGTCCGTCCGAATTATTACCATTGAATATCCATTCGGAGCTCCAGATGCTCCAATACTAATATCTGAATATTTACCTGTAAATTCATCACATTCATTACAATGATTTCTCACTGCCTCATCAAGATCTTTTATACTTACTTCAAATTGCTGGTCATCCTTTGAAGTAACAAAGAAATTTTTCTTTATACTCGTTTTTTTAATATTTGATGAATCTACATTTGTCTTAGTTTTGAGAATATCCATCAACTTACTATAATCAAAATTCTCAAAGCAAAATAAACTAATTACTATACTAATAACATGAGCAGGTTTTACACCCAATAATTTCATTTTATTTATTGCTCGACATTGACAAGGGGTACCAATAAAGGCAAGCCGCAACTGATCTACATCAAAAATTCTCTTTTGCTTTGCTAATATATCTTGAGCAACAGTATATAAATCCTTTAGAGGTAATATATTTGGAGATATAGAATATCTCGTGCCTGCAGACTTAACTAAATCCTCTTTATTATAAATAATTTTAGGTATAGGTTGGAAATTTTCATCATACTCGGATACAATCGCACCATCGATATTATTCGTTTCGAACAAATACTTTAAAATAGTCGATACAGTACCTCCGTCTTGTCCAACCTCTCTAATTACCTTGTCTGTTGTTCTCGCAGCCACCACATCCAAAATGTTTCCTAACTCATCTTTAACTTGGTGTATTAACTCTAATTTATCAGTTAAAGGTGCAGTCTGCGGACAAATGAAAAAACAAAGGCCGCATTCTTTACAATGCTCTTCAGTTTTTTCTGATTTAAAAATAGGGGTATAACCCTTCATTTCAATAACATCAAATTCCTGAACTTCGCAATAGGATACACATGCTCCACAAGAACAGCATAAATCTTTATCAATAATTTCCTCAGTTAAATCCTTAAATGTCTTTATTTCTTCAACCAAATCTTTTCCACCTAATTTCTAATACTAAATTCTTTTTTTAATGAAATGTTTAAACTGAAAACTCTATACTCTCAAATAACGCTTTTGGTCTTATCCTGTGAAATTTAAAGCCTAATTCTTCTGGTTTAAACCCAAAAGCTAAAGCTACTAATTCCGAAAGATAAAACACTGGAAAAGCATAATTTGATTCATTTCTCTTGTTGAGCTCTCTCTGATTAAATTCATATTGCTGATAGCACGCAGGACAAACAACCGCAACGCAATTAGCTAAAGAATTCTCAATAGCTTTTAATTTATTATCGATCATTAATAATGATAACTCTTTATCTGATTTCTCAACGGGGTTCCCGCAACACTCTAACTTTTGGTCATACTCTACGGATTCCGCACCAATAGCTTTAACTATCGCATCAATAGTAGTTGGTTCAAAAGGATCATCCCAATTGATTACTTCAGATGGTCTTAAATAATGACATCCATAATGAACGGCAACTTTAAACCCATATAAGGGCTTCACTACATTTTCCTTCACTTTATCAAGGTTTTCGTATAAAACTTCAGCAAAATGCTTCACTTCTGTTTTCCCATCATATTTCTTCCCAATCTTTTTTAGAATATTGTTTACTTCGTCTTTAGCATGGGAATCTTTATTGATAGTATAATTAATTCCTTTCAAGGTCTCCACACAGCCAGAACAAAAGGATATCACACCACCATTATTATTACATAAACTTAAATTTCGCGCTCCTAAGGCTAACCAGGTCTTATGATCGATTAGTTCAATCCCCGTAGGATCTGGACAACAACTAAATCCATCCACATCTTTCAACTCAATTCCAAGCTTTTCAAAGATCTTTCTCGAAGATGCCTCCAAGAAAGGTAATCTAGCGGGAATTACACAACCTAAAAATAAATCGTACCCCATTTTTTACGCCTCCTTTGGCATGTTGCTTTCAAAATTAGTTTCCTTTAATATCTTTTGTATTTCGTCTACAGCAGCAAGTTTGATCACAGGAAGCCCTAACTTCTCACGACGGGTTTCAATTGCCTTGGAATAAGGGATTGCTACACTGTAATCCATAACTGCTCTACCTTGAGCAATAAATGCATCGGGAACTTTCCCAGCCTCAAAACATTTATTTTTTATTAAAATAAAAATCTCTGTGAGTTCGACTTTTTGAGGACATAACTCAACACATTTCTGGCATGTCGAACATAGCCAACTATTAGGCTCTTGCTTCTCTACTAATTTATCTTGTAACCCTAAAATAGCTTCTTCTATGATCTTTCTTGGGTTATATTTGCCATCAGTTATTAGTGCTACTGGGCACCCTCCTGAGCATGTAGAACATTGATAACAGTAGCTCAAAGAAGCATTATGAGACAACACTTCATTCCTAAACTCAAAATTTATGACACTCATGTCAACAACCTTATTATTTCTATTTTTTTACTCCTTGTCTTAGTTTATTCTTTATTTTTTATAAATTTTTTAATATTTTTCGAAAATCAAAATCGCTATTATTTTTATAATTTATCACAGTTCCCTTTATCATATCACAATTTATTCATTTCTTCTTCAAAATATCTCAAAACTGAATAAATTTGTTTTAAGGTGTTTCCTATGCTAATCTATATTGGATATCAATATTTTCTGAAATATCGGCTTATTGAGACCCCAATTGTTTCTGGAGATCAATATATATTTCCTTTTTCTTATCTTTCACTCCAATCTCAACTTTAAGTATTCCGTCTTCAATTGAAGTGCTAATTGGTGTTAATTCTTCTAATCTTTCAACAGCTTCTTCAGTGTTGAGGATTTTTCGCTTAGTTTTTGTCTTTAAACAGGTGTGGGCCTCGTCATATAATTGGCATTTGGAACAGCAAAATCCTACCGGCATATAACCAACAATAGAACATTGCTCATAATTAGCACAATTACAATTATTACACATTTCTCTTTTCCTCTTTTGCGTTTGATTTAAAGAATATTTCCAATTAGTGAATATTTATTACTATAATTGGATGTTATAAATGAATTCTAAGATTTGATTGAGATTCTTATGGAAATTGGTCTAAAGAAATTTCCTGGGTCTTCCCTTTTACTTTTTTCACTATTTTAGTGGGAATTAGGTCAACTATCTTAGATTCTGTGCACTCCGCAAGCATTGTTTGATAGTTCTCACAGTTATGTGCCTCATCGAAGCTACCGCATTTAGAACAACATGCAGCTTTAGGCTGAAATCCAACTATAGAGCATTGGTCACTATTTTCACAATCACAACTATTACACATTTTTGTTTTCTCACTTTTTTTTATTTTTTTTTAAGTTTATTCACTATTTTTATTATTTTTTGTTCCTAAATATTACATGGAAGCACTCATATTTAAAGTTGATCATTTCTATTCCGAGAATGATCATTTTCGATAAAAAGGATCTGGCTGATCGCAATAAACCACGATTCCGTCGAAATCCGTCTTTTTGGATCGAATTCTAGCTAGAATCAAAAAAATCAAACTTGAATGTTTCCGATTTAGATAATAAGTTTTATAGCGAATAAAAAAACTAAGACATTAGTTAAAAAAATTGTACATCCTTATTACTAAAAATCTACAAAATGATCGGTTTGATAAATATGATCGGAATGAGTTATAGAAAAACGAATTTTATAAAGTTTAAAATGATCAATTTGAATGTAGAATATCGGTTAAAATCCTCAGAATATGTGCTTTAACCAATAATTCTTATGTTTTATTCAAAAAACAAAAAAGATATCATTTAAGATCATTATCAATGTAATATTTAATTCTAGAATATAGATCTACAAAATTAATTTTGTTATAGACCTTAAAGATTGAATAAACTCAGGCTTATTTTTAATAATGTTTCCTGCTAAATCTAAAATTTCTAAATTCTTAAGAGATAATATGTTATGAGGAATATATTCGATTTTATTGCCCCCTAAGTTAAGAATTTTAAGAGATTTCAACTTACAGATTGATTCAGGTATATCCGCTATTTTGTTACTATGAGCAGACAGCTCTATTAAACTTTTAAGTCGACCTATTGAGTTAGGTAATGAGTGAAGATTGTTAGATTCAACCATCAATTTTTTAAGACATTTTAGGTCTCCGATAGATTCTGGAAGTTTCTTTAACCTATTACCTAGGAGATCAAGAACTTCTAGATGATGTAATTGCCCAATAGATTCTGGAAGCTCAAACAACTCTCCCCCTATAGAACTAAAAATCTTGAGATATTCTAATTTTGAGATACTTTCTGGAACATAGGTTAACCCGTACGGAGCTAAATGAATTTCTATTACATGACCATCTTGATTAGTCTTGTATATACAATAGAGATCACGAAATCTTAAAACCTCATCTGTATTTTGATCATAATTAATTTTCTCGAAATCGTGTGAAAACTGCTCTATAAGAGTTAACACAATAGTTTCTTCAAGAATAAGATCCTTTTCATTGTGCTTTTGAATGAGATTCCCTAATCTGTTATATAGCTCATTTTTCAAATCACTAAACATAGGATTATCAGACCACCATACGAAATCGAAAATTATTGCTAAGTTTTGGGTGGAATGCGTATTTTGAGTCACCCACCTTAATGGTTCTATACATTTATCTGGAAAATTTTCGATTAAAATTTTGACCGCTGGAGTAAATATTAATCCAGATCCTTCAGAAATTACGATATTTTCTAATAAATCAAAAGATTTTTTAGATTTTATGCCAATTTCTCCTAAAATTTTAACAACCTCTATTCTAAATTGAATATTCTGAGTTCTCCTAGCATGGTATGCTTTATCGGTTGTTATAGGATAGTTCTCTTGAGGGTATTCGATAATTGAAATTAGAAAATTATTGACTGAAGTTTTATCAATTTCTCCTTTCCTATATTTGTTGTATACAATTTTTGGATTTAAATCTGGCATCTACTTTTTTAAATATAAATTGAGATATTTAAATATAATGAATTCCGCAACTTAGTAATTTCTAATAATCGATCTCGATTGTTTAAGAATTTATAAAAATTAGAGAAAAATAACTAATTTTTTTCTTACTAAAAAAGAATATGAAAATTGCTATCCCTCTCTTTGTTTAAATATTAACCCATTCTTATGAATACTCACCTTTAGATTTTAAATCAAAAAACAAGAAGGAAGGGGTGAAAATCTATGGAAGATAGTATTTTAGAAACTAGAAATTATAAGTTGAGTAATTTTAAGCGAAATCTTAAGAATGTGGCATTTTTGAACAAAAAAGATGCGTCCATTGTGATAATGGACGATGATGAGTTTTATTCGTCTCTAAGTTCATTTGATAGAGCCAGTCGATATATTGGCTCGGAAGACGCAAAAACTTATTATGGTCAACAAACCTTAGATTGGGAAGAATGGATGGTAGATCAAATAGAACATATTTTTAAGGCAATTGATAACAAAATGGAAGGGTATCACATTAATTTTCCAGGTGAGGTTCAGATAATTTTAACGACAGGAAAGGAAGAGGGATTAGCTGCGTATTGTCGAAAAAATGCAATCATATTAACCGAAGAAAAGGTAAATTGGCCCTATCGAGATTTGGAATATCTGATTAACCATGAACTTTTTCACATATATTCATATCATAATCCTGATAAGCGTTGGGAGCTTTATGATTTTCTTGGATTCCATCGATGTCCAAGATTATCCTATTATCCAGAGGAGATTAAACACTATATCACGAATCCTGATACATTTCGAAGAGATTGTTATATTGAACTAGATGGAAAGAAATATATGCCTATAATATATTCACCGAAAGAGTTTGGAAGTCCGCTTGATGATGATGATCGAGCAAATTGGCGTGGTCCACGTAAAGAATTACTAACGTTTTTCGACTATATTACATTTGGTCTCATTGAGATAGAAGTGGAGGATAACAAAACAATTCCAATTCTTAGTGAAAATAAATTAAAGATTTACGATGAGAAAAGTTTACCTGAATATTTGGAAAAAGTGGGCAGAAATACGGATTATTTTGTTCATCCTGAAGAGACCTTAGCCGACAACTTTCGCATAATGATTAATCATTGGGATCATCAAATAAAGGATGCGAAAATTTTAGTGAAAATGAGAGAGATAATGAGTGAATGAAGAATGCAATATTTCTCTAATTCTTACATATCCTGTTTTTTTTTACATATTATTAATATCCACACAACAACATTTAAACATCAAAAGATCAAATATAATGTATATATTAATTTTCAAATTGATTCCATTAAGCCATGAAATCTAATAATCCTGACTTTTTAATTGTTGATGAAGATGATGCCACGTGTATTGTGTTAGAAGCATTTTTTAAATTAAAAGGTTATTCCACCCTAAGTGTTTCGACAGGAACTAAAGCATTAGAATCATTGAAAGAAATTACACCAAAAATAATATTATTGGATATTCTGTTACCAGATATTAAAGGATATGAAATATGTAAAAAAATCAAAAGTGATGAGAATTTAAGTTCAATCCCAGTTTTCTACACATCTGCTTTACCAGAACTTAATATTTCAGAACATATCGTTGATACAAAAGCGGATGGTTACTTTTTAAAACCCTTTGATTTCACAGAATTTAATAGTTTATTTGCATATTTAGAATGAAAACTATGTAAACTCTTCATTTTATTTGGTAGATGTTTTCGATAATTTTTAGGAAATGAAAATAAATAAGGTATTTATAGCAAGAGTAATGAAACTAATTAAAATAGAGTTCGATTATTATGAGAAAACCTATTTATACAAAGGTCGGTGATAAAGGAGAAACTGGTCTTTTTTCTGGAGAACACATTGAGAAGATTGATCAGAGGGTTGAGGCTTATGGAACTGTAGATGAGTTAAATTCAAGTTTAGGAATCGCGAAGGTGTATGCCTCAGAATTCTTGAAAAAGTACATACTCCAAGTCCAAGTGAAATTATTCTATCTAGCATCAGAATTAGCATCGAAAGATCCAGAGAAGGTAATAAAATCAGCCAATCCGGAAGATATAAGAAAACTTGAGGAAGAAATGGATTACATATCTTCCCTAATGCCTCCAATTGAGAGTTTTGTCGTACCTGGGGGTACACCAGCTGGAGCCTTTTTACATTTAAGTAGGACCATCTGTCGCAGAGCAGAAAGAGAGGTGATTCGCTTATCTAAAGTTGAAACTATTAATTTAGAGGTTATAAGATACTTAAATAGGCTTTCAGATTATTTATTCGTACTATCGAGATATGCAAACATAATAGATGGAGAAGGTGATCAATTAATTTCCCGAGATGGCATATCCTTTCAGAAAAAAACCAAATAATAAATTGATCATTTTCAAGGCATTTTAATATATTTAACGTATTGTTCTATTAATTTATTGAATCGTAAGCCAGTTAGATAATTGTAACCGCACTTAGGGCATCTGTAGAGTGTAGTTTCTCCTCCGTTTGAGCCAAACATTATATTGCCGCATTTATCACATTGAACGAGACTTGACATAATTTTAGGTATAATTTTATTTTGATATAAAAAAAGGGGGTTAAGTAGTTTAGTAATATATATGTATTACGCTTAGATAATCCTAGACCTTAGCTTAAAATCTCTCTCAGTTTTACTTCTATCTGTGGAATGAGAGATCTCATTAATATATTCTTTCCAAACAAATATAAGAGTAACTCATTATTAGATTCTTCTTTTAAATTAAAACTAGTATTTACAACCATTCCATACATTTTGCGATTAGTATTGACATAATCATTTAAATCTAAACCCGTGGGCAACTCTTGTCCAGTGAACTGATCTCCCTGAGGTATTTTTTCGAGTTTCCATACAAGCAAATAATCTTTAATAATCTCTTCTAAAGTATTTTCTGTTCGGTTTTTAAAAATTTCTAGGGAACCATTGCAATAAAGAATATTATTACTTGAGGAATTTAAAGAATAAGCATATATTTCATTTTTTTCTTCCCTCAATATAGGGTCGATTAGTTCCATAATAGCTTTCATATTCTGGTTTAAATGATTTTTTAGCGGATTATCGTTCAAAATATCTCTAATCTCTTTCTTTAAATTTTCATCTGTAATACATAAACCTTCTTGTTCAAGCTCAAATTTTTTAAAATATTTTTCAAAGATAAATCGAAGCTTGTTTTTTATTCCCTCTCCAATATGATATTCATCAAAAAGTGCCGCCATAAGAAAAAGTTCTTCATTTACATGCCTAAAATTCTCAATAATCATCTGATGACCCTCAAATTGGATATTTCTTAAGGGAATTGTCAGTTCTTCTGAGAAATTACAAATAGCGCTACAGAAACCTGAAAGTAGAACATTATCAATATCGATCTCATCCTGATTTAAATAAAATGGTAGTAAACCGCCTTCGGAAATGAGTAATAATTTACCAATCATCTAAATCATTTTTGTTAATATTAATCAATATATATAATCTTAATTCCCATATCTAAAGCTATTCAAAAATTTATTATAATAATAGGTATTTAAAAAATTGATTATGAATTCCGAGTATTATAATTTTGTAATTGTGGGTGCTGGTCCAGCCGGTTTAACTGCGGGTATTGTTGCTGCGAGAAGTGGGCTTAGCGCTATTATTCTCGAAAAGGGAGAGAAGGCAGGACCTAAACCTCGTGGAGAAGGGATGGCTCATGCACAAGTTGTTGACGATATATTAGGAAAAGATTATTTGCCATCCATCGGCTTTAAATCTAATGGAGGAAGGGTTTGGCATTCTCCAGGGGATGTACAAACCTTAACAACATATAAAGAATATAACCATTATTTTTTTGAATGGCATACATTTATCGATAGATTTGTGGAAGTTGCACAAGATTTAGGTATAGATATATTGACAAAAAGCGAAGTGCTAGAACCAATCGAAGAAGAAGGCATATGTGTTGGAGTTAAATATAAAGATGAGAATGGGGACATTAAAAAAGTTAATGGGAATGTAATTTTAGATTGTAGTGGGTATTCAGCAGTTATCGGGAGGCATTACGGTATTCCTTATGATGATCAGATCAATTGTCCTATTATAAAGTGTTTAATTAGTGAAGCTAATTTGGATATCAAAAAGACACCAGATCTTAATTTTTATTTCATAGGCAATGGAGATTTAGATTATTCACCTTCCTTTCCTCAATGCGTTGCTTACGTTTTTCCATTAGAAGATAAGAGAGCAGAAGTTGGGCTAATGCTACGCATGGCGCAAGCTCGTACTATGAAGACTGTTACAATTCCTAATGATGATGAAATTTTAAGAGTTTGGGGAAGGATAAAAGACTCATATCCTGGTTTTAGTGAATTCTTTAAAGGAGCAAAAATCGATTATGAGGAAGTTACCGCAATTCCTAATGCTAAATTTGTTGAGAATTATAACCCAATTCCTGGGGTACTTCTTATTGGAGACAGTGCTGCGTTTGTTAATCCCTTTGGTTCATCTGGTCTTGTTTATTCTATGGAAATGGCGAACTTCTGGGTGAATATGCTCTCCACAGAAATTAAGAAAATTACCGAACAAGAAATGACTAACTCTGATATTACTAAAGAATTATTTGGAAAAATGGATGAGTTCAAAGTACAATTCGAAAATTCTGATGTTTTTAAAGAAGTTCAGGGTTATTATAACTTAATAGGTGCGTTTGAATACAAGATATTTAATCGACTACGCACGGCTGAGAAAATTAATAAGAAATGGGATTACATCGCAAATCTCCTAAAACAAGCATAATTTTCCTGAGTTAATCATAAGAAAAATTAAAAAGTGAGGAGAAGAAACCATAGTATTATTGATATTCCATTTCCAATGAAAAATAAAACGGGATGTCCTCTTTTTCCTGAGGGTATCACATCCCTTACTATCATATAAAAAAGAATGCCTAACATAAATGCTAAAACGATTTGTGTTAAAAATCCATCAAGCTCCAATAAGATTCCCACTATAGCACCGAAAATTGGTAAAACTGATAAAAGAATCTTACTAAACTTTTCATTTAGCTGAACATCTATCGAATCCAAGGAAATTGATGAGGTTAACATTTGTAGAAAAAACGGTATAGCTAGTTCAAGAGCAATAATTACATCTGTTTTTGCTATAGTTGCTATAATAAATCCTACTAAAAAATTATCTAATCCAAATCCAACAATATGTGCCTTTTTCAAATTTTCTAATAGTTTGCGCTTATTTATTACATGTCTATAAATAAATTTCTCAATAAAATGCATACATAAGAAACCAATTAATATCGATAAAAAAATGACTTCAGATTCTTCAGACAACGGGAGACTCGGTAATAATATTAAAAATAATAAAGCTATTAATAATCCAGAACTCAAACTCAAAATGTTATCCCGATTTTTTCCCGCTAATCCCGAAATTCTATGACCAAAATAATCGGTTAAACCCATTATTGATGCAATGATGAGAACTAGAAAAATAATGATATCTATCATTTGTACAGCGTTACATAACAAATATTCTAATTTAAATTTTGCTCAAAAATCTTTCTAAGAACCAATTAAGTAAATTAAACCTTCGGGGAGTTGTTCACGCCATGCAATATATTCATGGCCCCCTGGATATGCTTCATAATGATATGTATATCCTTTCTGTTTGAGCACATTACGGAAGTTATGAACTTCACTGAGGCTATGAGTCTCAAGATTCCCAATATTCAAATAGAATTTTAAAAGTAATGTTTTACTTTTTAAGAATTGCTTAGTTAGCCACTCTTTTTCTCCTTCATCTTCTTTGGTCCACCAATGGACGTAGTTTTTTCCATAGAACTCAACGCTGCTCTTGAACCATTCAGTACCTGGCCACCATTCATAGTAACCTGATTGTGATAATACATTACCAATTATTTCTGGGTATTTATATCCTAAAAAGGATGCAGTTAAACCACCAGAGCTACTCCCTATTGTAACTGTCTGTGCGGGATCGGATGTAATATTATAATTTTTTCGAGCCCATGGTATTAATTCCTTAGCAATGAAATCGGCATAAGGAGGATAACAATTTAGGTCTTTTCCCCTCATAAAGCCACTATAATTATGGATAAAAATAGCTACTACAGGTGGAATTTTTTTTTTTGCTTGAAGGTTATCAAGTATTATTTGAGGTTGAGTAAACTCGAGGTATGCTTTACCGTCAAAAAATAATAGAAAAGAATAGGGATTCCCATTTATATCAAAATTATTAGGGGTATAAACCCAGATTTTTCGATCACTTTTTAATATTTCACTATATAAGTCCAACTCTTCCAAATTACCGGGGATAAGATTCTTATCGGGTAAAGTCCATGTACGAGGTTTCGCATCTGGCATTTCCAGAACGGAATATTCTAGGTTAAAACTTTTTCCTTCTCTACGATATCTTTGTACAAATTTTTTTGAATTGAATGGATCTGGAGAACAGGTGTCCCAATTTCTCATCAAGTTATCGTAAAAGTGTTTGTATCTAAGAGAATTATTTTTGCTAATAGTGTAAACCGCGCGGGTTCCATTGAGTACGACAAAACTCTTATAAAAGACATGAGTATTTTCAATCCTTTCACATATATTGTGAGAGATAATATCATCTTGATCGAAAAGTGCACAGATTATTACCGCATTTCTTGTATCATCCTCGGCTCTAACAACAAATGTTACTAATTTATGAGTTTCATTACCACTGATAGGTTCGATTAAAGGCGCGCCCTCCTTCTCTATACTCTCCCAAAATTTAGCTATTGATGATGTATCACCATTTAATATATCATCCTTAAGTTTAGAAATTGTAGGGCTTATCCATTGCAGACTTTCTGATTTATCCAGAACCATTAGAATCCAAAGACCTTTTTTAATCCTAAAATAAATAATACTCTCATATTTTTGTATTTTTTGGTTATGCTCTTTCAAATGTTATCTATCTAACTAAGCAAAGATGTTTATCTTTTGTAGTAAGTACAAGAGAATTATCTGGACCTATCACCAATGATGATATGGGATGTCCTAAATCTATAATTTGTAACTCTTTTCCCTGTGAATCAATTATATGAATCTTTCCTTTAATAGTACCTATGTATAATCGGTCATTGCTATCAATTATTGGATCAGCTTCTACTCTTCCTGAAACTCTTACCGCTATCCTGTCAAGAATATCTTTTTTGTTTGCTTTAGAAGCGTCAATTTGCACTATAAGATTAGTAGACTTGAGATATTTAACAGTCCTAAACCATACTCTATTCTCGTCTAAGATTGCAACATAACCTGCTGGTTTATGTTTATAAGATGGTCCCTTAGTACCATTTTCACCTGCATCTCTAAATATATCCCAACTCCATTGAAATTTATCATTATATTTCGCCTTATCGGTTAATATATCATCAAGAGTAAAACAAACTAATCCAGGCCAACTAGCATGGAGGTAGTGTGCCAATCCCTTATTGTTAATACTAACTGATGTTGGATATACAAAACTTCTTGTATGTGGATAAAATCTCCCTAATTTATTACCCTCGGAATCAAAAACCACGCATTGATATTGATAATCCTCCTTCACTTCATCGATGGGGTCCCATGTATACGCTTCTGGATGAGTAATATTATCTCGAAAAGGTAAATACACATTTCCCTCAGGATCTATGGAGGGTGGAGAGATCGAAACAAACCTACCGCCTCTCCAACCTTTTTTCACTTTAGGATCATCGCATCCTATTGAGTCTCCCTCTGGTGAAATTACATACATACCTGCCCAGTCAATGCTCCATGCTGAGACATATATGGTTCCTTGAGGACCGATGTTTGGAGCTGATGGTAATCCATCAATAGTTTTTTCCCAGCGTTGGTCTCCAGTTGGTTCTAAACATACAATTTTTCTTAGAGCGGCAGTGATGAGGCTGCCATCTCCTCGAATCAAGGGCGTCGTAATTCCTCTAAGTGGTTTTCCACTATATCCCATGAGTGATTTACGCCACATTTCTTTGCCATCTGAGCTTATTGCTACCAATTCTTCAGATTTTAAAGGGATAAATAAATTACCATCAAAATCAATTGCAGGTTCACTGGAAAAAACACCTACTTTTAATTCCCAAATGATTTTATCACCCTCTGGACCAGAATAGGAGCTTTTACCTGTCGAACCAGAGTTAGCTCGAAATCGAGGCCAAGAACTGTTTGCTAATAAATTATTACTCGCAATTTTTTTTTTCTTCATATTTTACTCCCATTATATTCGTGAAAGTTACTGATATAAATTTCTTTACTTGATGCGTGATTGAAATTGATCAAAATTCAATTTTTTTTTTACTTTTCGATAAATTTGCGATATACTATTCCAATTATTTTAAATGTTCAAACTCAATTATATATATCAATCAAAAAAAATTGATAGCAACAAATTTATTCAAATATTAAAATAAAGTAAGGTGAGAGGAAAATATGGCATTTTTTATGGTAACTTTTACGTATCCTCCTGATAAAGCAAAGGAAGTTGGAGAAGCCTTCATTTCAGGTAATGCTCCGGCCCTCCCTGATTATGTAGAGCGTACACAGATATTTGTTGTCATGGACGTTGAGCTGAAGACTTATGTAATTTACAAGACTCCAGATGAAAAAGCCCATGAAGGATTAGTAGCAATAACGAAGAGATATACCGGATATTTTGATATTGAAGGTTCCAGGTTTAAAATAGAGCCATTATTGACTATTAATGAGGCTTTACCTTTAATAGGACTAGGTTAACTTATTACTCAAATTACATTTTTTTATTTTTTATTTTAAAATTTAAAATAATGATCGTGAAAGTTGAGTTTCACGAAGTGTTTAATCATTAAATTTTATTCCAAAAATCGAGAATTTTCTTTTAATTCCACATATGCAGTAGATGTAACATATAAGACTAAGTCTTATACGTTAGATAAAAAATTTTAAACATTTTTTCTTAAATTGGAACTGATCATAATTTTTATAAGTTCTTTTTGTGATCTAATTTTTGTAATTTAAGAATCAACATCGATTAATTATTCATTAAAATAGAGCTGAGTGTACCAATGGCAAAATTATCAAAGGAGGTTCTAGCATTGGTTCCTAAAGAATGCGAAATTTGTGATAGCATTAGAATCGAATATTGGGATGAAACAGACGATGAATTTATTTTTCGTTGCATAGACTGTGGAACTTATTATCCCATACCAATCGACCCAAGTAAGATCCCTATTGATTTTCCTTTTTAATCACCAAAAAATAACAGATTCATAGAGTATCAATTGTATTCTTTAAAATCTTTATTTCCAGAACCTCGAGGAAACTGGAAATGAGAAGATATGAAATATAGCTCGCGATTATATTTCTAAATTTCTAATTGTAATTAATATGTAGGTTTTTTTTAAAATAGCTTTAAAATAAAAACTAAAGAGTACTATCTAACTAATCTCTTAGAGAAGATCGAATATTTGATAAAGCATATTGATAAGAGTGATCCATTTCAAATTATATATTTAAATTTTAAGATATTTATCATAATTTAGTTTTAAATATGAAATAATAGACTTATACTAACTACATTTGTCTAAATTTGTTGATAGATAGTACTATTCAGTAAGCATTATCACTACTGTAATTTTGTCCCAATTTCAGGTATATTTTTTTACTATCGAAATTAATTCAGATGAAAATATTTTTTTCGAAAATTTGAATATTCGGAAAATTAAGACATTATTGAAAAAATTATGTTACATCTTATACTTATATATATATTATAGATATAAGTAAAATAAATCAGTAATTATAAGATTGGAAGTTAACGAATAAAAAAATTGAGATCTTCTATTATATTAGAAATTCAATTCAATCATAAACTAGAATAAGATTTAAAAAATCAGTAATTAATATAGTCATAGGTAAAAGAATGTATTCTATAAATTACAAAATTAAATTTATGAAGGTGAGAACCTATTAATATTAAATGGGATAACGA
>SDBT01002411.1_pt1 | contig 33042 bp, 25 predicted proteins | sample 2277101 | NCBI WGS metagenome assembly SDBT01 (sample SAMN10404973, study PRJNA504765) | marine sediment metagenome | isolation source: marine sediment core GS10_PC15, 103 cmbsf | place: Arctic Ocean: Southern Knipovich Ridge | collected 2010
CAAAAAGTTTTACAGTCCAGCTTCGGTTTCGAGGTCCAATACGGTTCCGCCTATTTTAAGGCTAAGTACATTCATCGAGTTAGAGTTGCATCGGCGAAGGAAATCGGGAAAGGCGGGCGGCAAAGCGCCATCGAGGAGGACCCTCTCGAGTACGGCAGCCTTTACAAAGATGTGGTGAGGCCAGTCGGCAGGTATCGCAGCAGGTATGGCCGAGTCGAAGTACAACCGGCTAAAGCCAGCCACGTTACCATTAGAGCTAAGCCGTACCTTCTCCCGATATGATAATAAAGCAGGGTCAACAGTGATCATCGTTAGGTCGGCATCGGGACTAGCCAGACCCTTAGCAAGTTGTTTCCAATGCACTCTGGTAAGAAATCTTCCATTTGATAAGACAAGCTGCTGATGCGGTTTGAGTAGACCTTTGACCTTTGAGAGGATAGGTAAGGTTTGCCGATACCTAATTATATTTGGCATCGTTTCTGTTCGCACGACAGGCCAATCCTGGGGAACCGCTATGAAGGTGTTATTATTCCCCAGTGGGGTGGAGTTGCCATTCAAGCTACTGAACACAACACCAGCAAGGAGTTCAACTGTAGCGCTAAATCGCAGTAAGCTACCGGCTTGTGATTTTGTCTGCTCGTCCGCAATTCCGGCTCGCCGGTTAACAAGTGAGTAATTTTTACTTTCGTGTATGACAATCAGGTTCATGATCTGGTTAAGAGTCGGTGTTCAATAAAACAGTTTGGTTTATGCGGGCGCTTGAGTTGTCAGGATATTGAATCTTTCGACGCTTTAGGGTTTTCCTTTAGTGGCAACAGCAGCTTAGCTCTGTTAGTGCTGTGGCGTCTACTTTTGGACCTGGTCTGGCCTGAATAGTAACTATAGCCGTAACGGTTATAGCTGTAATCGATGCGTACGCTGTTAAGTACTGTTCCTAATACGTTGGCCCCTATATGCCTGAGTCTTTCCAGCGTCTCCCTTAAATCTTCGTCTGCAGTATGACCTGCAAGACTGGTCAGTATAACTCCATCGGCAATCTTTGCCCAGAGAAGCGCATCGGGGAAAGCAAGAACCGGAGCGGTGTCGATCACGACATGGTCATATTTTTGGCTAACTGCGTTCAAGAACTCGCCAACTCGCGGTAGTGAAAGCAGCCTAAAAGAGTCGGTCGCATTTCCGGAGTTCATCGTCAACACATCAAATCCCACTGCAGGGAAAGAGTGTATGATGTCTTCAGGGTTTTGTCCGATGAGCACGTCTCGCAGGTCTTTTTCGGACTTGGTCAGATTCAGAAGCCTTCGGATATCCGGCTTTCTCAAATCACCGTCTACCAGAAGGACTCTTCTACCTGTTCTTGCCAGAGTAGTAGCAAGGTTAATAGCGAAAGTGGTCTTTCCGTCGCAGGCACCGGCACTGGTAATAACAAGTTTGTTAGGGATTCCGTCGCCATTTAGCAACCCCAAGTTGGCGAGGATGGTCTGATAGTCGTCGGCGACCTGCTGGGGTAAAAGCGATTCTTTAACATCACTTGCGGACGTGGTAGTGCCAATAATTCGGATACCGACGCGTTTGACGACATCGTTAGGTGTGTAAAGGCTGCGGTCGGCCCGGTCGATTAGAATTGCAAGTAACATGCCAAATGCCAACGAGCCGAACATGAGAGCAGCTGTGTATTTGATACGCTTACTTGGAACCGGTGCTATGTTAGCATCATAAGCAACCGAAATCCTGGCGGGTCGTTTCCGTTCCATTTCAAGTTCCTGGATGCGTCTCCTGACCGTATCATATAATTCTTTAGTAAGACTTAACTGCTCCTGCTGGTCCTGGATAGCAAGGTGCTTTCGGCCGAGCTCAATGGTATCGGCGTTCTCTTTTGCGAGCATGTCCTGAAGACGTTTTTCATAATTGACAATGTGACCGGCTTCTGCTTTTAGGCTGGCTAACTGGTCCTGGCGGCTTTTCGCCAGCTCTTCGCTCATCATGCGGTCAAAAGTCTCTTCTAATTCTTGACGCTTTTCCTCAAGCCGTGTTTTGAGCGTATCCAGCAGCTCTGCTTTACGTTTAAGTTCAGGATTTGTTTGCGCAAGAGTCTGCTGCACCACGATGAGTCCCTGCTCAAGCTCTGTAATGTTGTTGGCGAGGACCTGCACCGTGGGATTGCTATTGACAAACTCATATTTTATCTTGAGCATTCTATCCGGCTTAATTTCCTGGTGTTCAGTCTCCTCGAGTAATTGCAGCCTGGCGTCGATTGTGATCCTGCGTGTTTGTATCGTCGTAAGTTCACTCTGGAGACTTGCAACGCGCTGCAACATAATCTCCTGGCGGTCTGTGAGCACGGTGGAACCATATTCCTCAGCCAATCGTTGAATAGTTCTTCGCTGCCTTTCCAGCTTCTCCGCGAGGATCTTGTGCTCATTTTCCAACAGAGTGAGCTTGCGGTCATCTCTGCGCGCCTCGTTCGAGCCTTCGATTGCCATGTATGCGTTTACAAAGGAGTTTACGATTTGGGTTGTTTCTTCAGGATTAGTACCATTCATCGTAATTTTTATCAGTTCGCTGCGGCGATCGGCAGTAACATTCAGGGTGCCGCTGTTGACGGCTCTCCTAAGTGCACTAATCGGGTCGAGAGCTTCTGTCTCCGGTCGATTATCGTTCGAAACCTGACTGGTATCGTTGACTTTGCCAAAGAAGGCGAGCTTCTTGTTGGCGAGGTCATCAGCTACCCTTTGGAGTACCCTCTCACTTTTAATCATCTCAGCCTGGGTATTTTTGAAGTTATCATACATTGGTATGACACTGTATGAATCCCTGTCACCAAACAGGATGCTGGGGATGATCGGTGCAACACGAATTGCTGCGGTAGCCTGATAGGAAGGCTTGACCCAGAACCATACGGCAGGGATACCGATTGAGCACATCAAAAGAGATGTCAGCAGCACGATGGGCCACCGCCTTATTATAGGTGTGACCAGGCTGGGGCTCGAATCATGGTCGAACCCGGCAGCTCCTTCGAAATGGGCCAGGCTTTGTACGACCTGCTGCGATTGGTATTTTTCCATGTCATTCATTTTGTTTTTGCTCCAAAGAAATTAGACGGATTAATTTTTTAACCTCCAGGTGACTACGTTTTGTTTTGATTTTTCGGGTATGGTTGTTAGTTTTGTAAAAAGCCAGAGTTCAAGAAGCACTACAGCCAGTGCCAAGGGCATCATGGTATAGCCGCCAAAATCGTGGAAAATCTTCTCCCAAATTTCTCCTGTAAGCATAGTAGACAAGATTACGGTGACTGTCAGTCTCACAGTGTTACAGAGCAATGCAACAGGCAGACCCAAAATCAGAACTATCAGCTTTTCCCACCATGTCCTTCGGACTAAAAGGACAAGCAGTCCAATGATCACAAAGAACGCCGTGACCATCCTCAAACCATTGCAAGCCTCAGCCACTGCCACAGTAATGTTATTTAGGTGTATAATATTGCCCTCTCTTACGACGGCATAACCGATCAGTTGAAGGCAGAACACTGATGATGCGGTTGCCAAATTCTGTAGAGGGAGAGTGACAGAGGTGTGAACAGAGCGTGGGAGGGGCAGCATCAGAGACAAGAAGGCCAAGACTGTGGCGACCTTGCGCAAGATTCGCCAACCGAAGATCAATAGGGTCAGTGAGACAATACTGAGCAGGAGCGACAATCTTTCAGCAGAAGAGTACATGAAGAGGATTCCGAAGGTCCTGACGGCCTGTGCGAGAACGAAACCAAGCAAGCCCCACAACGAGGGCTGAATGTCGTCTTGGGTGATATTGTGTCGTCTGGTCCATAAGATATATAGTGCAAGAAAAGGCACCATAAGGCCGCTTGAGTATTCGTCACTTCTTAACCAAATACCCCAAAGCTCTGCAACTGTAGGCCAATACGCCCAAAGGAAAACGCTTGTTAGAATGCCAACTGCAAATGCCCGGAGGATATTGGTTTTCAGTTTATCAGCTTGAGCCCAAGTGGGCAGGTTTGCTCTGGTTCTATGAAGTAATGACTGCGCAATAGAGTTTAGTTTGTTGGTGCCGCCATTTTCTATTGATACGGTGCTGCTCAGTCCCCTTGTAAACTTACCATTTTGCCGGCATGGAACGGCCTGGCTGTCCAGAACGATGTTTTTCGGTACCACTGCCTCATAGTCAACTACACACTTACGGACACGACAGTTTTGCCCGATGCGTGAGCCATTCCAAAACACACTGTTCTCGACAAGGGCGTTTTTACCAACAGTAACATTTGGCCCGATTATTGTCGGTCCAAAGATTATCGTTTTTTCCGCTATCACGGCATTATCCATAATAATGACGGGCCCAATGATTCGGGCACTCGGATCAAAGCTGGCAGTATCGGCGCGCCAAACATTTTTTGAACTGTTCGACCAGGTGTGGGGAAAGCACGTACCTGAATTGTGGCTGTTCTGTAGACAGTGCGAGATGGCCGTCAGATATCCGGTCCAGTCGCGAAAGCTTCCGGTAGGCTGAGTGAGTGTTGCTGCGTGTACGGTTTTGCCGGCCCGGATCATAGCAGGAATCAGGGTTTCTTTTATATCGCAGTAGCCTTGTTTCGGGATGAATTCAAGAACAGTTGGCTGACAGATATAGATCTCGGCAGTCTGGAGGTCGACAGAGGAGTTTTCAGAAGTCGGTTCGAACATGATTGTAAGGTCAGAATTGCCGGTTTGATGTGCCCGTATGAGTTCAGTGACCTTTGGTGGTGATATAATCCCGGCGTGCAAGACCAGAAGCAGGTCGTTTTTATCAGTGCCAACTGCGTCACGGATACATCCGGCAGAGCCGGCGGGCATCGGCTCATTGAGAAACTTCAGCTCCATAGAATTAATTCCGGTAACGGCGTTCCGGAGCATTGAAGCATCACCGTTGGAACAAACAGTTGCGTGTATTATTCCCTGACGCGAAAGATGGCGCAAGAGGTGTTCCAACACAGGCGTGTTCCCCACTGGCCAGAGTGCCGTGGGTAAGCGTGATGCCAATGGACATCTGCCGAAATCGCGAGTGCCTACGAGTATGACGGCTTGAATATTCTGCTTAGTACTACGATGGTGATTCATTTTTCTTTTGCGTATAAGTGCGGTTGGTCATTTGGCAAATTATTGGAGGTGTTTTTTCTAATCATATTGTTGCGCCTGGTCACCAGCAATAGAGTTTACAAGCATATTAAGTTGCGGTGTTGAGCTGCGCGAGAAACTTCGAAATTCTCTCGGCTACCGCTTCTGCCCGGTTTTTTCTCGACCGAGGGACAAAGGATGTTAGCTCCTGCATTTTAGCAGGCAAATCTTCTGCTTTATAAGCGGCGAGTAAATAGCCAAGCCCTTCAAACTTTCTTGTAATTGCAAGTTGATGGTCATTGACAACTTCACCGTATTTTTTCAACCTTGGCATAACAAGAAGACGCTTTTTGTACTCAAACGTCATGGCAATGGTACCCATGCCAGCATGGCTAATTATGCCGGACGCTTTTTCAATCCAGCGGTGAAAGTCACTTTTTTCGAAAGTTTTGACGTATTCAAAATTATGCGGCCGATATAAAGTGTCGCCTATCTGCGCGAAAATATCCCCATCAACCAAACCGTTACCCACAGCCTTATCTACAGCTTCAACCAGCCGGTCGAAGGGGAATTGGGTTCCAACCGTTAGCAAGATCATATAATCGCCCCTACATATTCGGCTTTGTCATATTTGTCGGTGAGTTCGGGCCACTGAACGATGAGCAGATCGGCCACATATCTGACCATCCGGCCTGAGAGAGACAATTTTTCAACATTTGCGACGCTGTCAATCCAAATCACTTTTGCCCCCAACAGCTTGCCGATAAAACACGCTATACAGCCCGCTGCTGCACCTGTACTTATTACCACATGAGGTTTTTCCCGAAGGACTATTCTGGTGCACCGGAGCAATACCTTGAACACCTTTATCGGATGTTGGCGGTTGCACTCTCCAACAACGTAAACTTTGCCCAGTTCGCTTAGGACATCTCGTACAAGTTCCGTGGTTACGATATAAACCGTCTCATGTCTCTCCCAGCCATCTGACAGCCTCAACAGTTGGCTGAGGTGGCCACCTGCCGAAGCAGCTAAACAGATTTTGATCGGTTTTTGCGTTTTCATTTAGTTTCAGGAACCGCCTTTTCTGGAGCACGAGATGTGACAGAATTATTGCAAAACATATCGTTCCATATTGAGAGGCCTAACAAAGTCCAAATCTTTAGTGCATTGTCCTTGCGGCAAGAGCAGTGGTCGTCCAGGATTTTTCGTAAGTCTTTGGGATTCAAAAAGTCTCTTAGCAAACCGTTGATTTGGCAAATCCGGTCATAACACATGTCACGGAGCTTGCCCCTGAACCACTGCGCCAAAGGGACAGAAAAGCCAACTTTGTGACGGTTTACAATACTGTCCGGCAAGTACTTGAGTGCAATCTGCTTGACCTGCCATTTGCGTGTGAAACCCCTAACCTTCACGCTTATCGGCAAGCTAAAGGCGAATTCAACCAGTTCGTGGTCGAGGAAAGGAACACGGCATTCTACCGAAGCGGCCATGGTCATTCGGTCACCACGGTCCAGCAGGTTATCAGGCAGCCACAGTTTGCAGTCTGTATACAGCATGGCATCAAGAGGAGCACATTGACGGGAACGTTCGACGTACTGTTTTGTCGGATTTTCCCAAGAGTTACTGCAATTGACCAAGTTCAGCTTTTCGCGTTTGGTAAATGGTGAAAACCACTGCGCCCACCGATCAGCACGATCCTTTTCGCAAAGACTTCTAAGTGCCACCTCAACGCGCCTGAACCGCGCAGGCAACAGATCACCAGCAAGTCGTATCAGTACATCGGGCCAGATGTTTATCAAAGGGGCAAACCGGTCATAAGCACACTTCGGATATCCCCCGAATAATTCATCGCCGCCTTCGCCTGAGAGCAGTACTTTCACGTCTCTGCTGGCCATTTTTGCCAATAGGTACAACGGGACGTCAGCGGGCTCGCTCAAAGGACTGTCGCGCAAGCAGGTAAGTTTTTCCAGATGTTCTACAAAACAATCCTCCTCAAGCATAAGTTCATGGTGATCAGTTTTGTACCGGTCGGCAACAATTCTGGCGTAAGGCAGTTCGGAAGAAGCAAAATTGCGGAACCCTACGGAATATGTTCGAACGGCGGTACCGGTTATCCTGGTCATCATGGCAACAACCAGGCTCGAGTCAACACCGCCACTTAAGAACGCTCCCAACGGGACATCGCTTATCAGGCGGCGTTTGACAGATTTCATCAGGAGGGATTCTACCTCTTCAGTGACATCTTCGGCTTTCTTATCTTTGAATAATGATTTAGAATGCTCCGAATTCAAGGGGACATCCCAATAACATTTTTCGGTGCAACCGTTTTGTGTAACGACCATCATATACCCAGGCCTTACTTTGGCTATGCCCTGAAACAAGGTTCCAGGGGCCGGGACAGAGCGGTAGGTCAGATAGTGCCAAATCCCTTCGACATCGGGGCTGGCATCTATATCAGGGTGCTGGAAAAAGGCCTTTGGCTCTGAGGCAAAAATGAAGTTGTTGCCTTTCCTGCAGTAATAAAGAGGTTTAATTCCCAGCCGGTCTCGGACCAATAAGAGCAACCGCTTTTGCTTATCCCATATTGCGAACGCGAACATCCCCTGCAAATGGTGAACCATCTCTTCGCCGTATTCCTCGTACAGATGTACGAGCGTCTCAGTATCACCGTCGGTCTTAAATCGGTGTCCCCTTGCTGTGAGCATTTTACGGAGTTCGGAATAATTGTAAATTTCACCATTAAAAGTTGTCCAGATACTCTTGTTCTCGTTGGCGAGAGGTTGCTTGCTGCCTTCGACATCAATAATACTCAAGCGCACATGTCCCAAAATGACGTTACTATCGCTGAAGATACCTTCGCCATCAGGGCCGCGGTGCCGCAAGATATGAATCATATCCCTGATGACTTTGCGGTCGAGCTGTTCCACGTCAAAATTAACTATTCCAGCAATACCACACATACTTGGTTACGAGTCCCCCTGATTCAAAGCAAGTGGTCTAAGTCGAACGTTCTCTGCCAGTTGCAGCACCTCATCTGCTTTATGGGTCCACGAATCCTTTTCAACAGCCTTTTGACGCAAAAGTCTTGAATGCTCGTTGTCTGATGCTACCGCGACTCGAATCGCTTTGACAAATCCCTCGGGTGTTGTTGCGATGGACAACAGACCTGGATATTCCTGTGCCTGGGGGATTGGTGTCGTGACTATGGGGATTCCGAGTGCTAAATACTCTTTTAACTTTATTGGGTTGCAATAATCAATCCATTCATTTTGCAGCCACGGCATAATGCCGACATCAAAACCGGCACCGAATTCAGGAACCTCAGAATAGGGCCTAAAGCCAAAGTAATAGACGTTTGGAAGTGAAGTAATGTCCGAAATATCGAGCGTACTTAACCCTATCAGTACAAATGACATCTCCTGCAGCGATTCTGCAGCAAACTTCAAGAGCTTCAGGTCTATGGTATAATCATCAATTGCGCCAAAAAAACCAATAATCGGGCGATTGAGGGAACTTAACTCTGGATGCATGGACTTTCCGTTGCCTTTTGCACCGACAAATTGGTCGTAGTCCACACCATGCCCCAGATAATACTTACGGTTTTGAGGGCCGACGTCTTCAGTCATCAACTTTCGATTAACGTAAAGGGTAATATCGCTATTGTTTAACAGTTTGGCTTCACAGGATTTTATGAATTCCCCGCATGCTTCAGGGAATTTTGAGAACACATCTGAGCGATTGAAAAAAGTCACTCCGTCCGGTAAGGCTTCCAATACATCAGATGCGGTTGGGACAGTAACCCAAGTCAGCCAGCGATGGATACCGACGATTTTCAACAAGAGGCGGATCTGAGCGGCTATCAGGCGACCATTGATTTTTCGCGCCCAGCTTTTACTTGTAGGCGGCAGCATAAGTGGCGAAAATACCCACATTCCTGGAGCAACCTTGCGCAATCCCTTGGCGATACTCATGAGCTTACGCAAGATTCTCTTACACGGTTGCGTGCTTCTTCCAGGGCTCGGCGTGCGCATACCCAAAGAGTTGATAAAAAGTACGGGCAACTTTTTGGAGAGTTGGTACATTATTTGTACATCAGAATGCGCCCTATTGTGGTACCACCAATCAACACCACCAAAGCACAAAACGCCATCAAAAGTATCTTTTGCCATCCTGGCTGAACAAGCTATAGGTTGGCCCTCATGCATCAGTCAGGACCTCCCGCACACAAGCTGCAATGTAGGCCATATCCTCCTGACCAAGTTCGTGGTGTACCGGCAGCGCTATAATATGTGCCTTCAAGTAGGCCGCCTGCGGGAATTCGTCCCAGCAAATCTCAGGGTGATATCCGGACCACCATTCAATCGTGCTGATTCGGCGTTTAGTCAGACCCGCATTAAGTTGAGATCGCCTCTCGGTCAGCACGGGAAAAACAGTCGGGCAAACGCCATCAGGGAGCTGCTTGAAAAGCGGTTCGGCCCCGGACACATCGTGGAGGGCTTCGAGCAGATGTTGAAAGTTTGCCCGTCTTTTAGCGACAACATCCCCGCTGTTGATGTTCCCAATGATCCGCATCGAGATCGTCGAGATCCTCCAGTCGGAAATTTGCGGATCATACCAGTCTTGCCACCACAGTGAGGGTTGGTCCACACCATCAACTTTGACAACCCCGCTTTGCAGGTCAGATGGTGTATTATGCCTGTATAATCGGTTAATTCCAGATTTGATGCGGTGGTACGATTTCTCAATCCCATTGCCTTTGGTGGGTGACCATCGGCGGACAGACCGCCCTACTAATGGGATCAAGGCAGCGACTACAGATGTCACTGGTGGTGACTTTGTCCGGTTGTCCAGTTGTAAGCTAGGGTTGTTAACGACTACTGCACCGCCATCCGGAACTGGGACAGTTTTACGAAAACTAAAAATCGCTACATCTCCTGCCTGTCCGAGGTAAGCGTCACCATCACAACTGAACAGGGCCAATGCACAATCCTCTATGAGGAACAACTGTCTTTCTCGACATAGGCGCATGACCGGCTCTAAACGCTGAGGAAAGCCAAAATAATGAGTAACGTACACGGCCCGTGTATGTTTGGTGATTCGGCTGGCGAGGTCCTCTGTATCGACCTCTGCGAGCCGCGACACTCGGTAAGGGATAATCGTCAGACCGTAATGAATGAGCGGATCAATCTCGGAGCCGCAGTTGTATGCTGGCACTAATATCTCATCGCCAGGACTAAGTCCAAGAATACATACCGCTTGCCAGATGGCATTTCGTCCTAAATGGGTGAAACACGTGCGGCCAACAGCAAAAGGTAAGACATCACAGAGGTCTAGACCTCGGCGGACAATTAACCCAACTGAGCAAGACATCGCAGGGCAACTGCGTTTTCTACCATTATAGGTCATGCCTGTTTCCAGTAAAACATCGTAACTCCCATTAGTATTCTGGACCGCCTCAGAGGTATCCCAAGTCGGCCAGCCGTCGTGCAATTTCCACCTCATCATCGTGCGAATATACCAAGTCTGAGGAACGTTCAGGAACCGAGGCGGTATTGTCGGGCTTTTTAAGCCGGGTCGCGAGTGATTTGGGGAAGACTGCTTCCTCAATTACGCGACCATCTGCTCCATCCGGGGATGCAATACCCATTAGTGCCAACACCGTTGGTGCAATATCAAGAAGATTAGCCTCAACGTTCTCGGTGTGTCGGAAGGCCGGACCGTAACCGACAAAAATTCCATCGGGACGGTGGTACCCGCTGAGATCTGAACCTCGCGCATCGCGCAAGAACCCCGCCTCGAGTACAGATGAGAGTCCAATTCCTGCCGAAACCACATAGCCCGGGGCTAACTCGAAAATTACGTCTGGTGCATTTGGGAGGTACCTGCCAGTGTATATTTGCTCAGATGCCCATACATCTTCGAAAATGTGTTTTCCTGTTTTGGGATCTGTCGCCTTTCGCAAAACATCTATCACTTTAGAGCGAATTGACTCATATTCGGGAGCATGCTTGACGATACTACCTGGACATCGTCCTGCCACGTTGAGGTATACAGAATGTTCGTATTGGTGTCCTGCAAAAGCCTTAGTACGGGGAAAGTTGGTTAGTGGGGATTTCCACGTATCGAGCCGATGCCACGGTTCATCGTGGGCCATGCCCATTTTGGCCCGTAGCCATAGTGGCAGCTTTACACAGCTCGCAGCTTTAGCCATCAAGGCTTTTATGTGTCGCCCAGTGAAGAGTCCGTGTAGCGCCAACAAGTGGTTGAGATAAACGACGCGCCCCACAGGGGCAAACCCGTGGTCGCTTACAATTATATAATTGCTGTTTTCGCCGAATCGTTCGACTAATCGTGCTATAGCCTCATCGAGCTGGCGATAGCCATCCCGAAGCAAATCCGACACACGTGGGGTTCTGCGTGCGTCTGCTGGCCAGTTGGTTACGTCGAGCAGAGGATAAAACCAATGTTGTACCTTGTCAGTGTATTCAAAGACCAGGAAGCAGAAGTCGACGTCGTACCGGTCCAGGAAATACTCGAATGTCTGGATGCGCGTGCGCAGCCAGGCGTTAGCAGATTCAACCAAAGACGCTTTGTCGGATTCAGTGCGAGCACGTTGACTAAGAGCCGGCCAATTCACCACAAATTCAGGGAGTCGGCAAACCATCTTTGCGTATTCGTCACGAGGCCATACGACTTCCGGCAGACCATCCGGCGCCGGGAAACCAGAAACCATGAATCCATTGACAGGCTGGGCGGGAAAAGTTATGGGAACGTTCATCACTCCCACTCGATACCCAGCACTGCCAATACGGTCCCAAAGTGTCGGAGTACGCACATCCAGCAATGATGCTGTGTGGGAGCTGGCTTTGCCCGCGTTACGGCAGGTGAAACTGAAGATGCTGTGCTTGCCGGGGTTGACACCGGTAAACATTGTCGGCCAGGCAGGACAAGTCACCGGTGGGTGGGTGGATAGCAGAGTGCCTGAGGCTCCTTTGCTTAAAAAACGCGCAAGGGTTGGCATGACTCCTGCATCGACGAGTGGACGCAATACTCGAAATGTTCCACCGTCCAAGCCAATGAGCACGAGTTTATCATTCTTACTCATTTTTGCGTTTCTCCATTATGTATTGTGCTCTTGGTCTTTTCTCAGCACTGTTCATTCGCAATTACCGATTCCAAACAAGAAAATGTGACCTATGATAGGTTTTCATCACCACAAGTTTTGCGGTACGTACGATTGTACAACTAAGCGAATTGAGATGTGCGTATCCAAATCTTCCATAAGCCTTTCCGCTTAAACGGAAGTCTGGGAGCAACTTTATTGAACCATATTCGATAGTAAAACAAGTTCAAAAGGTAAGCGAAAAAGCGGAATACGCTAATACGTATTGCCGCAGTTGACTTTTTTGGGGTAATGTACAGATTGTGCGTTTGGAAAAGTTCACCGCCCATTTCCAACTTGTGCTTATATCTACCTCGCATACTGTCTATGGATTTAACTTTTTCTTGTATAGCTGTTCTTATCATCTCACCGTAAAGAATCCGTCCCAAGCTGACGCCAGCCAGTTCCTTAGAATCGGAACGTGCGTCGAGAAAGTCGAAATAATTATCGCCAAGTATATACCCATACTTGTATCCAAGACATTGGTTACCAAGGCTTATTCTCATTAAGCGCAGACGTTTCTGCTTAAGATGTGTCTTGGCTAATTCGCCGTGAAATTCACGAGCAGACGGCCAATCTTCAAAGTGGCCCGGTCTGTTTAACCTTTGCCAATGCTTCTGGTGCATTTGTACGAATTCTGCGAACATCTCTTCAAGATTGGCCCAGTCGGCACACTCAGCCATAATAGATGCTGTTTTATCGTGCGCCGCTTTTTGGGCCAGTCGATAATGTCTTTTAATTCCGGTCCGCTGTTTCCTGTTAAGATTTGCCAGGTACTGGCCCCAAGTGTTTGCCATGTTGAAATATGTCTGCACATCTGAATTCTCACTGGAGACGATGTGTAAAGGACCAAATACATCCTTGAAGGTATCCTTTAGTTCACCATAATGGCTGTAGCACCCCGCGATAGGGCCGAGATGTATAATGTCCCAGTCATCCTCAGTGATTGATATGAAGAATTTTCGCACGATTTCTTTCATGTAGGTGTTCTCGACCGGCATACTAAATTGCGGTATTGTAAAATCTGAGCCTACAATTTTTATGGCCCTAGCATACACAGGACCGAGCCAAATCTTCTCAATAAACAAAGGGATTATTCCCACCAAATCACCGCATTTGTGAAAAACAAAAACTCTCAAGTCTCGACCTTTCCCATAGTATTTCCACCAGAGTCGGCACCAGTCATACGTAAGAAATATTTCGCCGCCAAGGGCCTGGACCAAGGCATCCCATGTGGACTGCATGATTTGCAATTGGTTAAAATTATTATAGACTTTAACCTGCAAATCGCATTCTGTATCTATATCTATTTCAGCCATTCTGGCGATTGGTCCACTATCAGTTGCCACGGAGTTACTTTTTCAACACGCGGTACATTGTCTCGGCGAGCCCCCATGTTGCCTTAGCATACACACCACTACAGGCATCAAAGGTCCCGATATAGGAAACTTCCTGGCCTCCCATTCCCGCCTTGAATTGAGAAACCGTAGTATTTTTTTTGAAATCTATACCACCAACATCATAGTTCTTCATGCCTGCGCGATTGGATAGACTGATGGCTTTCCACCAAGCTAAATATGCTGACTGACATACGAGCCCTTTTTCATTACTTGCGACCAGCAATAAGATTCCGGTATCACCTAAATTGCTCGTAGCGTGAGCAGTGACCGGTTCTCCATCATAATAGGCCACGATTACATTTATTTTCTCCGTATCGGACAGCATTCGCTGGGTAGGGACAAATACTTGTGGATCAAGCCCCGTAATCCTTTTGCTTCGCATCCTTTCAAGATATAGGTCTTTCAATATAGTAATGGATTCGTCATCGGTGCCCTGTATTATCTCGATATTGTGATTCTCCGCTTTTTTCAATTTTCGTCGCCAACTCTGATGCATTTTTTTGCGAAGGGCCTGGTCGGTGGAATTTAAGGACAAAAACATTGTATGATAAGGTTCGGCGCTTCGGACGCTGCGAAACCCATTCGCTTCCAACAATCTGGCAAATTCCTGTCCTGCCGCGTCATTGCGGACGTTAGGAACAATCCTGAGAACATTAACCCTCTTTCCAACATAAGCGGCGTATAACATATTCAATGCCTGAGCGGAGCACCTGAAAGCACCATTTCTTCCGCGCACGAGCGGTCCCCATTGACAATAGCCTATTCTCAGGCCAAGCGTCTTGACGTGTTTAATGCGCACCTGGCCCATCATTTCGATATCCCCATTTTCATCTTCGATGACAATCCTACTAATATCCTGATTGTCCATCTGGCCTCGTACCTTCTGGTACGGCCATGTCTGATAGATATTGTAATCAGCGAAATTACCAGCACTGCGCCGCCATTCGGGCTCGGTCATGCTATCAATCATTGTTTGAAGTACCATTTTGGCTAAACTCCAGCTGCTGACTCTTTGGCCACCAAGCTTTTGGCCCGTTGCAGATATTTCACCACGTGGTACGCGCCGTTTACATTAAGCCTAAATTTCATCAAACCGTCGGTTGGTGAGACGGCAAAGCGTCCGATTTGCATATCATCTGTCGTCTTTTGGACGGAATGCGGCTCTATGGTAAAACCACAGCGATATCCAGCTTGCCTTGCGGCTTCGCTTACTCTTGCATTATGGGCGCCGTGCGGATAGCTGAGTCCGCAAACTTCATGACCCACTATTTCTTCCAAGACAAGCTTTGAAGTAATAAGTTCGGTTTTCAACTTGCCATTTTCAATTTCCGTGAGCGGAGTATGAGACAAAGTATGAGAGAGTATCTCAAACCCGTCATTATCCAATTCTGCAATCTGTTCCTTAGTCATAACAGCTTCGTCTCTGTCGGGATAATCCTCTGGTATCTCCCAACAAGGCTGCTGCCCAATACTGCCAACGGGAACAAAAACTGCCGCAGATAAAGCGTACCTTTTTAAAATTGGCACAGCATTTTCCATGACGTTTACAAAGGCATCGTCAAATGTGATAGCCACCAAGCGGTTAGCACCATTTGCATCGGCCGTTTTTATATTTGAGGGCTTAACTACAGTGCAATTTCTGGCTAAATATTCCATCTGCTTTCGAAAACCCGCAACATCCTGCTCTTTCACGCTGTGGTAATATAGAACTACCCGGGGGCCTCTCTTGCGCGTTATGAGTAAATAAACGGCGTAAAATACCGCACAGATGAATTCAATAATCCTTATCATTTTATTTCAGGGAGAGTGACCAAAAAACAAAGAGAAATCACAAATAACAGAAAGAAGCCCTTGGATAGACTCGACTGTTTCCTTCTTTAATTGAAAGTTTGCATATGTTCTAAAACTTTGCGAAGCACGAAACGCTTAGGTTGATATAGGGAGTAACAGAGCGCGTATAAGGTGAAATTGTCAGTCAATGTTGTACCTTACGTTAAGCGAATTTGTTTCTTGATTTTGTGGACGGAGCCCCATATCCCAATGCACCCGCCAAAAAGACAACTGAGGATAATTGCTGCGACCCAGTAGATGTCTAAGTCATGAAGAGCATAAAGTAAGAATGAAACCAGAAGAACCAGGATAGCATATTTTGCCACCGACCCGAGAGCCTTAAATTTCGAAAAGACGACACATCCTCCTATGTAGGCAGCAGCCATCGAGATCGTCAGTCCGGCAAGGTAAAAAAGTATCAACGAAAGCCAAGCCTTAACCTTTACTTCAGTCAGAGTTGTCAAAGACGGGAACAAATACACCGTTTTCAGAAAACGTGGACACAATGGACTTAAGTTGTAATAAAAGCGAGAGAAGCCCATAAATCGGGACAAGCTTAGGCCATCCATAGTGGCAGTCGCTTGAGCAATCGTGCGTAAACGGACATCTTCCTGAGACGTCACCCAATTGAGAACTCGAACGACATCCTGGCATGTGAGCTTACCCTGCTGGTAACCTTTTTTAAGGAAATTCTCCGGGTGGAAAAGGACGACGATAATAGGTTGAACTTCTGAAGACTTTCTTGCTGAGATGACCGCATCCTGCAGGTCAAGAAGGTGGCAGGTAGCTGGCAGGAATTTGAGTTGAGAAGATTGATTTGTCGCACCTGGTAAAACACTGGTTCCCCCCGCAGAGACGGATCTGAACCCCACGTTTTCAAGAGCTCGTATGGTATTCATGTCACAATTGTTCCATGGCGGGATGAAGGTGGTAACAGGTATGCCAAGCATTTCTTCCAATAAACTCTTTCCCTTCGCTATTCTTTGGAGTTGGTCGTCATAATCGAGTCCAATAAATTCAGAATTTATGCGCTCAGACTTGACGCCGACCGCCTGATGAGAGTAGCCATGCAGCGCCACTTCGATAATGCCCGAACGAACTGCATTGTGGAGCATGCTGGCTTTGACATTGGTCAAGGGCAACGTATCCTGTACTGACAGGTCAAACTGGTCACCTGCACATACATAAGGAACAATTCCAAATGTGACGGGCACTTTATACTGTTGGAAAGCTTTGATCAGTTCGACTTCCACTTCCGCGGGGCTTTTGGTTGAATAGTCATCGTACCGGAAAACGACCGTAATTGGCTTTGTTTCCAGGCCGTTGCTGGTTTCCGGCAGGACAATAACAGATAAAAGCAGGATTAAGGTAGAAGCCTTTACCAACATGCTGTTTCGAGTCATACGCTCAACCCTCAACGCTCTTGGCGGATGCAATGGCAGAATTTGCAGTAAGCGATAATAATCTCATGTTAAACATTATGTGACCGGTGCTCCGAAGGCACAGAACCTAAATGCGCTCCAACATGTTTTTGTTTTTCCGATTTCGTAGTTCACATCGTCTCCCAATGTTCTTTTGAGAAGTGCCGCCAATGCCCAACAACAACATCGAAGCCCAAAGGATACCGCTAACATTAAACGGGCAACAAAATAACCCACGTTGCCGTAGTGCTTTCTGAAGAAGATTAAGAGACTTTTTTGAAATTGAACAAACATTCTCAGGCCATCCTGGTCTGTGCTCTTGCTGCCAGCGTCAATATGGATAATCTTAGCTCCCGGCCAGAACATCATTTTCCAACCTGCCTTAAAGAAGCGGTAACACCAGTCAGTGTCCTCAAAATACAGGAAATATTCTTCGTCCATCAAGCCAACCTGACGGATTGCATCATGTCTGACCAGCATAAACATGCCAGAAACGATGTCTACCTCACGTTCGGTGTCGCGCTGCCACAAGAGCGTTTCTTCCCTGCCGAAGAACCGATTATACTTGAACAGCGTTGCCAAACAGGATGCCCGCAGAAAAAGGTTAAGTAGGCTGGGATATCGAAAACAGGTCATCTGGACCTTGTCTGGACTTTCCCGAACCTGGCAGCCAATGACCGCAGCTTCGGGACGGGCATCAGCATACCTAACGGTCTTCTCGATAGCTGAATCACAAATTACTGTGTCGCTGTTCAACAACAAGATATATTTGCCCTTTGCAATTCTTATGGCCTGGTTATTTGCAGCTGCAAATCCCCGATTTTCAGAATTCTCTATAAGAACAACCCCCGGAAATTCTGTTTTTACCATTTCGGGCGAACCATCCGTGGAAGCATTATCGACAACGATAACTTCATAGTCCACACGCCCCGCCTCTTGGTATATCGACTTGAGACAGCTGTTAAGAAGCTCCTTGGTATTCCAACCAACTATAATTATGGATACGTCCAACTAATTCTCCTATTCTTCAGCGTGTAAGCAATTGTGAGCAAGTTAGTGTCTGCATATTTGTTTTCCTGGCCATTGCCAGGGCCAACCGAATAGATTCAAGGACTAACCCATGGACATGGTCGTCAGAGCGGTCAAAATCATGAGCCAATACTATCGCTCCTCCAGATTCTTTGGCCAAGTCTGCAACCCTTTGACCGTCTGGTTTGCCTGATGACCAAGTATCACCCAGATCGAGAGTCCAGTACACAATCGGCACCTTGCGCACGAGCAGGTAAAGCAGGCTTATAAAATCAAGCTTCCCATAAGGTGGACGGAACGGGTAGACTCTTCTGCTGGTGCCGAGGGCAACATCAATTGCCCGCTCACCACGTTTTATGCTCATCAAGGCTCGAAACGGGGATACCCTCCAGTAATGCAGATGCTCGTACCCGTGCGAGCCTATTTCGTGGCCGGCAGCAACGATATGGCGTACTACCGCTTCACGCCCTGGTATATTTCGCCCCAGGACAAAGAATGTCGCCTTCACATCGTACTGCGCCAATATTTCCAAGATGCGTGTGGTGAGTCTGGTGCCAGGACCGTCATCAAAAGTCAAAACTAAGGCGTTAAACTTTTTAGCTTTCCGCTTAAGTGACAGTCGGGCAAATTTGCCGTAAATAAACGGTACTCCAAAGTGAAGAAAAACCATAATACAGACACCTGTGTAGATGAATGTAATCATAAACTTTCCCTGTTGGACTCAGCGATTGTTGTCACTCTGTAAGGAATCGCGCCAGCGGCGTTTCACCCAACTTTTAAAACCAACCTTACGCGCCCAGTAAGACATCCTGAGAGACAACCCTGTCGTCAAGTAACGCAGCGCATTGACCCATATCGGATACAACCTCGGCGCAAACATATAAACCGTGGCCTCCGACCAATGCTCATCGCCATAACTGCTCTTATATTGAGCATCGCCAAACCCAAAGTCGAGAATATCCACCGCCGGGTCACGGCAAAGATCTTCCAGCACTTTAAGGAATAATGTCGTTCCGATCTGCCATCGGCTCCATTCAGGATCAAAACCTATTTGGTTCAATAAATAAGTCCCGTGGTACTGAAGCCCTAACTGAAAAGCACATGGCTTATCATCAACGAAGAGAATGTGGAGCCGAAGCCAACCGTACTCCGCCATCGCAGTCAACCGACTCATCGTTGCACTATCATCAAGAAATCCTGTAGCCAGTGCATGTTGATATGTCCGGGACGAAATTTGTGACGCGGCGGTTATCGCCTCTTGCAACATATCTAGCCGCGAATAAGTCACCATTCTGACTTCATGTTTCTTTTCGAGATTTCTCATATATCTTTTGAGATTGCCTCGGTTCTTTTTAGAAAGCCTTTTGTAAAAAAAGTCGATGTCCTCCGGAATTGCCATGCGCCAGTGAGACTCAACTTTGGGGCAATAACCACGACTTAGCACATTTGGCTTTGCTCTTGCAAGTCTATACATATCTGAGTCAGTTGACAAATGATTGAATACTGCTACATCAGCTTCGCCTCTACGAAGTCTAAGATTCAGTTCTCGGAGCCATATAGAACACACTTCAGAGTTCGTCTGGCCGAGAAAACCTCTATAACAAATTGAGATGCATCGCAGGGAAGGTTTGAGTAAAGTTAAGTACCCTATTTTACACCTTATGGGGGTAGTTTCTTTTCGACAAATCAGCATGGCCTCAGGGTCGTGATTGCGACGCAAAAGCATAATGTACGGCTGTACCACATTCTTCATTGGCTCCAAAACAGAAAGATATCTATCTATATCCGTGTTAGGATGTGGAGCGGATGACTGATTGTGTTGCATTTCTTCCCAAATGGCGCGAATGTCCTCAATTTCGTTGAGATGTTGCACGAGTACTACTTCCCTGTCCTCTAGCAAATTTTTCTCACCTTTGGTTTTCATTTTGTTGTCGATTGATAGTGGTTCAGAAGTTCAAAAGTACGATCTCATTTTAGAATTTCAACATCGCGATGCCCTTTTCACTTGATGATGTGGGGGCATTCCACAAAAAATGTCATACAAATCACCGAATATGGATGACAAAAATATGACGGTAATGTCTTCACCAGTACAGTCAATGGAACCGGGAATTCAAAGGTTGTCCCGAATTCATGGCAGTTACGACTGCTGGTGCTGCACCGCAAAACGCCAGCATCAAATAGAAAGCAGTCCGGGCTTGATCAAACAGGGAAACAGAAATCAGGCTGACTAACAGCCCAAACATCGCTCCTGACAAACACCAAATCAGCCATCGGTCTGACTCCAACAAGCATGCTTGGAAAGCATGCACACATGTTCGAAAAGCAGCCACCAACACCGCAGCAAAGGGCATAAATCCGATAAGTCCGTAACGGCATAGAACCACTAGATAATGATTTACCACATCGGTACGCGTGTCGTCGTCTATCATGAGGCCCCAGCCCGGATCAACGCCATGACCAAAGCCAGCTAACCAGTGACCTGACATCCCTCCTTTAAACAATGCTACATCAATCAGCTTACTCCGATACCAAGCGCTTCTTGGATCAATAGTAAAACTACCGAGAACATCATAAAAATGTCGATTACTGATAACCTCAACTATTCCACACATCAGTATGACCACTACTAACGTTCCTTTCCAATATCTTCTGTAGCGAAAAAAAACCAGAAACAAGATAGAAAGCAATGCAGCCAAATACGGCCCGCTTGACATTGAAGAAAAGACTCCAACACCCATCAAACCAATGCCAATAATATAGATGAACTTGTTGTTATTCACATTTGGGATTAAACCAGCACAAATAGGACCTAACATTGCAAAAAACAAGCCATACATAATGGCATGGGGGAAGGTGAACTCGGCGCGGAAAAAGCCTAGCCTTGATACCGCAACGTATGGTGCTAATCCTCCCCACGCCCAATAATCCCTGAGGAAGCCCACTGGGTTATTCCCTGTCATGCACTCATAGAAACCGATTATTGCCATAGGCGCTGCAATTATTACTATCGATTTTAGCAACGTTATATAGTCCTGCCTATTTGTAACTATCATACGCACAGCAAAGTATGGCAAAACTAAACTGAAGACCGCACCTGCGCGATTCTCGAGGAATGCCGCCAATGACTGGACCGTTACAAACCCGGCAAGGATTTGACATAAGAAGTAAATAATTAGCAGTTTATCAAGCCATATAAATTTAAACCGATTGGGCAGGTTCGTCAAAAGAAATAGCTTTACATATATCGCCAAAATAACTATTCTGCACACGTTAAAATCAATCGTTCCCATTTTAACTGTCAGGTAAGATGGATACCAGCCAAGGACGGCAATATATACAGCGAAGCCGTAAACCGGCGTTAAGAAAAACACCAGTACACTTGCTACGGCTGCAATAGTCAAAGTTACACCTACCATTAACTCTCCTCTGCCTGATTATTTGCCGATGTTGTTTCGAAAAGCCTATCTTTATCAAGTTCAACCGCTTCAGATTGATATTTCATGGGCCTGTATAATTTGTTAAAAATGATACGCCGAACCGTACCAAGCACAGAGCAAACCTTGTCCCACGGCGTTAAGCCGCACCAATTTCTGAACAAGCTAAATCCCCTGAAAGAAGGTGTTGGAATTCCCATAATCCGCATCGCGATAAGACGGCCAAAAATGTTACGTCTTCTGTTAAGAAGCGCTGTTTGACTCCGAGGCAGTGTGCCCGATTCGGCCCGCTCAAGGGTGACATAGCCTGCCCGTATCGCCTTGTGTAAAATTTCCCTTCCTGTTTCCGTTCGCACTAATACCAGTGAGCAACCTGGATCATGTGCCTCTATTTGCCTGTACCATGGGTCGCCACAGCTAATGTCGGCAAACTCACCTGTCGAATCAAGACATAACCTACACCGGAATTGACCATAGTGGCTCAGGATTTTTCCCCACGATTCCTCGTAGCTCATTTTATGCATCTCACCGTTGCCGCCCTTAAGCTTCACGGAAGTCATACCTGGCCAACCACAACCGCGATATCTGAGTTCCTCAACCTGCTGAAGTTTAACAGCGAGCGCCTCAAAGAGCTTGTACGTTCCATCAGTCGCAGGCGTTCCCGCACAAAAGATACTGATAGCCAGGCCCACTTTAGTACTAAGCTTCTGGTTAAGTGCTTGTGATTTGCGCAGCGCTACAACATCACAAGGCTTTCCTATAAAAACACAACTTTCCTCAGCCTGCTCTACCCAGTCCAGTTTCTGACAAGGTGCTGCAGGAGAATACCGTGAGCCGGTACACGCCAAAAGTTCTGATTTGTTTCTGCTAAAGATCGGCACGTTTTTCCAGCATTCTTTTGGGTCAGCGCCTATATGCAGCACCCTTGTCATTTGTCCCTTTTCCAGGCAAAATAGCGATATCGCCGTCGCTATGCCTCCGGAAGAACCTTGAAACCGAATCTCAGGGTCGGCCGCATGCCCCTCCCATACTTCAAGCACTGGCCCCCACGCCAGACGTAGTTGAGATATTGTTTTGCTATTAAAAGGCTGATGAGACATCTCGATACCAGGGCAGACTTCAACACAACCGCCGCACTTCTGGCATTTTGCTGAATTGACAAGTGGTCGCAGCCCCTCACTCGGGATATCAACCAGTTTGATGGCGTCCTCTGGGCAGGCGTAAACACAGGCTCCGCAACCCATACACAGCCGCCACGAAGCGACGTGGTGCGCACTCTCAAATCGCTTGTTTGTCACGAAAGACCCTCAAACACGTTTAATATCTGCCGTTGTACGCCGGGAATAATAGTTTTAAGATGTCTCATGGTCACTTCTCGTTGCTCAAAAGCTTCAGCTATGGTAGTTAGTATTTCCTCTGTTAGCGCAAGGCGCATATCCACAACAGACTGTTCGGCATCGACCGTCTCAAATACGCCCTGAAACTTCCTGCTGTAAGCAAGACCGACGGTCGGAACATTCTGCGAAAGTGCTGCGATACAGGCATGCATCCGCGAACCGATGAAAAAATCGCATAACCCTATTATATACTTGATCTCGTTATGGTTATATTCACTGCGTGCCAGAAATACCCGCTCCTTGTATTTGCCAGCAGTTGACTCATATACTTTCCTGCAGGCAAGCAAGTCACTTTCCACCTGAAAATCAGCCGGGGGAAATACGTGGGGGACTAATAGAACAGCTGTGCTGTCATACTTCATCAGGAGGGCAATAATTGAGTGAACCAGGCTGCGGTAATCCGTATTTAGCTCAAACATATTATTCTGGGTGTAACCGCCGTGAAACAATAATCCACTAATATTCAAACCTACAAGGATTTTGTTCTTGGCTCTGACCTTTTCTAATGAGCTTACATAAGAATCTTCGGGCCTGTGCGAGTCCAGAACGAAAGCAACATCAGGCAGGAACTTTAATTTCCCATCCGTGTCCTTATCTTTGAGGAGATTTTTTACATAGTTGACACCGCTACGGTCCCTCGAATAAACCACCGTGGCATAATTTAAGATGTATCGGGCTAAAGCTTTTGTTACTGGTTTTTTAAACGGACCATAGGTTTGCGGCAAAAGTAACAGTTTTTTACGGAACTGGACGACGAGAAATTTACACAAAAACACCAGCAAAAATCTCCGCAGGCCGTACATGTCGCTGAAACTATCACCAGCGGTAACATCAAAAACCAGTTCTGTCTCAAGTAGAGTCTTGACATGTGGGTTCATTTTGCTGAGGAGGTTTTTAAACCGCTTCCAAGGTAATAGTCTTAGCAACAGGGCATTCAGCAGCAACACACAAAAATGATTCGGGAGTAATACATTTTTGCAAAACCTTATGGGTAATCTGTGCACAGACACAGTTCTACCCATTAGCTTTAGTTGGTATTCTCTCATTTCCCGCCCACGAGCCAGTAGTGTCACGTCCGCGTTAGGCCAGCTACTAAGAATGCACTTTACGCTGGACTCCGCCAACGCACTGACACCCATGTTACCAGTGTCAAAGGTAGCACCCTGCAAGCAGACCTTAAGTTTTTTAGTCTTGCCAACACTCATGACCGCTTAGCTCGTACAAACCTTGTCATTTCACAAAAACGCACAGAGAGTTTCCTGGGCATCAAGGCTTTCCAAGGGCGATTGACCTCAAAGCTTTTTCTAATTTGTCGACCGACCTTTTCCATGTGAAGCTTTTGATTGTTTCTTTGGACCTCTCAACAAATTCTCGCCGCAAGTCGGCATTTCTTGATAGCAATTTGACTCTATCTACTATTTGGTCTGCATTTCCAACTTCTACGAGGAAGCCATTTTCACCATCAACAATCATGTCCTGCGGCCCACCACAATCCGTAGCCACTACAGCACAACCACAAGCCATAGCTTCCAGGACCGGCGCTGGAAATCCTTCCGACCGACTGGCCAGAATCCAAACCTTACTACGGGAGTATTTGCCTCTCGCTTCATCCACAGAAGGATACCGTGTGTAGTCTACTCGTAGTATTTGTTTGGGTCTTGGCGCTGTTCCGAAAATATAGTGGGGCACATTAGGTAGATCCTTCCTCAGCTTCCCCAACACGTTCAAGATTGTTTGAGGGTCTTTAATAGGATGCCATGAGTATATAGTCCCGATCCCGTTCCTGTAATCCTCGCTCACATTCGGATAATACTCAGCTTGGTCAATGCCATTGGGAATCACAGCCAGAAGGCTGTTACTGCCGTATGATTTTACGACTTCGGCAACTCGTGAACTGACGGTAATTTTCGGCAAAGACAGAGACAGAACTGCTTCCATCAATTGTGGCTGTCGAGGGGTCAGCCCACGTAGGTATTGTACCTTTGAGTTAGGAATGAAGTTTAATCTTCCTAATTCTGCTGAACCCCACATCCCGACCCCAACAATTACTTCGTCTGGGGCAAACTCACACTGTGTAATGTCACGAAAGCCGGTCACGCTGCCCTCGAACTTTTCAAGCCAGTCGCACCGACCTGAATATATTAAATTATTGCGGACACAGCGCAATAGAGACCGCATCGTTGTGGATCTGCTACGATAGAGAATCCTGACGTTGTGACCACGGGCAAGCAGATGATTTGCGGCCACAAGCGTACTTTTTACACCGCCCGCCCTGTCACTAATACCCGGCAGGACAAATACTATTCTCATGTTACTTAATCCCACGTTACCTCCTTAAAGCTGAATGTGCTGATGTCGCTATTTGACACCCAACGCCCTAAAACTTCACGGCAAAGCCTCAGGCCAAACCGAATCGCTCTCAAACACTACATTTGCAATCCTCTGGTCCACGGAGAACCTTTCAAGCAGACTGTACATTGCATGTTGGCCGATGCTTACCCGCAAATATCTGCTGCAGCCAAATTTCAAAAGTCACGACACGGCACAATATGTCCGTAAAATTTTCACCCCTTAGATGCCGGTGCCACTTGTCCAGCACCGGCTGCCGGGAGATATACTCGCTATACAGGGCAACTGGATTATTCAGCACTCGTTCAAAAAACGAGCGGCTGGGCTCAGCACGCAACCAATTCGGATAATCAGTGTAATGTCGCCTGTCACCATACTTAAAACCCAACCTGTTCAGGCCTCGAATCAGCGACCTACGATGCATGTGCCATCGGCGGGCTATCCTTAGCGCTATATCGGGCCAAGAGATTGGGACACCCCTTTGCTCCCATGGGATATGATTGAAGAATTCCGGAAACCGGCGGATCAGCGCGAGGTTATAAATCTGACCTCTGTAGCGTAGGGAATCCGGCAACGCGTAGATGAATTCCACCAAATTTGTATCGTAAAAAGGCTCGCGGTTTTCCACAAAAGTGCGGCGATATCTTAAATTGGCCGCTATTATGCGCCGTGTCTGATTTTGCAAAAAGAAAGAATCCATTTTCGGCGCCGATGAATAATCATCGAATCCGCCTAACAACGCTGGGTCACATTTCAGCAAGCCAGCAATAAACCTTCGGTCTGGGCAAGTATCAAAAAAGTTTTTATGCAGACGACAACCGCCCAAAATTGTATTTGCACCAATACCGTCCAAATTAATTTCGTAGGTGGCTCGGACCTCCTTTTGCCAATCAATGCCGTGCATATGGTATATGTTGCATTCACCATCGGTCCACCACACGCCATCTACCCGTGATAACAGCCAGTTAGACGCATCAAGTTCAAAGACGTGATGGGTTGCGCCTTTAACTTTGGCAACTCGTGCCGCAAGGCGGATATCATCACAGCTTTTACAGCCAAACGTAAAACCGTGAATCGGGCAATGGTGGTTAGGCATAGCCGCCAAAATGGCCCTCGAATCCAAACCGCCGCTTAACATTAGCCCCACTTTTTCGCCCTGCCGATCGCGCTTTTGGACAGCTTGCACAAACAGCCGTCCTAACTCATCCGCAATTTCAATCGGTTTAATTCTGCCCGTGAAGGCCTTGATTTCATCCCACCACCAGTAACGCCGCTTATAAAAGCGTCGTTCCCTGAGGTCCCAAGTCAGAACGCTCCCAGAGGAAAGTAGCTCTACCCCTTGAAACCAACTGCGATCTTCTAATAGGAGCCCAATGTTGAGAAACTGTTTTACCGCCCTCGGGTCAATCTTTGCTTGCCAACCCGGCAGGGCAATCATTGCCTTGGCTTCCGAACTCCACACCAATTGACCTGCGTGCTCCAGCCAATATAAAGGCCGTAGTCCGTAGCGGTCTGTCAGCAAATGCACTTTCTCCTCTTTGGAGTCGTAAATAACCGCGGCATAGCTACCGTCAATCTGCTTGAGAAAGGAAAAATCCCTTTGTTGCCTGTAAAGCGCTGAAAGCAGGGCCGTATCGCAGCTTACGGGACTCAGCAATTCTTGAGCAAGCTCGTGGGTGTTGAAGAACTCGCCGTCCAGCCAAACGTACACTCCTTGTTCGTAATAGGGCTGCGGCTGCTTCTGAAGCACATTTATATGCGCCCGCGTAGCACAGACTTGGTTATCACAAAACAACTCATCCTGCTCATAGAAATCCCCATGGATAATAAGATTTTGCATTTTTTGCAATACGCGACGCGCATTCATGCGGTCTTTTTCTGCAATTGTGAAACCTACAATCCCCGGCATCTTATTTCTCCACACACCTCGTGAGACTTATCAAATCACTGCAGGTAACCACCTTACTCCGGCTTACCAAAAAATTACTCATGCCCATGCCTTGTGCCAGCCAACTTATTAAAACCGCCTAGGATTTGAACTCGTATCTGAGCTCTTTCCTGTGTTTCGACAGCCGTAAAGTACACAATGGCAAAGTAAACAAACATAATAAGCAAAGAAATCAGAAAGAAAGACAGCCAATTACTCACGTAGTTTACGACTCCTAACCACCAGATCGCAACTGCCAGAGCACCCGCAATGCACCACGGCTTGACGATACAGCGCGTATAATATTTCCAGAAACCGATTTCTGTGAGCCTGCATACATAATTTACCTGAACGACCCCACGAATCAAAACAAACGGGACCGAAATGCCTACCGCGACACCGGTCATGCCGTACTTGTACGATAAAACCAGTGCAAGCCCAAAGACAAATATACCTTCAATCATTGCAAAAATGGCTATGATTTTCTGCTTGCCCAGGCCGTACAAAAGATCTACGGACATTCGGTGTGAACCAAACACTAACATTCCGGCTACCATGACTGTCAGTGCAGGGAAAACCTGTACGATGTTATCGGTTTCCACCCACAATTTTAAGAATGATGCGCCTATACTCCAGAGCAAAAGCGCCACTGCCCCGGCTATGATTGTCACGTACCTGGTTCCGCAAAAAAACAGTCGGCGAATTTCCTCATTGGCATTTTGACCAGAAAGATAGCTGAAACGAGGCATAAATACCTGTGTTGATGCAAAGATGAACCGGAAGTAATACCTTACGATAACTGCAGCGATGCTAAATAAACCGAGTGCTTCAAGTGAAACCACTTTGCCGACTATTTGCTTGGGAGACTCATGTGCTAGTAAAGTTCCTCCGCTTTCAACCATTATTATAAGGCCATATAGCACAAGTAACTTTAAAACCGCGAAGCTTGTTTTCCTCATGCCAAGCTTGATGCCCTTGCAATACTTTCTAAAAGTAATGCCTCTTGCGAGCAGCATGACAAAAGCATCAATTACGAGCACACATCCCATGGCCACCAAGCCATAGTCTAGAAATACACAGGCAAAAAGTGCGCCAGCACGGAGTATAGTACCGAAAATCGTTATTAAATTAGTATAGACGAAACCTTCATAACCTTTAACGGCTACGTCAAATATCAGCGAGGGGCATTCCAGCGCTGCTGCCAGTCCGGTGAGACGGATTAATACTACTAACTCCCGACTACCTTGAAAAAAATCAGCAACTAAATCTGCAGAAAACCAGGATAGAACGAGAATCAGGACACCTACACCAGTGTAGACCGCCATGCCAGTACTGATCACCGTATCAACCTTGGCTTTGGCGCCTTTTCCATGGAATAAAGGAACGTATCTGAGTACGCCCGTTCCTATCCCCAATCGCAGCAAACCAAGATATCCAACCAGTGAAGACACCAGCATCCACATGCCAAATCTCTTTTCACCAAGGTGCGCAAGAATTGCTGGAATCAAGAAGAAACTAGTTCCTACGTTCACCGCAAGAGATGTCCAGTTACTTATCGCGTTGATCTTAAGAGATGGTCTTCTTGAGACCGACGGTTTTATATCTGACTTTGTTCGATCAGCTTCCGTATTCACTTCACTTGAGCTTGTCAGTTACGTTAATAAACTTGTAAATATGCTGACTGTCTGCAAAAATATAACTTTCATCTGGTAATAGTTCGAATTGCGTACCAAAGTAAAGATTAAAAATTAGCCGAAAAGAATTCACTGGTGTAATAGACGGATACAAAATACTGCTGTTTACGCCAGGCAAGTAATACGCGCTTAATATTCCCATCTTCTCTCTCAGTTGGTTATCGCTGGCGTTTTCCCAGTTGAAGGGCTTGGACCCGATCTCTCGGTTCTCTGGATAGGGGCCTTCATCAGATTGAACAACGATGATCGGCGCAACGTCCGAGCTTGACTGCAATTTGTCTATCAGCACTTTTAATTTCTTATTGGTAAAAAGTATCTGCCCCACATACTTTTCTCTGGTGCTTTTTTTGCTTGCTTCCTTGCGAGTTATAAAGCTGCCATTTTCATTAACCACGTATGGTTCGTGCGGAAGAAGAAAATGAGCAAAAACAAAGGTCGGATCCTTGATATCTGGAATTTCGGAAAGCTTGTCAAATTGATAAAAAATTCGTTTATAGTTCTCCAAACGGTAGTCAAAAAGGCCAAATACACGCGATATGGGATATAGCAGCGTTGTTTCATACACCAACATTGAAAACTCCGGTAGCGAAGATACGTTGAAATGCTCGTCGGCGTATTTGTTCCGGCTCGTCGGAGACCAGCCTGAGCCAAAATGCATAAACTTATAGCCTTTCGATACAAGAAACCGCCACACAGGGTAATCTCGCAGCATTTGGTAGAGTGGTGCCCAGCTGCGCGTGTCTTTGCCCATCGTAGTAATATGCCTCATATGCAAGGAAGATGCGAGCGATTGAGCTGTGCATATATAATTGGCATTGCTTTCTGATGCTATATAGAAACCACGGCTCGTTAAATAGTCGATAAACGTGCTGTTGTCGAAATCATAGAACTCTTTGAGTATGTTTGCACTTGAGTATCTGTCTACGATAATATAGTAAATATCTGGCAGTATTTGCTTTTCTGCTGGACTGGTCATCTGGCTTCTTGCATTTTCTGTTTCTCTAACGTAACTCTCAACAGCAACCGTATTCCTGAGCGTATAGACCGTGATGTTAACTGCCGAAATTACAATAAGAGTTATCGACACAACATTTAGAATCTTTGCAAGGCGGCTCAAATTTCTTGTCGCTTTGGCAACAAAATATTCGCTGCAAATAAGGCTGAGAACAACAACCGGCATTAAGTAGGCGTGAACACGATAAGCCGACTGTACTGCTAATTCTTCCTTAATTGTGTTAAAAACATGACCGTAGGAAAAGAAGAAAAGCAAAAAAACCGAGACCGCAAGTCCCGCCTTAATTATATCTCGAAAGATAAGCCAGCAGAGTCCCAATAGAACAACTGCCAACCCCAATGAGCTGGCTATTGGCCATATAGCCTCAGAAAGTAAGACTTGGTTTATATTATGCGAGAACAGAAATAGGGAGGGGAAAAGGGCGAATAAAACCGGATGTAAGATATATGTTTTCTTTTTGGCGCCTGACATGTCGTTCTACCTCTTTTTCTGCATAAGAAACAAGGTTCTCTCTGTATTTCGTATTGTCTCGCCACTTTTTATCACAAAGTATCTGCTGAATACCTCTTTAAAAGTCCATTCGGTGTAGTCGGGAAAAATGTCCTCCCTCGTTGACAAAAGCCTTTGGACTTGACTGTCGCTTTTCGGGACAAATTCAATGATCAGTGAATCGCAGATTCTATGGAACAACTCTGCTATCTTCACAAACGGAAGGTTATTGCAGATGGCCAAATGGTGAATCAAGGCAAGAGCCAGTACTGTGTCTGCCGGCAATCGTTCAAATAGAGACATCCTTTCCTCATTTGCCCAACCTATCCCGGGGCTCGGATTGGTCAAATCAAGTAAAAGAGGCAGTAGATTGGTTTCGCCTTTTTCCCTACACACAAGATAGTTTCTCTCGATGGCGGCGGGGTCGATATCGAAAGAAACGGTTTGGCTACCTTTGTCCGCGCATATCCGGCTAAAAACACCCGTGTTGGCACCAAGGTCCCAAACACACGTAGAATTAACTCTGTCCAGAAAATCAACCACGATTTCCTTCTTGTGGCTCATCGAATCTGAGCTATAATTCGTGTCGCCGTAATAGTCTGCCCACTCGGTACCTTTGGGTTGCCAATGCAACTTCCTAATAGCAGATTCAAGGTTGTCAACCAAGCCGAGGAACGACAGGCGGCTCATCTTAGTTTCCCGAATCTTTATGTTTTTGCGAGCGAAATGTGCTTGGCTCTTAGCATGAAGATGAACGTGAGCAAATAACGAGAACCGAAGCCACGTGCGAAACGGTAGAAGGGCATTAGCCAAGTCCAGCGGGATACCATCCAGGTAGGTTCGAAGTAGCTGGCTCAACCGAATGTCTACGTAACTCATTAAAGCTAACGGCGCCAGAAAATGTTGACAGAATTGCCTATAAGCAACCCACAATTGCCCCTCTCGGTATCTCTCAAAAGAAAGAAGATCAATTAGTATTGGTTTGCCTCTTAAGAATTGTATATTGTATGCGCTGCTGTCTTTTAGCGTCATCCCGAAATCTATTGCCATCTTTTGAATTCTCAGCGTGGTCAAAGCTGCATCTTTTAGTTGGCTAAAACACCATTCGTAAGGATATGATATGAATGGTATCAACTCAGGCTTCAGCACTTTGTAACTATCGTCACTTTTGATGCATTCAGGTCCCACCTCCTGATGAGCAACGAGCAAACCGGCATCTACAAGCGCATCATATAGACCCGATTTTATGAGGTGGTCGTAATGTGCCTTGTATATACGGCTTACCTGACGATAAATGCAGCCGTCATGGTAGAATACGAAGCCACTTGGATCTCGAAAAGAACTGGGTATAATGCACTTAGTTGTCATCACCGTTTGTCTTCTTGCTTTTGCGTAGCACTTTCGATAAATACACCTTAATACTTTCCCAGAACATTCTGATTACGAAACCAGCACCTACTATGCCGGCTATGAGCATCTGAATTAAAAAGCTGCCTGTTCCCGGGTCAATATAAGCCTGCATAGCAAACCCACCTCCATCAGCGCCGCTCGCCGCCTCGACCGCACCGGCAGGAAAAAACAAGATTAACGATCCTGCTAAAACGGCCAGCTTTGTAAACATCCTCGAACCTTTGAACGTTAATCGCTCCAAAGCGGCCGCCAATTTCGACCACGCCGCAATTAAGGGTTTGCACACAACCATTCTGCTATCTCCTAATTAAGACTCTAATGTCAATTCTATACATCGCGAGGAATTATCTCCCGAAATCCAACGCTTTATGCAAAATCCCACTACTGGAATATCTCTAATACCTTCAACCCCCCTCAGTTTCCGTAGCCCCATTCCCTTTTTCGTTCTGTCACCACCCTCCGCACATACTCCGTCCCCGTCGGTTGCATTGGAAAATCAATGTAACTTCCTCTATCAGTATCACTTATACCACTATCTTCGAGCCGGTTTTCGCCAGTTTATTTCAAAACACCGCTTGTGGCGTTAGCGTATTCAATCGCTCTAACTCTGCCGTTCTCGTCAGGGAAAAAGTCCAGCATCAAATCTGCCATATCCTTAGCCGCTCTTCGAACCGAGTTTTCCAGAATTGAGCTTATCTGCACCTGCGTCACATATCGCGCAGGATTACCATCGATATTCGGGGTTCGCCATCCGATGCCGGTAAAAACGGCCTCGTTATCTGTGACCAGGCCGTTCACGATATAGAAGTTAAGAACTACAACCTCATAATTATGAAGGCCAGGATTGCGAAAGCGATGAATCAAAGAGGGAATCGTTCTACCTGATGAGGAGACAAAGTGTGACTGCTTTGTACTTTCGTGGATCCAGCCGCTGGCAACGTAACACGCCGCTGGCTGGTGACCTAACATCGTCCGCGGTCGGGCCGTGTAAGCCACATATACGTTTGCCCACTGATTGTTTGCCTTATCTACATACAGGCGGTTAAGAAAGTCGTCAGTACCCGCTACACTTTGAACGGTTTCGCTAATGGGCACGTTCTTGCCGACCCAACCATCAATTCTCAAAGGAAATGAGTTCAGAGGCACTGGCAGGGTGATAGGATTCTCGACGATAGCTCTCAAATGGGACGCTGCGATACGATACACTGCACCGGCCAGTAACAACGCTGCTACTGCCAAAAGCCAATTTGACCGCAACAAAGCTTTATTTTGCTGTACGTGTTTGAAAATACGCATCTATCTCGAAGAGCATAGTCTTATAATAACGGCTATTTGAGGGCAGCCAAAACGCATAAGCCAAAGGTGGTATAAACAACCCAAAAA
>SDBT01002412.1_pt1 | contig 33040 bp, 32 predicted proteins | sample 2277101 | NCBI WGS metagenome assembly SDBT01 (sample SAMN10404973, study PRJNA504765) | marine sediment metagenome | isolation source: marine sediment core GS10_PC15, 103 cmbsf | place: Arctic Ocean: Southern Knipovich Ridge | collected 2010
CACGAAGTGCGGCATTTGCAACGACCAGTGTAAGTTCGACGCCGTGAGGGTTTGCTGAGGAAATTCAGATGCCGGAATACGTGAGCGTGACGATAGACGGCGCGAAACTTCGCGCGGCGAAGGGTACGTCTGTCCTTGACGTCGCTATCGAATACGGCATCTGCATTCCGCACCTTTGCCATGTACCAGGGTTGACCGAATTCGGCGCGTGCCGCTTGTGCATCGTGGAGCTTTGCGAGGACGGGAAGTCCAAGGTCACCACGTCCTGTACCCTTGAGGTGCGTCAAGACATGGTCGTGCTGTCTAACACTGAGAAGATCCGCAGGCTTCGCCGGAACATTGCCGAGTTGCTTGTGGCCGAGGCCCCCAACTCGCGCGCCATCCAGGATATTGCCATCCGCTGCGGTGTGAAGGACGTGCGGTACAAGTTCCGCAACGGCAACTGCGTGCTCTGCGGACGGTGCGTCCGCGTCTGTGCAGACGTGTGGCAGGCCAAGGCGATCGGTTTTGTCGGCCGGGGCAAGGACCGCCGAGTGGCGTTCCCCTTCGACGTCAAGCCCGACTTCTGCAAGAACTGCAACACCTGCATTGACCTTTGCCCGATGACCATCACGTCCTGCGGTGGGCCGATGAAGACCGGCGAAGAATATCTCTGCGGAAGGTGCGAGGGCCAGCTTACGATGAGCGACAAGTTTCCGGATACCTGTGTGTGGTGCGCGCTCGGCGAAGGCTTCCAATGCACCCGCCAGACCCAAAGGCAGATGGGGCGAAAAACCTGAACGTTGCGATTCCAATTTGCTGTCGGGCCCACACCTCTGGCGATACATGCCTTCGGTGCTTAATCTCCGACGCAAAGTTCCTTCCTCTTATTAGCACAACTGATCGCGCATATTAAGAACCATCCCTTGTTTCCATTGAAAGTTTCACTCATACTAGGGCGATATTATTAAGGAGTCCTTATAGGACTTTTCGCAGATCCATGTTCGAGATTATTCAGCGCGCAAAGAAAGATGAGGCCTGTCGCTATTGATATGGTTTCAATTTGGAGAGGAAGCAAACATGAACTTGCAGCAGCCAAACGCAAACGAAGTAACCCAGACGGCCAATCGTTCCAGAAGCGTATCGCCCGTCTCGGGTATCTGCACGCGGTGCATAGATGGTTGCCGCGGCAACTGTGAGATTTTCAAGGCGTCGTTCCGCGGCCGAGAGGTTCTCTACCCGGGCCCGTTCGGCATGCTGACGGCCGGTGCGGACAAGAACTATCCCGTTGATTACTCGCACTTGAACATAATGGGCTACGCCCTCGGTGCCGAGGGTCTGCCTGAAGGCCAGGAAGGCACTCCCGACAACACGCTGTTTCCGATGGTCGATACCGAGACGGCCTACGGCAGCGAGCCCAAGGTCAAGATGCGCCTGCCGATCTTCACCGGCGCTCTTGGCTCGACCGATATTGCCAAGAACAACTGGGAGCACTTTGCCGCGGGCGCGGCCATCACGGGCATATCGCTTGTCTGCGGCGAGAACGTCTGCGGGATCGATCCGGCCCTGGAGCTTGACAAGAACGGCAAGGTTGCCAAGGCGCCGGACATGGCGCGGCGCGTCGAGGTCTACAAGCGCTGGCAGGAGGGCTATGGCGACATCCTTGTTCAGATGAATGTGGAGGATACGCGCCTGGGCGTGGCGGAGTACGTTATTGAAAAACTCGGCGTCGAGACCATCGAGTTGAAGTGGGGCCAGGGCGCAAAGTGCATCGGCGGCGAGATTCAGGTGGATTCGCTCGATGGGGCGCTTGAACTTCAGAAACGCGGCTACCTCGTTACGCCCGATCCGTCATTGGATGAGAGTCAGGCCGCCTTCAAGGACGGCGCGCTAAAGCATTTCGAGCGGCATAGCCGCCTTGGCTTTGTGGATCAGGAAGGCTTCATGAACGAGGTCGAACGGCTGCGAAAGCTCGGCGCCAAGCGCGTGACACTCAAGACCGGGGCCTATCCGATGCGCGAGCTGGCGATGGCCGTCAAGTGGGCCTCCGACGCCAAGCTCGACCTGCTGACCATCGACGGTGCCTCGGGTGGAACCGGTATGAGCCCGTGGCGAATGATGGAGGAGTGGGGAGTGCCCACGTTCTACCTCCAGGCGATGACCTGCGAGCTCTGTGAAAAGCTCGCTGCCAAGGGCACCTTCGTGCCGGACATCGCCATCGCCGGCGGCTTCTCCACCGAAGATCACATCTTCAAGGTGCTGGCCATGGGCGCACCGTACACCAAGGCCGTCTGCATGGGTCGGGCACTGATGATCCCGGGTATGGTCGGTAAGAATATCGGCCTGTGGCTTCAGGAAGGCCTAAACGCGTTGCCGAAGACCGTCAGCCAGTTCGGCTCGACGAAGGAGGAGATCTTCATCGGTTACGAGTCGCTGATCAAGAAGTACGGCAAGCAGACCGTCGAGGAAATGCCCCTCGGTGCGATTGGCATGTATTGCTTTACGGACAAGCTGCGCACCGGCCTGCAGCAGATCATGGCCGGCAGCCGCAACTTCCGCATCGACACCATCGGCCGCAACGACTTGATGTCTCTGACGGAGCAGGCCGCCAAGGTCTCGGGCATCCCCTACGTGATGGACGCCTACCGGGACGAGGCTATGAAGATCATCGAGTCGTAAGCGGCATCACTGAAACGCATGCGCGAAGGCAAGCCCCTTGTCCGCTCTAGGTGGACAAGGGGCTTGTTGACAACTGCCGGGAAGAAGAGTTTCTCACCTTGCCACAGGTTTTTTCGATTCACTCCCAGCGAGGTACGTTCTGATGCGGATCAGCGATGCAATTGGTGGGCCAAAGGGGCGAGAACGCTGAAATTCATTTCAGCACAACGACTTACGGCCTTGAGGCTCTTGCCTAGAGGCGTGCAATTGCTTTGCCCGGCGTCGGAATTCTTGACGAAATTTCATACGCGGTCGATGACGACGATAGTCTCGTCGTCTGTCTGCGTGGCGTTCTTTCGGAACTGTGCAACGGCCTCGAAGACCGCCTCGGCGCACGCTTCCGGACCGTCAGCCGCTCGGGCGGCGAGAATCTCGTGAAGCCGACTCTCGCCGAAGCGGTTGCCCTTGCCGTCGTCAGCGTCGAGCAGCCCGTCTGTATAGAGGACCAGCCGCTGGCCCGGTGTAAATGTGTGACAACCCTCGACGGGTTTGAACTCCTCCACGCCCAGCACGAGGTTTCGCGACCCCAGGTGCATGGCGAGGCACTTGTCTCGGTCGCAGAGAAATGGAAGGGGGTGGCCGGCGTTGACGAAGACGCTAATTCCGGTAGGCGTGTCAATGATCGCATAGAAAATGGAACAAGGCAGGGCACTTCGGACTGTCTGGCCCAGGTCCAGCAGCATGCGGTTGAGCGTGCGCATGATCTCCACCGGCCTGGGCAGCGCCGGCGGGCGCGAGCGGAGGTAGCCCATGATTTGGGCCATGATCATCGCGGCCCGCACGCCGTGCCCGACAACGTCGCCGATCAGCAAGGCGATTTGTTCGTCGTTGATGCGGATGAAATCGTAGAAATCACCGCCCACGCTGCCGCACATGCGGTTCCGTGCGGCCGCGACCTGGTGGGGGCAGTCGGTGGGGCAAGACTTCGGCAGCAGCGCAGCCTGAACCTCAGCGGCCAGGGCTAGATCCTGCGCCTCTTCGGCAATGATTTTCCGAGCGCCCATCAGTTCATTCTACCCAACGCGGCGGGGGTGTTACTCGACGGGCGAGAACTGGTCCTTTTCCGCCCCGCATTCCGGGCAGACCCAATCGTCGCCGATGTCCCCGAAGGCTGTGCCGGGCTGAACGCCGTTGTCGGGGTCGCCGACGGCCGGGTCGTACACCCACCCACAGGCATCGCATACGTACTTTTGCATGGTTGCTTGTCCTTCTGAGTTCGAGGTCCGTCCAGCTTTGGGCGACTGTGCGCCTCTCGGACTGCCGACGCCTAGTCCGCCTGTTACCACCGGCTCTCCATCAACCGGCCGATATCCTGCCATGTCAGCAGCACGAAGGCCAGAATGATTAGCGCCAAACCGACGAGTTGCGCAATGTTTATAACCCGGAGCGGCAGCGGTTTGCGGCGGATCTTCTCGATCAGCAGGAACACCGCGTGCCCGCCGTCGACCACCGGCAGCGGCAGGAAATTGAACACCGCCAGCATGGAAGAGATGAAAGCCATGAAATAGACGAAGTTAATCAGCGGCTGCTCCGTGCGCCCGACCCGAACGGCGATCCCGCCGATGCCGATCGGACCAACTAGCGCGTCAGTGGAGACCCAGCCTCGAATTATAGAACGCAGTGTCGCATAGGTGGTGGCGATGAAGTTGACGGTTTCGCGGGTACCCCAGGCTACCGCGTGGATCGGGTTGCGCTTGACGATGCGAACCATCAGCGGCTTAAGCATTGCGCCCGTCGGCAAGATGGTGAACACGTAATCGTCCGGATCGAAGATCGACGGATCGAGTTTGCCGATCTCGGCCGTCCGCTCCTCTGCGCCGCGCCTGTAGGTGATCGTTACCTCCCGGCCGGAAAGCTCCTTTAGAACGTTGAACGCGTCGATCCAGGTGCGGACCTCGCGGCCGTTAATCTGCTTGATCACGTCCCCGCCGGCCAGACCGACCCTTGCAGCGGGCGAGCCCTCGCGCACGCCGGCAAGAACCGTGTGCATCAAGTCCACGTCACGGTAGATTCCAATCTCCGCTCGCTCCTTTCGCCGCTTCGGCTTCACTGTCAGTGCCTGCTGCTTTCCATTCCGCAGGACGGTTATCTGCGTGTCCAGGCCGGCTGCTTTGAGGGTGATCTGCTTGAACTGGCGGAACGTAGGTGCCCCGCGGTCGCCATAGCCGACGATGATATCGCCCGGCAGCAGGCCGCCCTGGTCGGCCCTGGAGCCCTTGAGCACGGCCCCCACCCACAGCCGCGGGATCATCCCCAAGATGTCCAGAGCTTCAACGAGGCCACCGCCGGCGAAATTGGCTTCTTCCAACTCCGTTTCGGTGCCGTCTGCAAGGCTGATCCGAAAGAACGTCTCTTCTTTTTCTATGCGTGAGTCGGTGATCTCTCCCCGCCTGCCATCCTTCAGCCACACGAGGTTTGTTCGAGTCGTCAGCAGAGGCTGGAGTGTGAAATGCTCTTGCCGGGGTTGGCCATTGTCCCGGCGCTCGACGGTGACGGTGACCTCGCGGCCGTCCAGCGTCTTTTCCAGTCGGCCGATCTGCCAGGAATCCTCGATCTTGCGGCCGTTAATGGCCAGCAGCCGGTCGTTCTTGCGAAAGGGCACCTCGGCTATTACGTCTCCGGGTTCTTCGAAGACCGTATCGGCGGCCGGTCTGATTCCAAAGATCAACCTATCCCCTGTGCGGCTCTTTTTGACTGGAAGCTTTCCTGTGCCGATCCACTTCTGGCCGGCCTCGTCGCGGCGCTGGACGACAATCTCGAAGACGTCGTCCGGAGCTGCCAAGACAGAGGTCATCTCCAGGTCCTGAAAGCGGGTGAGTTTCTTGCCGTCCAACTTGAGAAGCTTGTCGCCCGGCCTGAGTCCCGGCCCGAAGGTCACCTGGGCTGCGGCGGGGGCGGTCGGCTGTGTAGTGGCCTGGGCCCTGCGCCAGGCGAGCTGCACCTTTCCGCCCGGATAGATCGAATCGGCGCTGCCAACTACGGGGGCAAGGAATTCTTTGCCGACCATGCCGATGATGACGAACAGCACCGCGGCGAAGATCACGTTCATGATCACGCCGGCTGAGATCACAGCGAATCGCGCGCCGACCGATTTGGCTGCAAAGGAGCGCGGGTCCAGCTGGGCGGTTTCATCCAGTGGGGCGAAGTCCTCCTGGCCGAGCATCTTGGTGTACCCGCCCAGAGGCAGGGCCCTGATGCAATAATCTGTCTCGCCTCTCTTGATGCCGAACAGCCGCGGGCCAAAGCCCAGCGCAAAGCGCTCGACCTTGATGCCAACCCACTTGGCTACAAGAAAGTGCCCCAGCTCGTGGACGAACACGACCAGTCCCAGTCCGACTACGAACAGCAAAATCGGACCGATCCACCTCCCCCACAGATCCAACACATTCAAGGCAAGTAAGTCCATCTTTTCCCTTTGTGTTTATCGCCTAGCTTATCAGCGGTTTTGCTTCTGGACGTCGCGACTGCCGATACGTTCGGCGACTTGCTTGCGGGCCCAGGCGTCGGCCTCGATTACGGCTGCATGTGTTATTTCTTCGGCCGGCGGCGTAAGGTTCATTACTTCCTCGACCATCGGGACGATCTGGCCGAAGGATATCTTTCCGTCCAGGAAGGCAGTCACGGCCGCCTCGTTGCCGCTGTTGAGCACGGCTCCGGCCAGCCCGCCTCGGCGGACAGCGGCGTAGCCTAGATTCACCGCGCGGGCGAACCGGCCGGCGCATGGCCGGAAGGTCAGCTCGCCAAGTGAAGGCAGATCCAGCGGTTCGGCGTCCCGCACGGGACGGTTGGGGTAGCTCAGCGCATAGGCGATGGGCAAAGTCATGTCCGGCGAGCCCATCTGAGCGATCACCGAACCGTCGCAGAATTCCACATACGAATGCACGATCGACTGCGGGTGCAAGACCACCTCGATTTGCTCGGCCGCCAGGTCGAACAGCCAGTGCGCCTCGACGATCTCCAGGGCCTTGTTGAGCAGTGTGGCCGAGTCGATGGTGATCTTCCTGCCCATGTTCCATGTGGGATGGTTGAGGGCGTCGTCCACCGTGGCGGCGGCGAGCTTATCGGCCGGCCAGTCCCGAAGCGCTCCGCCGGAGGCGGTGATGACCACGCGTCGGACCTCGCTTGGCCGGCCGGCCTTTAGGCACTGGAAAACGGCCGAGTGCTCGCTATCGACCGGCAGGACCTCCACGCCGGCCCGGCGGGCGGCTGGCATGACGATCGCCCCGGCCATTACCAGCGTTTCCTTGTTGGCGATGGCCAACGTCGCGCCGCACTCGATGGTCGCCAGCGTTGGCGCCAGGCCGGCTACGCCAACCACGCCCGAAAGCACCACGTCGCCCTTCGCCTGGCGGACCAGCTCGGTCATGGCCTGCTCGCCGGTCAGCAGGCGCGTTTGGCTGGGCAGCTCGCGCCGCAGGTCTTCGGCGGCCGAGGCGTCGGCCAAGGCGACGATCTCCGGAGCGAACTGTTTTGCCTGCTTGGCCAGCAGTTGCCAGTTGCAGCCGGCAGCCAACGCGCAGGCCTGTAGGTCATCTTGCTGAGAGATGACCTCGAGCGTCTGCCGGCCGATGCTGCCGGTCGAACCAAGGATGGCGATCCGTTTGGGCTTCACGCTGAATCCATGATGGCGCGGTCCAATTCCGCGCACGATTCATCTTATCCGGCAGGAGTTCGCGGACAAGGATATTTGCCGACCCGACGGAACGGGGGGCTGACCGAAATCGCCGACAGGGGCGTCTGGCTTGCCTCGACCCCGGCGCGCCGGGGCTCGCTTGAGCCAGTTGGCGATTTCGGCCATTTCCAAGCGTTGTTTGCTCGAAGCGGCGCTTCTATAATCGCCGACATGGAAGAAAGATTCGCCTACGACGAGCTGATGTTCGACGGCCGGATCGCCAAGGGGCACAAGGTCGGCGTGCGGATGCCGGACGGCAAGGTCGTCCAGCGGGACCTGATTTGCTATCCGGGCGCGGCCGTTGTGCTGCCGGTGCTACCCGATGGATCGATTGTGCTGATTCGTAACTACCGCTTCGCCGTCAATGAGAATCTCCTGGAACTGCCTTGCGGCATGCTGGAAGGCGGCGAGGCCCCCGCCGACTGCGCCGCACGCGAGTTGGCCGAGGAGACCGGATATAAGGCCGGGAAGATCGAAAAACTGGGCCAATTCTATACCGGCCCGGGCACGACCGACGAGGTGATGTATTCCTTCCTGGCTTTAGACCTCACCGACGGGCAGCAAAATCTCGAAACCTACGAGCAGATTACTGTCGAAATCTTCTCAGGTGCCGAGGTTCGGCGGATGATCGCCGACGGGACCATCCACGACGGCAAGACCGTTGCGACACTGGCGCTTTATTGGGTGAAGAACGGACTAGAGAGTGGCCACTAGAACCCCGAGAATAGGTTGGGGAAAAAAGATTCGCTCCAACAGAGAGTCACGGCCATGAGCCTTCGCGACCGCTCATACTGGCGAGACGATCAAGACCACTTTGGTGGGGGGGTTCAAGTCGTCCGCCCGCAGTTTCCCAAGGCGGTAAAGTACCTGCTGATTATCAACGTTGCTGTCTACGTGGTTCAGGTATTCCTGGATCAGCCTAAACCGGCGCAGCCCGCCGGCCTGCTCAGTTCATTGTTCGGCGTGACGGTAGAGGGCTTCTGGCAGATATGGCGGTACCTTACGTTTCAGTTTCTCCATGGCGATGCGTGGCACCTTTTTTTCAACATGCTGGCGCTGTTCTTTCTGGGCCCGGTGCTGGAACGGCACTGGGGGACGAAGCGTTTTGTGAAGTTCTACCTTTCATGCGGGATCGTTGCCGGTCTGGCGTATGTGGTGATTGGGGCCCTATACGGTTTGCCTGGCGACATGCCGATCATCGGCGCCTCCGGCGGCGTGTACGGCATCCTATTGGCCTGTGCGGTGCTGTTTCCTCGCATAAAGCTGCTCCTTTTCTTCATAGTGCCGATATCGATACGCATTCTGGCGGGCTTCATATTCGGCGCGATGGCGCTTGTCGTTCTCCGGGCCCTGGCTCAAGGCCAAGCGTACGCGGCGATGAGCGACGTGGCACACCTGGGTGGAGCGGCGGCCGCAGCGTTTTGGCTCTGGGCACTGCCGCCCCTGCGAGAAGGCGCCGTTGAAGGCAAGGCTGGTAGCCGCCGCGGTGCCTGGCAGCGCAAAATGAAGAAACGCCAGGCCAACGATGAGGAAATCGACCGCATACTCGAGAAGATCAAGCAGGAGGGCATCAACAGCCTCACAAGCAGGGAACGCCAGAAGCTCCAGGAGGCCACACGCAAGCAGCACGAGGAGCAGCGCGAACTCTATCGCCTGTAAATGGCGAATGTTCGATTCTCCACCGTTCGTTCGTCATTGGTCATTAGTTCGGCATTTGACATTCGGCATTCGGCATTTTTCCCGGTTATACTAGCGGTGTTAGATTCTTATCTGGGCAACATGCAATCAAACCAAGAAAGCCAAAGGCCATGAAATACATCTCCACACGCGGAGAGGTTGAGCCGATCGAATTCCAGGACGCGGTGCTGATGGGCCTGGCCGACGACGGCGGATTGATTATCCCGGAGACAATTCCCCGCGTGGCCGACCGGCTCGATGCATGGCGACCGCTGGGATACCCCCAGCTGGCCTTGGAGGTATTCCGGCTGTTCGTCGGCGACATCCCCGCCACCGACCTGAAGGCGCTGATCGGCAAGACGTACGCCGAAGCGTTCGCCCCGGAGGTCGCGCCGACCGTCAAGGTCGGCCCGATGTACGTCCTGGAGCTTTGGCACGGCCCGACGCTGGCGTTCAAGGACATAGCGCTACAGTTCCTGGGCAATCTCTTCGAGTACATCCTGGCCCGCCGTGGTGGGAGGCTGAACATCCTCGGAGCTACCAGCGGCGATACCGGCAGCGCCGCGATAGCCGGCTGCCGCGGGCGGAAGGGCATTCACATCTTCATCATGCACCCCGACGGCCGCGTCTCAGCCATCCAGCAGCGGCAGATGACCACCGTCCTGGACGAGAACGTCCACAATATTGCCGTGGCCGGGAGCTTCGACGACTGCCAGCGGATCATGAAGTCCCTGGCCTGCGAGCTGGATTTCAAGCGCAAGTACTCGCTGGGCGCGGTCAATTCCGTCAACTGGTCGCGCGTGCTGGCGCAGATCGTCTATTACTTCGCGGGCGTCTTCGAGGTCCAGAAGCAGACCGGCGCAGAGAGAGTCTGCGTCTGCGTGCCGACGGGCAACTTCGGCGACATACTGGCCGGCTGGTATGCGATGAAAATGGGCGCCCCAATTTCGCAACTCATCCTGGCCACGAACGAAAACGACATCCTCTCGCGCTTCTTCAGCACAGGCGTCTACTCGCTTAGCGATGTCCACCAAACGTTCGCCCCGGCCATGGACATACAGGTGGCCAGCAACTTCGAGCGCTACCTTTACTACAAGGTCGGCTGCGACGCCGCGCGCCTGCGCCAGCTCATGGAGGAGTTTGGCCGGACCGGCTCGCTGCGAATTGACGTCGATTCTACAGGTGAGGTTGACCCGGCCTTCGAAGCTGGTGCCGCCAATACCGAGGATATGCTCGCAGCCCTGCGGCGCTGCTACGAGCGGTACGGCTACCTCCTGGACCCGCACACCGCCTGCGGTTTCGCCGTGGCCGAGGCGCACGCGCCGGCCCTGGCCGCCGGCAGCGATTCCAAGCCGCTGCTCCTGCTGGCCACGGCGCACCCGGCCAAGTTCCCCGAGGCGATCGAGAAGGCCACCGGCAAGGACCTGGCCCGCCATCCGAGAATCGACACGCTAATGGACTTACCCACGCGATGCCGGACGCTGCCCAACGACAAAGAGGCCATCCGCCAGTTCATCATCGAGGCAGTCGGCTGAGGCCAAAAATTGCATTCACGGCCTAGATCGACATCGCCGGAGCGGCCGAATGAACCCGATCCGCCTGCACGACAGAGATGAAATCGAGAAGTTTCTCCGCAGAAACGTCTTTCTGCACCTCTACGGTCTGGGCGACCTGGATGATTTCTTCTGGCCGCACACGAGGTGGTATGGACTCAGGGGCGGCGGCGAGCTGAGATCAATCGCTCTGTTGTATAAAGGGATAAGCCCGCCGGTCCTGCTGGCGCTAACGGGAGACGATGATGGGTTCTTGGAAGAGCTGCTGCGATCGCTGATCGAGACCTTGCCTCGGCGGTTCTACTGCCATCTGAGCCCGCCCATGGAGGCCGTCCTGGGAGAGTCATTTGAGCTGACTTCCCACGGCCTGCATTACAAGACGGCCTTGAGGGAGCCCGAGCTGCTAAGCGAAGTTGATACTTCCGCGGTCACGCCGCTTACAATGGACGACCTGGACGAGCTGCTGGAGTTGTATGAGGCATCATACCCCAACCACTCCTTTGACCCCAGAATGCTCCTGACCAAGCAGTATTACGCGGTGCGCTACGACGGGCGAGTCATCAGCGCCGGCGGCGTGCACGTCTATTCGCCGCGATACAGGGTGGCCGCACTGGGCAATATCTGCACGCATCCCGATTGGCGCGGCCAAGGCTGCGCCCGAGCCGTCACTGCAAAGGTGTGCGAATCGCTTTCGGCCACGACCGACCACATCGGCCTGAACGTCAAGGTGGACAACGCCCCGGCGATCCGGTGCTACCGCAAACTGGGCTTTGTGACCGTCGCGGAGTATGGGGAGTACACGGCGCAGCTTTAGAGACCGTTCAAGCGGCCGGCCAAGAATCTTCGGCGGCGATTTGTATTCGCCGGTGGATTTGAGTATCCTTATTCGCCGATCGGCTCGGTGAGCTGGCCAGGCGGGGCGCAAGCGACGAGAGAAAGAAGCAAACGGAGAGTCTACCATGGCTATGATCAATTTTGGCGGCACGAAGGAAGAAGTTATCACCCGCAAAGAGTTCCCTATGTCCAAGGCGCGCAGGGTGCTGAAGAACGAGACGATCGCGGTGATCGGATACGGCGTGCAGGGCCCGGCCCAATCGCTCAACATGAAAGACAACGGCTTCAACGTGATCGTCGGGCAGGCAAAGAGGTTCAGGGCCGACTGGAACCGCGCGCTGAGGGACGGCTGGAAGCCAGGCAAGACCCTCTTCGACATCCGCCAGGCCGCCCAGCGCGGGACGATCATTCAGATGCTGGTCTCCGATGCGGCCCAGAAGGCGATCTGGCCTCTCATCAAGAAGTGCCTTAATCCGGGCGACGCCCTGTACTTCTCGCACGGCTTTTCGATCGTCTACAAGAAACTCACCGAGGTGATCCCACCCAAGGACGTTGACGTGATTATGGTCGCCCCGAAAGGCTCGGGCACGTCGCTGCGCCGCAACTTCCTTGCCGGGGCTGGGATCAACTCCAGCTTCGCCATCGAGCAGGACGCGACCGGCCGGGCCAGGGACCGCTGCATTGCCATCGGCATTGCCGTCGGCTCGGGGTATTTGTTCCCCACAACTTTCAAGCGCGAGGTCTACAGCGACCTAACCGGCGAGCGCGGCGTGCTGTTAGGTGCACTGGCCGGCATCATGGAAGCTCAATACGACACCCTCCGAAGGCACGGTCACAGCCCGAGCGAGGCCTTCAACGAAACGGTTGAGGAGCTTACCGAAAGCCTCATTCACCTGGTGAGCGAAAACGGCATGGACTGGATGTACGCCAATTGCTCGGCCACGGCCCAACGCGGCGCGCTGGACTGGAAGCCGAAGTTCAAGAGGGCCGTCATGCCGGTTTTCAAAGAACTCTACAAGAGGGTTGCCTCCGGGGCCGAAACGCGGCGCGTGCTGAAATCGTGCGGCTCGAACGATTACCAGAAACAACTGGCCAAAGAGCTCTCTGTCATGGGCAATTCGGAGATGTGGCTGGCTGGCAAGGCCACGCGGTCTCTTCGCCCGAAAGAATCGGCCAGGAAAATCTCCAAGTCCACTAAAGGCATCGCCGGAAGGAAGGCGAACTAGTTCTATTTCTCTCCAAGGCGCAGCGGCCCTGCCAGCTCGCCGCGCACGATTGAGAGAGAATTTCTTTCAGAAACGGATATGCCCTTACAAGCACACTCTGAGGCACAGGGACCGGTAAGATGATCCGCATCGCAATCACCGGGTCGGCAGGGCGGATGGGGCAGAGGATAGCCGCGCTTGCCATCGAGTCGGAGGCCTTTGACATCGTCGCTGCGATGGAGGCCCGCGGGCACGAGGCTATCGGCAGAGATGTCGGTGAGCTGGCCGGTGCGGGCACCTTCGGTGTGAAGGTCACAGAGACGCTGGATCAACCGGCCGAGGTGGTGATCGACTTTTCCCAACCGGCCGGCACGCTGGGCTGGCTGGACGTCTGCCGCGACCGGAAGATCGCAATGGTGATCGGCACGACGGGTCTGACGGCCTCGCAGCAGGCCTCTGTCGCCGACGGGGCCGGCCAGACCGCAATCGTCCAGGCGGCAAACATGTCCGTCGGCATCAACGTCTTACTGAAGATCGTCGGCGAAGTGGCCAAGGCCCTTGGCGATGATTACGACGTCGAGATCGCAGAAACGCACCACCGCTTCAAGACCGATGCCCCTTCGGGTACGGCCATCGCGCTGGCAAAGGCCATTTGCGCCGCAACCGGCAGGGAGTACGGCGAGGCGGCCGTGCTTGGCCGCGGGGGTAAGGGCGCGCGGAAGGCAGGCGAGATCGGCCTGCACGCGCTGCGCGTGGGCGATACGGTCGGCGAGCACGCCGTGCATTTCGGCAACCTTGGCGAGACTCTCACCGTTGCGCACTCCGCCCACACGCGGGATACATTCGCCCGCGGCGCGCTGAGGGCAGCTGAGTGGGTCGTCGGCAAGCCGCCAGGGCTCTATTCCATGCTCGACGTGCTGGAATTGAAGTGATTGCGAATTGGAGGTTACAGATCGCTGCGCCTCAGCGAAGAGTGAAGTACTTCGGTGAACCTAGTGACCAGCGCGTCGTGCGGGCAGCCGAGACCGTCCGCAGGATAACGGCCGGCTGGGCTTGTGGGGCATTGCGGGAGGAGAAGCTCGGATGGCATTCACAAAGTGGCTTTGCGTTTTGGTTCTTACGACCGTAAGTGGCTGGGGCGGATCGAAGTCTGGCCAATCCAGTTCGCTGCCAAGCGCCTCGAGACCGGCTTCGCACGAGCTGAAATCTCAAATCGACGCAATCGTTGGCCCCTATGTCTCTTCTGCCAAGAATCCGGGTTTCGTGGTGGGCATCTTCAGGAATGGCCGCAAGGAGGTATTCGGTTATGGCAGCGTTTCCGCTAAGCGCGAGGCGCGGCCGGACGGCCGGACATTGTTTGAGATCGGTTCGGTCACGAAGGTCTTCACCGCGACCCTGCTGGCAGAGATGGCCGGTGCAGGACTGGTTGATCTTGAGGATCCCATCCGCAAGCTGCTCCCGAAATCCGTACGCCTGCCCACATGGGAAGGCCAGGAGATTACGCTGCTTCATCTGGCGGTGCACACTTCGGGGCTGCCGCGTCTTCCGAACAATATACTCATCCAGATTATTCAGAACCCGGCCAATCCATATGCCAAGTACACCGTCAAGGATCTGTATGAATTTCTCTCGGAGCACGAACTTCGCCGTTCGATTGGCCAGAAGTACGAATATTCCAACGTTGGCATGGGCCTGCTTGGCCATGCCCTTGCGCTGAAGTGCGGGACGACGTACGAACAGGCGGTCGTTGGGAGGATTTGTCGCAAGTTGGGCATGAATGACACGAGGATCAGCCTCACGTCTGAGCAGAAAAAACGCCTCGCGACGGGCCATTCACCGTCGGGCCAGCCGGTGGGCTATTGGGACACACCCACACTGGCCGGGGCGGGGGCGCTGTATAGCAGCGCGGAAGACCTTCTGAAGTTTCTCTCGGCCAACCTGGGCTGCTCCGGCGGCCGGCTGGCGGAAATCATGGCCAAGACGTGTCATCCTATTCGCGTCAAGACAGATCAGGAGTTCTTGGAGGTCGCCCTGGCGTGGCATGTTTTCGCCCTGAAAGACGAGGGGATAAATGTCTTTTGGCATAACGGCGGAACGGGCGGCTTTCGAAGTTGGATCGGGTTCATCAAGCAGAGCCGCGTCGGGGCCGTGGTCCTGTCAAACTCGGCCAACGAGCCGGACAAGCTTGGCTTGCAGATACTGCTGCTGCTCGACGAGACTTGCAGCCCGGAGGCGCGATGATTCGTCATCGCTGGGACATCTCGCCCGCTGAGGCGATTGCGCTTCAAAAGCGGCTGGCAGGGAAGGTTCGCGTTGAGCCGCTTGCCCGCCAGGTGCGCACGATCGCGGGTGTGGACTGTGCGTTTCTGGCCGGCGGAAGGCGGGTAGTGGCCGCGGCCGTCCTGTGCGAGGCGAAGTCCATGGAGGTGATCGACTCTGCCTGTGATATTCGGCCGTGCCGGTTTCCCTACGTGCCGGGTTTGCTTTCGTTTCGCGAGGCCCCGGCCGTCATCGCAGCCGTCCGCAAGCTTCGGCGTCGAGTGGACCTGCTGATGTGCGACGGGCAAGGGCTGGCCCACCCGCGCGGGCTGGGCCTGGCCAGCCACGTGGGCTTGTGGCTGAACCTGCCGACCATCGGCGTAGCCAAGAGTCGTCTGTGCGGGTCGCACCGTCTGCCGGGCCAACGCCGCGGCTGCCGAACGCAGCTTCGCTTAAAAGGCGAAGTGATTGGCTCGGTGGTTCGTACGCGGACTAACGTCAAGCCGGTGTACGTTTCCGTAGGCAATCGCGTGACTCTCGACGATGCCATTCGCTGGACGCTTCGTTGCAGCCGCTCGGTGCGCCTGCCAGAACCCACACGCCGGGCCCACCAGACCGTCACGCGCCTGAAAAAACGTTAGTGCTCTGGCTACCCGCTTTGGCGCGATTCTTTTGTTCCTGCCGGACGTGGGTATCACGAGTCGCCGAAGAAGGCTTTTAACGTCGGGGCTGAGTGCATATAATTCCCAAGATCATCAGCGACGTTTACAGCTCTTCAGTCTTTGAGGTTTCGAAGATGGTGAAGATTCTACGGGCGATATGGCTGGCGGCTGCCGGCCTGTGGCTGTGCGCGGTCTGTGGGTGTGGGCCTTGGCGTTCTGGTGACGATCTTTATGTGGCATTGCAGGATGAGGATCCGGCCGTGCGCATCGAGGCCGTCCACCGCGCCGGGCAGGTCAAGGACCAAGCGGCGGTGCCGTACCTGGTGGACCGCCTGACCGACAGCGAGAAGGACGTGCGCTTCTTTGCCATCATTGCCCTTCAGCGAATTACCGGCGAGACAATGGGATGGAGGTATTACGAGCCGGTGGCCAAGCGGGCCGAGGCCGTCCGGCGCTGGCGAGAATGGCTGAGACGCCGAGGCAAGAGGCCAACCACCGCGCGGCAGACGAAGGATCGAACATGAACTCAGTAATGGAAAAACCAATCAAGCTGTCTATTTTTTCGCTGCCGGCCCACCTGCCAGTGGTGCGGGCTGCGATGGAGAAGGTGTGCGAGATGGTCGGCTTCGATGCCGACGCCATCGGCAACGTTGTGCTCAGCGTGGACGAAGCGCTGAGCAACGTCATCAAGCACGCATACTCGGGCGCCGAGGATCAGCCGATCGAGGTGGAATTGACGCCCTTTGAAGCTTCCCAGCAGCGTGGGGTGCGGATTCGGCTGCGTGATTACGGCCGGTGCGTGGATCCGGCCGAAATCAAATCGCGTAACCTGGCCGACGTTCGCCCCGGCGGGCTCGGCGTTCATATCATCAATGAGTGTATGGACCACGTCGAGTTTGCCCCGGCCGAGGGCGGCGGAACGCAGCTGATCATGACCAAGATAGTGAAAAAACTCCCTTCTAAACAGGAGGCAACGAAGTGACATCGCAACAGCCACAGAGCTGTCCCGTTCGTGACGTGCGATGGGTTGATCGGGCGGCCGTCGTCCAGGCAGCCGGCGAGATCGACCTCAATTGCAGCCTGGAATTCCAACAGGCCCTGCTGAACTTGCTCGATCAGCACCCCCAGCGCATCGTGATTAACCTTTCAGACGTTTCGTACATGGACTCATCCGGCGTGGCCTCGCTGGTCAAGCTGCTGAGCCGCGTTCGCAGGGGCGGGGCTACCCTGCACCTGGTGGGCCTGCGCGACCGGGTTCGCAGCGTCTTCGAGATTACGCGACTGGACAGCGTCTTTGACATCTTTGCCACGGAAGAGGAGGCTCTGGCATAGCCATGGCCGACGAGCAACGGCGAAATCTTGCCGAATCGCTGGGCGGCAGAATGCTGGGAAGCTTCCGGTACGTAGGCGGGATGACGCTTCTGCTGGGCTCGGCGATGCGATGGATGCTGATGATGGTGTTTTCGCCGAAGATCAAGTTCGGCCGCGGGGCGCTGCCCGACCAGCTAGTTCGCCTCGGCGTGAAGAGTATCGGTATCGTCATGCTGGTCCAGATATTCATTGGGGTGATCCTGGCCTTGCAGCTATCGCCGACGCTGGAGGATTACGGCCAGGAGGCGCAGATCGCCTCCATCATCGGCAAGGCGGGCTTCCGCATGCTCGGTCCGATCCTCACTGCGGTGGTGCTTAGCGGCTTCGCCGGGGCCTCGATCGCCGCCGAGCTGGGCACCATGGTAGTCTCCGAGGAGATCGAGGCCATGAAGGCCATGGCAATCAATCCCGTGCGGTTTCTGGTCGTGCCGCGCGTGCTGGCGACGCTGGTGGCGACCGTTCTGCTTACGGTGGTGGCCGATCTGATGATCGCACTGGGCGGGTTTCTGACGGCCAAACTCGTCCTCGGACCCGAGGTCTACGTGCCGTACTGGCGGATAATGCGGGACGTCCTGGAGTACAGGGATTTCTACACGGGACTGATCATGGCCGGCGTTTTCGGGTTGCTTATCAGTGTGATTGCTTGCTACGAAGGTCTGAAGGTCCGCGGCGGCGCCAAGGGCGTCGGCAGGGCCACCACCATGACCGTCGTCTATTCCATCGTGGCGATCATCGTCGCCGCGTGCATCTTTACGATCATCTTCTATGTCTTTGAGTTGTAGGTCCACCGATTTCGCGGATTACACGGATTCGGAGAACGCAAACGCGCTAGAATTCGAAGTCCGAAATTCGAATTTCGTGCTTTGGTTAACAGTATATGTTTGAGGCCCAGCAAGGAAAACCTGATCGCGAGCCTGTCGTTCGCGTGGTGGACCTCGTCAAGAGGTTCGGCGAGCATACTGTTCTCAGCGGTGTGAATTTGGAGGTCTACCCGGGCGAGACGGTGGTGGTGATGGGCGGGTCCGGCTGTGGCAAGAGCACGCTGCTTCGCCACATGATCGGCTCGATGTGGCCGGAGGAAGGCCACGTGGAAGTTTTCCGGCAGAATCTCTCGGACATATCCGACGCCCAGCTCGACGAGCTCAGAAAGCGTTTTGGCATTCTGTTTCAGTCGGGTGCCTTGTTCAACTCGATGACCGTCGGCGAGAACATCGCCCTGCCGCTGAAGGAGCACACCGACCTCGATGAAGATACCATCGGGATCATCGTGCGGATCAAGCTGGAGCTGGTTGGCCTGCGATACGCGGTGGATCTGATGCCGGCGGAGATCTCCGGCGGGATGAAGAAGCGGGCCGGCCTTGCCAGGGCCATCGCCCTGGATCCGGAGATATTGTTTTATGACGAGCCCTCGGCCGGGCTCGATCCGGTGACCTCGGCCGAGATCGATCAACTGATGGTCGACCTGGCGGGCAAGCTGGGCGTGACCAGCGTGGTGGTCACCCACGAGATGGACTCGGCCTTTCGCATTGCCGACCGCATGGCCATGCTGGAGCAGGGCGTGATGCTCAAGGTCGGACCGCGAAAGGAATTCGAAGCGATCCGCGACTCCCAGCCCACCGGAGACGAAAACACCGACCTGATCCGCCAGTTCCTGCGGGGCGACTCGCAGGGGCCTATCACCGTCAGGCGGATGAAGGGCGGATACGAGCAGGATATCCTAGAGGCGGCTGAAGGAAGGTAACTCGGCAGTTGCGTGTGATTTGTGGCGCTGCCCATGCGGGCAAAGCATATTGGCTATAGCCCTCGGACGCAGCGGCCGTTTAGCGCAAAGTGGCAGGAAGCCTGGGAGAATTTCGAAATGGCGAGAAAGAAGCATAGTGAGTTGGCGGCGGGCATCTTCGTCCTGGCGGCACTTGCGGTGTTGGTGGGCGTGATTGTCTGGCTGGGCGGAGCGGAGATATTTCTGCCGACAAAGCAAAAGGCCGTCTTCTTCGTTAAGGAGCAGGCCGGCAGCGTCGGACTCGAGGCGGGCGGGTTCGTGCAGATCGGCGACGATCAGGTCGGCAGGATCGCCGATATCCACTTCAATCCGGAAAGCGGCCGAACGTATTACTCCGCCGAGATCGAGCGAGGCGATTTCAAGATCTACGCAGACGGCGAGGCGCGGGTCGTTGCGGGCCTGATCGGCGGGGCGAGGCTGATCATCATCAGCCGCGGCACGGAGAAAAAGCCCCTGGCCGACGCGAACAATCCCATCGAACTGAAAGGCGGGCTGGATCAGGTAATGTCCGACCTGGCCTCGGCCTCGCATAAGGTCAACCAGATTGCCGACGTGATCCGCAAGGAGCTTAACATCGAAGATCCTGAAGCGGTCCTCAAGAAGGTCCACGTGGTGATCGACTCGCTGAAATCCGCCGCCGCCGACGTGGCCAAGATCGCCGCCAACATCCACCTGGAGACCGACAGTAAGAACCCCGAGGCCGTGCTGGCCAAGGTCCATCGCAGCGTGGATGACATCAACAAGATGACCGCCGACGCCCGCCCGAAGATCAGCGATACACTCTCGGCCTTCCGCAAGTACACCAAGGAGGATATCGCGGAAATCCTCGCCAAGCTACGCCAGGCCAACACCGAGCTGCTCAAGATCGCCAAGGACTTCTCGACGGTCTCCCAGCAGGCCAAGGAGATCGTCCTGCTGCATCGAGACAATATCGACGAGATGATCGACAACATGACTCAGGTCTCGGCCAACCTGAAGGCCGCCAGCAAGGAGATTCGCCGCAACCCGTGGAAACTGCTGCATAAGCCGGATGAGAAGGAACTGCGCTCGCAGAACATCCACGATGCGGCCAGGGCGTTTTCAAACGGCGCCGAGCAGCTCGACCAGGCACTTGCCAAGATGACCGGCCTGGCCAAGGCCTCGCCCAAGGGCATCCCCGCAGACGACGCGACGCTTCAGAAGATCCGCAAACAGCTCGAGGAGGCCTTCGCGAAGTTCACCAAGGCCGAGCAGGCGCTCTGGAAAGAGCTAAGCAGATAGCGGATCGGCCCAGTTCGATGATGCAGGCCAAGCCCATACGAATCGCCCTGATCGGCTGCGGCGACCACAGCGGGCGAGCCCACGCGGCCCCCCTCGCCCATTACGCCGCCGAGCATCCCGGCCAGGTGGAACTCGTCGCCGCATGCGACCTCGATCGTGAAAGGGCAGAGAGTTTTGTTGAGAAGTTCGGCTTCGCCGCGGCCTACACCGATATGGAGACGATGTTGACCGGTGCGGCGCCGGATGGGGTCGTCTGCGTGATGCGGCCGGATAAGACGGTCCCGATGGCCATCGAGCTGCTGCGTCGCGGCCTGCCTTGCACGATCGAAAAACCGCTGGGCAAGTCCGCCGCCGAGGCACACGAGCTGGCTAAAGTCGCCGCCGAGACCCAAACGCCGCACATGCTCTCGATGAACCGCCGGCACATGCCGCACTTGGTAAAGGCGCTTCAGTGGCTGCGCGACCGGCCACCGCTGCGGTTCGGCCGCGCGACAATGCTTCGCCACGAACGCACCGAGGAGGAGTTCATCTGGGGGACGGCCATTCACCCGCTGGACACCATGGTCCACATCGCCGGGCGGATCACTGATTATCAATCACACGTGATGGCCGGCGGCGAGCTAAGCTCGAAATGGTACAGCCTCTCGCTGGACTTTGCCTCTGGCGGCCGCGGCGAATTGCACGTCCTGCCAACGTGCGGCAGGGAGCAGGAGTCTTACGAGCTGTTCGGAGAGGACTTCTCCGTTCGAGTTTCGATAACCGGCTTCGAAAAATCCTGCCTACAATGCTGGGCCGGTGGGAAGCTCGTCGTCGAAGAGTCCATCGATTCCGGCCCGGCCTTTCTGGCCAACGGCTTTTACGGGGAGGCTTGTGCGTTTGTACGATCCTTGCGGGCCGACGGCGCGATGACCCCGACCGTCGCGGACGTCATGCCGGCAATGGAGATCTGCTTCGAGCTGGCCGGCCTGGGCGGCTGACGGCGCGTAAGTTCATGTGGGTTCAGTCGTGTGTCGTAGACAATGGGAACGTCCTGTCTGACCGTATCAGAAGTTCGCGAGGGCTGGATACGTCCGTCGGGACGACATCTGCCAAGGATACAAACCGCCGCGACAACGCATACCGCTGCTTTCAGCTGATCCCTTCGTACGACAGGTTCCCCTTGGATTTCAAGGCGTTACCACCTGTGAGCTATCTTATGCTGCCTTGATTGCCAGCGCAACGGTGTATGTCTTGCCCTGTTTTAGCTTCTTGTAATTGCCGAAGACTTCCTCGAAGTTCCGCCGGATGAACTTTCGCAACCCGGCGATAGTTACAATGTAGAGTTTCCCGCCGGGCTTCAGGTGCGCCTTGGCGTCGTGAAGGATGATCGAAAGCATCTCCTTGCCGACGTCTGCCGGCAGGTTCGATACGATGTTGTCGAATTGGATGTCCGGCACCTCGCCGAAGGCGTTGGAGAGGTAGATCTGGCAGTTTTCGATCCTGTTGACATGTGCGTTTCTCTTTGCGTACTCGAGGGCGACGAAGGCCTTATCGACCATGTGGACATTCCCAGCCGGCGAGAGCTTCGCGACGGCAAGGCCCATCGCGCCGTAGCCGCAGCCGAGATCCAGCGTCAGGTCGTCTGGAGCCACCTCGACGAGCTCGATCAGCTTGTACGTGCCGTTGTCGATCCGCCTTGGGCTAAACAACCCCGAAGTGCTGTGAAACGTAAACGCGTGCCCCCGCAGCCTCGCCTCGAAGACGATGTCCTGCTTGTACCGTTCGATCTCGCCCATCGCGGTTTTCTCCCTGAGCGGCCTCAAATGAGCGACACGGCGATCGCGAGCGGGACGATCGAAAACAGCACGCTCAGGACGATGGCCGCCGCTGTGAGCGTTTCGTCGCCGCCGAGCTGGCCGGCCAGGACGTAGGACGCCGTGGCCGTCGGGCAGGACAGCATTATCATCGCCACGGTCGTCTCCAAATGCGTCGCGCCGAGCAGCATCGCCGCCAGTGCCCCGACGGCCGGGGCCACGCCGACCTTGATAATCGCGGCCAGCAGCGAGTAGAGCACACGGCCGCGGATCTTCGCCGCCACCAGCGTGCCGCCGATACCGAGCAGTGCCGCCGGCAGCGCGAATGGCCCGACGACGCCAAGCGTTCGCTCGGCAAAGATCGGCAGCTTCCATCCTGCCCGCGAGTAGACGATGCCGCCTACACATGCGAGCAGGATCGGGTTGGTCACGATCCCTCTGAGAATCTTCCCGACGGCCGAGAGATTCATGCGGTGCTGGCCGGCCAGCAGGACCGTCACGGCCGTGATGTTGTAGAACACGACAATCGGCGCCAAAGCGAGAATAGCTGTGGTCTGAGCGCTTTGCGTTACGGCATCGTCGCCGGACTGCGAAAAGGCGTTGAAGATGACGGCCAGGCCGACGTACGTCAGATTGCCGCGGAAGGCAGCCTGCACGAACGCTCCGGTCTGCTTACCGCCCGTGCCAAGCAGCGCCGCCAGGGCATAGCTTGCACCTATGCAGGCCAGCGTGCCGATCAGGATGATCACGAACGCCCCGCCGGCGGCGAAGTCGATCTGCGGGGCGGTGGCGATCTTGTAAAACAGCAGGGCCGGCAGACCCACCCAGTAGGCCAGGCGAGTGATCCCGCCGACCAGCTCCGCCGAGAGCAAGCCACTTCGCCGCAACAGCGCGCCCAGTGCGATCACCAGAAAGACCGGCGCCAATGTGTTGATGACGTACATTGCTAAACCCAGAGCGTCGTTTCGAGACCGTTGCTGAAAGGTTCGGCGGATTCTATCCGGCCGGCGCAAAGCACCCAAAGAAAAACCTCTCGCCTGACGTTGCAGGAGCTGCCTGCTTGACAAAGCAAGGTTACCAAAAGATAGTTACGGCTCGTTTGGACCTTCCATCGTTTTACCTGTTACGCAGTACTAGAGGCTCAAGCCCGAGGCGCGAGAGAGTAATTGCAGGAGACGTTGAGTGATGAGTAAAAGTGAAGCTGACGATGCCGCCCGCAGCACGAAAGGGGCCAAGACATCTCCCGGCGAGGATATCACCCGGCCGCTGAAGGTGGTCTTTCTCGGTGCGGGGAGCTTTTTCTTCCAGCACCTCTTTCCCGACGTGCTGAGTATCCCCGGCGCCAAGGCCGGCGAGATGGCCGTGGTGGATGTCGACACGCAGCGTCTGGAGCTGGCCCACCAACTCGGCGAGAAGATCGCAGCGAAGATGGGCAAGGACTGGACAGTCACGGCCACCACTGACCGTCGGGAGGTACTGGGCGATGCGGACTACATCATCAACTGCATCGAGGTCAGCGGCCTGGACTGCGTGCGGCACGACAACGACATTCCCGCCAAGTACGGCGTGGATCAGTGCATCGGCGATACGGTCGGTCCCGGCGGGCTGTTCAAGGCACTGCGGACGGCGCCTGTGCTCCTGGAGGTGCTGGCCGACGTCGAGCGGCTCTGTCCCGACGCCTGGGTGCTGAACTACACCAACCCGATGAGCATCCTGTGCCTGGCGGCCGCTCGGGCCAGCAAGGCCAAGGTGGTCGGCCTGTGCCACAGCGTCCAGGGCACCAGCCACAAGCTGGCCGGGTACGCCGGCGTTGACTTCGACCAGATGCAGTGGGCCTGCGGAGGCATCAACCACCTGGCGTGGTTTACGGAACTGAAAAGCGACGGGCGCGACCTCTACCCCATCCTGCTCGAAAAGGCCCGCAGCGATCCCGAAACCTACGAGCAGGACCCGGTCCGCTTCGACATGATGCTGCACTTCGACTATTTCGCCACCGAGTCCAGCGGGCACTTCAGCGAGTATCTGCCGTACTATCGCAAGCGTCCCGAGCTGATCAAGAAGTACTGCCGCGACGGCTATCTCGGCGGCAGCGGCTTCTACGCCAGCCAGTGGCCCAAGTGGCGGGCGGAATTCGACGCCCAGCGCCGCGGGCAGATCGCCGGCCAGGCCGAAATCTCCACCGCCCGGACGCTGGAATATGCAAGCTACATCATCCAGGCGTTGGAGACTAACGCGCCCTTCGTGGCCCATTGCACCGTGCCGAACCGCGGGCTGATCGACAATCTCTCCGCCGACGGTGTGGTGGAAGTCGCCTGCGCGGTTGACAGAAGCGGAATCACGCCGAAGCCCTTCGGGCCGCTCCCGCCGCAGTGCGCAGCCGTCTGCGACTGGAACATGCGTATGATCGACCTGGCGGCCACCGCTTGCATCGAGCGCTCGCGCCAGGCCGCCATCCACGCCCTTATGCTCGACCCGCTGACAGCCGCTGTCTGCTGCCCGGCCGAGATCAAGCAGATGGCCGAGGAGCTCTTCGAGGCAGAAAAGGAATTCCTGCCCGGATTCTAGGGATTGCGGATTTCGGATTTGCTGACCAGTACCCGCGCACTACATTGCGTGGGCACTGTGCAGCCTTGTCTATTGCCAATCACTCGCCCTGTGGGTATTCTTTTTTCGCTGCAATTCCAACGGAAAGGTATCGCTAGATGAAGGTACTGATAACCGGCGGGGCGGGCTTTATCGGCTCGCACCTCGCAGAGGCACTGCTGAAACGTGGCGACAGTGTTATCGCGGTGGATGATCTCTCCACCGGCTCGCTGGAGAACATCGCGGCCATGCGCGAGGGCGAGAATTTCCAGTTCGTCCGCGAATCGGTTCGCAACGCTTCGACCATGACGTCACTGGTCGATCGCTGTGACGTGATCTTTCACCTGGCGGCGGCCGTCGGCGTGCAACTGATCGTTGACCGTCCGGTGCACACCATCGAGACGAACATTCACGGCTCGGAGGTGATGCTGAGCCTGGCCAACAAGTTCGGCCGGAAGATCCTGATCGCCTCGACCTCGGAGGTATACGGCAAAAGCGACAAGATGCCCTTCAACGAGGATGCCGATACGACGCTCGGCTCGACGCGCTTCACCCGCTGGTCGTACGCGTGCAGCAAGATGGTGGATGAGTTTCTGGCGTTGGCATATTACGATCAGTTTTCCCTGCCGACGATCATCTGCCGGTTCTTCAACACGGTCGGCCCGCGCCAGACCGGCCAGTACGGCATGGTCGTGCCGCGGTTCGTCCACCGGGCGCTGCTCGACGAGCCGATCGAAATCTACGGCACGGGCAAACAGAGCCGCTGCTTCTGCAACGTCGTAGACGTGGTCGAGGCCCTGCTGAAACTGATCGAATCCCCTCAGGCGGTAGGGGAGGTGATCAATCTCGGCACGGACGAGTCGATCACCATTGAAGACCTGGCCGATAAGGTCATCGAGATGACACACTCGAAGTCCGAGAAGAAACTTCTCAGCTACGAGGAAGCGTACGGTCGGCCGTTCGACGACATGATGGCTCGCGTGCCGGACCTCAGCAAGATCGAACGCCTGATCGGGTATAAGCCCAAACATTCGCTGGAAGAAACTCTCCGGCAGGTGATCGACTACGAAAAATCACGCCTTTGATCCAAGTTACCTCAACGATTTCGGCTACAGAGAGCACAAAGGACACCAAGGTCGAAAAGAACAAAACACCGAACCACAAGAACCGCGAAGGAGATGAATGCGAATAACAAGGAGTCGAAATCCTTTGCGTTGAGTTTTCTTGGTGATATTTGTGGTCTTTGCGGCAAGGAGAGTTGGCAGCGAAATGGCGAAATATCTAGTGACCGGCGGTGCGGGGTTTATCGGCTGTAACCTCGTTCGGTATATCCTGGATAAGGGGCACGAGGTCGTCGTGCTGGACAATTTCGCCACGGGCAAGCGGCCGAACCTAAGCGACGTGGCGGACCGCATCGAGCTGATGGAGGGCGACATCCGCGACCGGCAGACCGTAGACCGCGCCGCAACCGGCTGCCGGGCGATCTTCCATCAGGCGGCGCTGGCCTCGGTGCCGCGGAGCATCGACGACCCCGTAGCGACCCACGATGTGAACGTCAACGGCACGATCAATGTCTTGGAAGCGGCCAGGGCCGCGGGGATCAAGCGGGTCGTCTTTGCCGCCTCTTCCAGCGCCTACGGCGACCAGCCGGAATCGCCGAAGCACGAAGGCATGGTGCCGATGCCGGTCAGCCCCTACGCGGCCAGCAAGGTCGCCTGCGAGTCCTACATGCGTGGGTATGCGGCGGTCTTCGGCCTCGAGACGCTTTCCCTGCGTTACTTCAACGTCTTTGGCCCGTATCAGGACCCCGAGAGCCCCTATGCGGCTGTGATTCCGATTTTCGTCAGTTGCCTGCTTGGCGGCCGGAAGGCCATCATCGACGGCGACGGCGGGCAGAGCCGCGACTTCTGTTACATCGAAAACGTCTGCGAGGCGAACTGGCAGGCCGCCCGCGCGCCGGCGGAGCTCTGCGACGGGAGGGCGATCAACATCGCCTGCAGTAGCCAGACGACCATCAATGAAGTCTTCGAGAAGTTAAACGAGCTGCTCGCTGCGAATGGCCAGGCCCAACACGGCCCGCCCCGCCCCGGCGACGTCAGGCACTCACTGGCCGACCTGGCCCTGGCGAAGGAGACGATCGGCTACGAACCGAAGATCTCCTTCGATGAGGGCCTGACCAAGGCCATCGATTGGTATAGGGAAAACCTGGGCTGAAACTGGTAGACTGTTGATGTTGCGGCCGACGGGCTTGGGCCTTGCGGGCCGCGGCGCAGGATCGGCCAAGGAGAAATTTTCCGTCCACGTGGGATGATTCGCATCTTTGACATTCTGGCCAGCTCAATCGCTATCGCATTGTCCTCGCCGCTTCTGGCGCTCATCGCCGTGGCGATCCGCATCGAGACTCCAGGCCGGGTGATTTTTCGTCAGCGGCGGGCCGGTAAGGGTGGTAAACCTTTTGTGATGTTGAAGTTTCGGACGATGCGTGCCGATGTTGATCCATACGCGGCCTCTCCGCACGGGCCGGAGGATGCTCGGCTGACACGCGTCGGGCGGTTCCTCAGGGAACGCAGCCTTGACGAGCTGCCACAGCTTTTTAATGTCCTGCTCGGACATATGAGCCTGGTTGGCCCCCGGCCCCTCTACGAGCGCCAGGCCGACAAGTGGGACGCCAGGCAGCGGCGGCGGCTGGATGTCAGGCCCGGCCTGACCGGCTATGCCCAGGCGTACGGCCGGGCGGGGTTGACCCACGAAGAGAAGATCGAAATGGACTTGGAATACGTCGAGAGGCAAAGCTTCACGCTGAACGTGAGGATTGTTCTGAAGACCGCTGCGAATCTCTTCGCTCGGCGCGGCATCTACGAAAAGCGCTACAGCCGAGACAAGGAGCGCGAGACCGATTAGTGCCAGGAAGCTGAACATCCTTTTTACCTGTGCCGGGCGTCGCGTGGCGCTGTTGGAGGCGTTCCGCAACGCCATGGATGAGCTAAGCGTCACTGGCAAGCTGATCGCCACCGACATCACCGCGACGTCGCCGGCCTTTCACACAGCCGACCTCGGGCTGCTGGTGCCGACCGTCGGGCGGATAGAGTATATCCCCGCGGTGGTGAAGATCGTCAGTGAGCACGACATCGACCTGGTGGTGCCGCTTACCGATCTGGACCTTCGCTCTCTGGCCCGCCAGCAGCACAGGTTCAAGGAGATCGGCTGCACGGTCATGGTCGGCCCGGAGCCGGTGATTAGGCTCTGTCGCGATAAGAACCGGACGGGCCAACTGCTAAAAAAAGCTCAGCTTGTAGCGATCAAGACCTGGTCGCTGAAAGAGTTTCGCGTACATCCGTTCTATCCGTGTTTTGTCAAGCCGATTCGGGGCTCGGGCGGCGTCGGCTCGGGGCTGGTCCGCAGCGCGAGGGAACTGCGGTCCCACATATCCACCTTCGGTGACCCACTAATCGTCCAGGAGTACGTACCCGGGCGGGAATACACCATTGACGTCTATCGCAGCCGGGACGGGCAGGTTCGATGCGTCGTGCCGCGCCAAAGGCTGGTCGTCCGCAGCGGTGAGGTCGAAAAGGGTATTACGGTCAAGGACGACGAGCTAATCGAGGCCGCCGTCAAGCTGGCCAACGTGTTGGGGGGCATGTGGGGCGTGTTCTGCTGCCAATGCCGTCGGGGCGAGGACGACGTGCCGCGCTTCTTCGAGATCAATCCGAGATTCGGCGGCGGGGTGCCGCTGTCCATCGCCGCCGGGGCCAACCTGCCGCTGTATCTGCTTCAGGAGGTCTTGGGCCTTCCCATCACGGCTGAGCTGGGCAAGTTCACAGCAAATATGCTCATGATGCGCTTTGACAAGGCGCTGTTCACCGAGGTGGATGACATCTCCGCCCTGCCCGGCTACAAGCAGCCACGCTTCCGGTAAGGTTGCCGCTGCCGGCGGGACGAGCAGTCGCTTCATAGTAGGCGGAATTGGGCCGGAAAGCTGCGGGCGCCGCAGGCGATTCGATCGCCGGAGCCGACAGATGCCCACAGATGCACCTAAGATCAAGGCCGTCGTCTTCGACCTGGACGATACGCTCTACCCCGAGCGGCAGTATGTCCGCAGCGGCTACGCCGCGGCAGGCGAGCATCTGCAAAAGAGCCTTTGCCGCGATGAGGCCTTTGAAGAGTGGCTGTGGGGGCGTTTCTGCGCCGGTAAGGCCGAAGGGGCCTTCAACGCGCTAAGCGACCACTTTCAGCTCCACCTGGATTCGGCGCAGATCGGCGAGTTGGTGGAGGTCTACCGGCGGCACAAGCCCAAGATTGATCCGTTTGGCGGCGTAGCTGAACTGTTGGGCCAACTGGGCGGCACGTACCGGCTGGGCCTGCTCAGCGACGGTTTTATGCCGGCCCAGCGGCTCAAACTGCAAGCCCTTCGGCTGGAGCGATTCTTCGAGGCGGTCGTATTCACCGAGGAGATGGGCCGCGAATTCTGGAAGCCATCGCCGGCGGGCTTTGAGAAAATAGCCGAGCTGCTGGGCGCGCCGCACGAGGCGTGCGCCTACGTGGCCGACAACCCGGCCAAGGATTTCGTAGCTGCCAATGCGCTCGGCTGGCGAACGATTCAGCTCCTCTGGCCCGGCCAAATCCACGCCGAAAAGCCGGCCCCTGAAGGCGGCCAGCCACAGGCCGTCGTCCACCTGCCCGGTGAACTCCAAGAAGCACTTTTATAAGCCTGGGACCCTTCCCGGCACAAAGCCCCATGTTCAGCTTTTCAGGGGCGGGCGGCGTCTGCTTAGCAACGGCAAACTAACCACGGCCAGCAGCACAAGCGTCGCCGGCTCGGGCACGTAAGGCCGGCTGGTCCCGCAAATAATGCGCACGAACGGATTTATGTCGTCGCTGTCCATCTTGTACGATCCGTCGATGTCGCCCACCATGTCCGGATGCAGCCCGTAGAGTGCGATGTAGGCGTTCGGATCGACCAGTGCCAAGACGAACGGGCTGATGTCGTCGGTGGTCTCTTTCCCGTCGCAGTCCATGTCGCCGTGGAGGCCCTTGGAGTTTGGGTTGCCGGGTAGGATCAGCCCGCCGCCGTAATCGTTTCCGTCCCCGGGGCCAACTTCCGTGCCGTTGACGTAGAGTTTATTGCCGTTCAGGTGGAGCATCGAACCGGGTGTAATGCTGAAGCTTTCAACGTAGAGGGCTTCGTTTCCATCCAAGGCAGGCTGGTTGTCCGCCAGATCCAGCAGCTCGATCCTGCCGACGTTGGAATCTCTGCCGACCTCCAGCGACTTGAGGGCGAAGTTGTTGGTCTGCCCGGCCGTCGTTTCGCCCATGTCCTGACCGCCCACTTCCAGCGTCCCGTGAACGCACTGATAGACCAGCGTGACATTGCTCAGCCCGCTCAGCGCGTTTGGATCGGTGGCCTCGTTCTCGAATCTGACGCTTGTGTTCCGGTAATGAGGTGTCGGCCAACTCATCTGGACGGTCGTGTTCGCTGGGGCCGAGAACCTGCCGCCTGGGCCAAACGCCAGCCGTCGAGTGATGCGAAATGGTGCATTGGCATCGGCGACATTTAACGTCCCACTGCCTTCGATGCCAACGCGAAGGTTTCGGATATCGAGCAAACCGCCCGAGAGCGTGTACGTTCCGCTGCCCGTGGCTTCTTGGCCGACGCGGACAGATCCGGCTACCAGTGCGCCGCCGGTCTGAGTAAAACTGCCCGCCCCGCCTTTGCCGATGAACACGCTGCAATACACAGGCTCGCTGAAGATTAGCCACGGCTCATGGTGTTCGCCTTTCATGGCTGTCAGTGTTCCACCTGCCAGTTCGTAGGCCCCGGTGGCACCGGAGTCATGGCCGAGGTAGATTTCATACCTTGCCGTCAGCTCTCCCCCGAGTTGGCTGACGGTGCCGGACTGGCCGGTGGTTTGTCCGACGTAGATGAAATTGGCCTCCGCGGCGCCGGCGGTGATCTGTGCCACGCCGCCGTTTGTGATGTAGGCCGTATCGGCCGTGGTCGGAACGCCGCTGTCCCAGTTGTTGGCCTCGAACCAGCTACCGGGTGTGTTTGGGTCTTGCTGCCAGGTCGTATCGGCGGCCTGTACCGGCAAGGTCAATGCAGCCACGCACACGACACAGAGGAAGCCTCTCAACAACCCTGAAACGCCTTTGGCGTCCATTTTTTCCCCTTTCTCAAACGGCCTTGACGTAGCTTGTCCTTTCCACGAATGGCAGAAACATAGGGGTCGGAGCCCTTGCACCCGGTCTTACCCTACTGCCCCGGCAGCGCAACTCCGCCCGCGCGCTCTAAAAACGATTATAAACCGAAGTGCCCCGTACGACAACGGATAAACGGGCTATCGCGCCGGACGTGCCTTAAGTGCTGGGATTCGCCCGGTCTTAAGGAACTCATGCCAGACCTTGGCTGTGGCGGATTTGCCCGTTTGGGAGATAAAGGTCACACTGCCCGGCGCGAACCGGGCCGTCCGGACGCGTCCGAAGCCGCGAGGCACCTTCACCACGCCTTGTATATAGTTGATCGTGGTGGGCCGCTTCGGCGAGAGCTTGATGGCCGTGGGGATGCCGGCCTTGGTGAGCGCGTTTGGCCGCACGGACGCCGCCAGGCCCTCGGCGAAGTAGGCGCAGACGTCCTCCAGGCCCAGGCAGCGATTGCGACCCAGCCAGGGCACGCCGTGCCTGCCGCCGTTGGAGATCCAAAAGGCCGTCGCGCTCAGCACGGCCGGGTCCTTCAGCGAGAACCAGACGAACCGCTGTCTTTCGAACGTAGCGGCCGTCCAGGCGGGGGCCTTGCTGGGCTTGTTGAAGACGGCCAGCAGGTCGGTAAAGCCCTTGCGGGCGGGGAAGCTCGTGCAGTCGGCCACGCCGGCCTCGGCCCAGATCAGCGGAACCTGCTGGAGGCTTTGGAATCGCTTGTTGATGGCCAGCGACTGATACTCACCGGCGGCCGGGTCGCTGAACGGAACCGGGCATGTCATGCCGAAACGAATTGGACTCGTGGCCACGCGAACAGAAGCGGGCTCGGCCGGCACGGCCAGCGTCGCGTGATGCCCCATGGGCATGGCGCCGGAGAAGCCTTCGAGCGTGTCCTGGCTATAGACGACGTTCTGGCCGTCGGCCAGCAGAAGGCGCTTGGTGATCCTTCCCGGACGGATCCTGGTTTTCATCGACAGCGTCAGGCTCGTCGTGCCGGCGGACCTCTCCGCGGCGAGAAGCTTCCACCTCGCGGTGGCCGGCTCGCCGTGGCATGGGTGTTTCTCGCCGCGATAGGCCGCCGCGTTGGCGCCGAACGGCGCGCAGAAGAAGTCGCCCCGCAGCGGCACCAGCACGGGCTCGTCGATCTTCAAGCCCTCGTCGCGCCACGGATTGATATAGTACGGCCGGATGGGCGAGGCGCTTCGGCGATAGAACGTCACGGGCGCCATGTGCCCGCCGAGCTGCGTGACGGCCAGCTCAACGTCCAAGCTGCGGATGACCCAGGAGGGCAGCGACGCGATCGTCTTGACGAGGGGCTTCATGAGTATCTGTCCTTTTTCGTAGCTGCACTTGGTGGCGTCATCACTAGCAGCATTGCGGCGATGAGTAAAGGGGAAACGCGTTTCCTGACGAAGCTTGCACGAGGCGGTCGCGCGGATAAGATTGGGCATCGTTTGAAGAGATATCGGCGCCAAGGCATTTGATCTCGTCTCGCCTTGGGCAGGAGTGAAGGAGTTCATGATTGAGTTGCACATCGAGGATGGTTGGCATGGCCGCCTCGCTGCGGCGGAGCTGGACACGTTTGAGGCGCTGATGCAGAGCGATCAAGGCCTGTGCCGCTCCTGGCACGACTGCCGCCAGACCTATCAGATCAAGCTAGTCGGCAGCGAGACGGTTTTCCTCAAGCGCGACACGCGTTCTTCGCTGAAAGATCTCTCGGCCGACCTCTGCCGGGTGCGCAGACCCCAGCCGCTTTGCATGGTCGAACTTGCAGCCCTTCGACGCGTGGCCGAGCTCGGCGTGCGCGTCCCGGAGGTGATTGCCTGCGGCCAGCGCCGGCGAGCTGGCCTGCCGTGGCAGGCGGTGCTGGTGATGCGAAGACTGCCCGGTGTGGCCTTGCATAAGTTTCTAAGGGCCGATCCGCCGGCCCCGGCCCGACAGGCTGCGATGCGGGCCGCCGGGGCCGTGGCAGGGAGGCTCTATGGGGCGGGCCTTTCCTGGCCGGACCTGGTGCCCAAACACTTTTTCCTGGAGGATGACCTGGCCGAAGGGACGACCGGCGTTTTGGACCTGGCCCGCATGCGGCCGACGCGGCTGCCGAGGCGAACCTACATCCCAAGGCAGGTCGGGCGATTCTGCGGGGCGCTGCTCGCCGACGCCGGCAACGAGGCCGACGAGGCCGCCTTCCTCGAGGCGCTCGACAAGGCGAGCGGTTGACTGACGCCGGCTTGGGCTAACGGGGCTAACTCACGGGATGGTCGGATCGCTGATGCCGCGGGCGTCGTTGTCCCTGCGGACGCGAACGCGCGAGCGGTCTGCAGCGTTCACGCGCCCGTCCTGCGAGACATCCGCCCGCACCTGGCCGGAGTTGTTCTTATTGATCAGCCTGGTCCGAGTGGCGCGAACGTCTGAGAGGTCCGTGGCGTTGACCCGGCGGTCGGCCGAGACGTCGCCTATCAGTGCCGTCATGATTCGATCCGCATCGCCGGCCAGCGGGTTGCC
>SDBT01002413.1_pt1 | contig 33033 bp, 24 predicted proteins | sample 2277101 | NCBI WGS metagenome assembly SDBT01 (sample SAMN10404973, study PRJNA504765) | marine sediment metagenome | isolation source: marine sediment core GS10_PC15, 103 cmbsf | place: Arctic Ocean: Southern Knipovich Ridge | collected 2010
ATCAACTGGGTGGAATATAGGCGGTGGTGACGTTATCAAATTTCTTGGTGTCTACTCAGGGCGCATCCGAGAGCAATCTGACGTTGGTATGGTCTGGAAGCCCAGTGTTATAGATGAGATATTGCGCCATTAACTGCCTCGTCCTTTTTCAAATATATTCCACCCACCCCACCCAAAATGAATCCCTACCTTGACAGGCTTGGGGTGTGGAGGGTGTAGCCGTTACCGGTCCCGCTGAATTACCCCACATTGCCGCTGAATTACCCCATATTGCGATAACTCACATCTCAGTCCACAGTACTAATTTACTGTATCCTAATAGACCATTTGGGTCTTGCCAGAAAAGTTATAACACTTATAATTATAGTAGGTATGGTCAAGTCTAGTAGCACAAAGTAATTTGGGGAGCATTTAAGTTACCGGAGGGAGGGGGTGGAGGCTAATGAAAACGATAACCAACAAATTGGCAAGATGTGAAAAGGGATACGCATTACTTCTGGTTCTTATCTTTTCGCTTGTAGGCACTCTAGTCATTACTCCCCTTTTGGGTTTTATGAGCACCGGGCTTATAGTTGGCCAAGTCCATGAGGAGAAGATGGCTGAGCTTTATGCTGCTGATGCTGGTGTAGAGCATGCCTTCTGGCAGATAAAAGCAGCTGCCGCCGGGCTGCCTGGAGCTGGAGATGACCCATGGGAATACAGTATAGCTGATGTCAATGGGAAACAAGTAAATACTACCATAGCATATATAGATGACCACACCTATAAAATTACCTCCACAGCCAGCAGCGATACTGGCTCTAGCACAACAATTGAATCCTATACCACAATTGTTGATATGTCTTCCCTCATGGGTAACACCATTACCAGTATAGGTGATATCACGCTCCAACCAGGTGCCGAGGTCACGGGAAACGTGCAATATAATGGAGAGCTCGATAATAAAGGCGACATCAACGGCGAAATTATAACTGATGAAATAGAACATTGGCCTACAGCCGCTCAATTATCTGGTTTTTACTGGGATGATGTAAAAGATTTAGAACCTTATCCTGACGACACTATAGACCTCAAGGATACTACTATTATCGGGCCATTATATAGAGACGGCGATTTAAACATCAAAAACACTGGTAATCAAACGACGGCAGAGCTTGGCGGGACTGTCTATGTTACTGGTAACCTGATATTCGAACAGCCGGGAGGAGCAAAAGCTTACACGATAGACCTTAATGGTCACACTATATATGTTGAAGGCAGCATTACCTTCCCTGCACGTAGATGTACTATCTCGGGGTCGGGATGTATCATTGCCGTGGGAGACGTTACTTTTCAACCAAGTATCTTGTCTGACGAGGATGATTTCATATTCGTTATGTCTCTCGAAGGTGAGGTTTGGTTCAGCCCTCAAGGTGATTTATATGGGTCTGTGGCTGGAACTACCAATGTCGATTTACAACCGAATTCTACTCTTGAGTGGAGAGAACTCCCTGACGGGCTGAACGCTCCTGGGGTACCCGGTAGCGACCGCAACGTTATTTCGGCGATACTCAACTGGGAGATTAGCTCAGGGTAGAAGTAGCCAGTAAAGTTCACTAAACGACCTGGTTAATTCTGAGTATCGGGTCTTGCTTTTTGACTCCCTACCTCGACAAACTTGGGGTGTGGAGGGTGTAGCCGTCATCCCTTTCGGGGAAGATGTCTTTCAGGGGGAGGGTGCGGCCGGTCTTGATGACGCTAAAGCCATACTTCTTGCGGATGCGGTCAATAGCCTTGTTCAGTTGCTCCAACTTTTGCCCTGATGAATCCAGCATATCCAACTGCCGACCCTGTTCAGTCAGGCTTGATACCCCGATGCCAATAAGGCGAACCAGCTGCCTTTCTTGAGATAAGGCTTTCGTCAACAGTTTTAGACCGGTGTTGAAGATGGTCTGGTCAGCATCGGTGGCTTTTATCAGGGTATGACGCCGGGTGATAGTTAAGAAATCAGCGTATCTGAGTTTCAAGGTCACACACCCGGCTTGCCTACCTTTCTGGCGTAGCTCGGCACCAACCCGTTCACCAAGATAACCAAGTGTTGCCTTAAGCAGGGAGCGGTCTCGGGTATCTTGACCGAAGGTGGTCTCCCGACTGATGGACTTGGCGGCACCGGAAGGCTCTACTTTACTATCATCAATGCCATTGGAGTGGCGGTACAAAAGCTCACCAGAGACACCAAAATGGCTTTTCAGGGCACTTAAGGGCATAATAGATAGTTCACCTATAGTATGGATACCTAAACCATTTAATATTCGCTCTGTCTTCTTGCCTATTCCGGGCAGTCTGGCTACCGGCAAGGGTGCCAGGAAGGAGCGCTCCTCCCCGGCAGGCACCTCCAGCAATCCATCTGGCTTGGATAACTCAGCGGCAATCTTGGCGACAACCTTACCGCTGGCAATGCCTATTGAAGCCGGGAGACCTAATACATCCTTAATCCGCTGCTTTATAGCAACTGCCATCTGCTGAATGGAGCCGTGAATAGATTCAAAACCAGTTACATCCAGAAAGGCCTCATCAAGGCTCACCGGCTCCAGATAAGGAGAAAAATCAGCCAGGATAGCCATAAATTTCTGTGAAGCATCACGATACTTGGTGAAGCTGCCCTCAATAAAGATAGCCCGGGGGCAGAGGCGGCGGGCAGTAATCAGGGGCATGCCAGCATGTAATCCAAAAGCCCGGGCTTCATACGAGGCTGAGGCAACAACCCCCCGCCTATCAGGTCGGCCACCCACTACCACCGGCTTGCCTTTAAGCTCGGGATTCAGCACCTGCTCTACTGAAACAAAGAAAGCATCGAGGTCAATATGCATAATCTGACGAGTCATCACTGTCCTCGGGATATGAAAACTTTAACCCGGCGCTCAAAAAGGCGGCGCTCAATGAGGACGCGGTGTTGACATTTGAGGCATTTAATGCCGATGTCAGTCCCCAGCCTGACCACCAGCCACTCATCGCCGCCACAGGGGTGCTTCTTCCTGAGACGAACCACATCACCCAGCTTTATCTCAATAACCATTTTTCTCGCCTCAAAGAACTAAAGAATTCCCGTTAGGGGGTATGTGGAAGGAGCTTTATCCTTTAAACAATAATCCCTCTCCGTTGAATAGAGAGGGAAACAACTGGGTGTTTGATTTTAACACTACCTGCCACTTATAGCTGACGCAGGGGTTGCTTCTTCTTGGGGCGAACCACGTTGCTTGGCTTTATCTCCGTTCCCATCGCATACTTGCTGGGATTCCCTTGGGGGCATGGGTAAATAGCTGTTGATCTCATCTCTAATATTGCGGGCAACGAGGTGAATTTTATGTGTACTTAGTGTGCCCTTGGATGTTCTGCCAGCATACATAATTTGGCGAGAAACATTGATAATGAAGCCTTTACCTTCGTTGTTAACGGCATTGTGGACAGTCTTCATTATATTTCCCCCCTGAGCGCCAACCCCAGGAATGAGAAAAAGCATATTCGGGCAGATTTGCCTTATACGAGAAATCTGTTCGGGATAGGTAGCTCCCACCACTAGCCCAACGTTGTTATTCTGGTTCCACTTTAATGCTAGCTCAGCGACAACTTCATAAAGCGGTCGGGCACTCGGAGCACCTTTCTGCATCACCATTAACTCTTGAATGTCCTGTCCACCAGGATTTGACGTTCGGCATAGTACAAATATACCTTTGTCCTTATACTGGAGGAAAGGCTCAATAGAATCGTAACCCATGTAGGGATTTACAGTCACGGCATCGAACTTGTATTTTTCGAACAACATCTGTGTGTATGCCAAAGAGCAGTTCCCGATATCACCTCTCTTCCCATCTCCGATGATAGGAGCGGTGGGGTTAACATCCCTTATGATGTCTAATGTTTGCTCCAAGGCTAAAAGTCCCTCTTTCCCCATCGCCTCGTAAATCGCTAGGTTGGGCTTGTAGGCACATGCCACATCGGCCGTTGCCTCAATAATAAGGCGATTAAAAGAAACCAATTCTTCTGTTGTGGTTATCATTTTTTGGTAAGGGTCTAACCCTACGCAGAGTAAACTGTTGTTTTGTTGGACAGCATTCGTCAACTTCTCGAAGAAATTCATTTTGTTCCCATGAGATTAAGTTTCAATGTTATGAGTTACAAAGTATTTTGACCTAAATTGCGCCTTTTCGGTATATCCAAAGATAATATATGTTATCTTTATATAGTATATATTAGTACTATATAATTAGCAATGTCAATACAGCAATCCTAGAGAAGTGTCAAGTTCTCCGCGCCAAGCCTTCATTGTTGATAGTTAATCAGCAATGATATAATTAGACTCGTACCCAGTCTCTGCTCTGACAAAGGAGAAATGGATTATCAGCAGGCGATAGAATACCTATCCAGCTATACTGACTATGAAGTAGTGCCCCGGCTGGCACACAATGTGGCTAATTATGACCTCAGGCGTGTTGAGGAGTTGCTGTCTCGGATAGGCAACCCCCACCTCAAAGCCAGGTCAGTTCATATTGCTGGCACTAATGGTAAGGGTAGCATAGCGGCTATGATAGCCTCGGCTCTTACTGCTTCCGGCTATACCACCGGGCTTTATACCTCGCCGCATCTGCATACCTGGAGAGAGCGCGTCCGGGTTGATGGCGAGTTAATTTCAGAGGCGGAGCTGGCTATCCTGGTAGAGAGGCTCAAGCCTGAGGCTGAAACAGTGAACCAGAAAGCCACCTATGGTCGATTGACTACCTTTGAGTTGTTAACGGCACTAGCCTTTGCCCACTTTGCTGGAAAGAAGGCTAACTTTCAGGTGCTGGAGGTAGGGATGGGTGGCAGGTTTGATGCCACCAATGTGGTTAACCCTGAGGTTAGCATTATTACCGCTATTAGCTTTGACCATGCCGAGGTGCTGGGCAACTCTCTGGCTGAAATCACCGCCGAGAAAGCCGGTATTATCAAGCCTGGAAGCGTGGTGGTGACCTCCCCCCAACCTGATGAGGCGGCTCAGGTCATAGAGGAAGCCGTCAAAAGTTGTGGAGCACAGTTGGTCAGGGTGGGCAGCGATGTTACCTGGCAGAGTCTCGGATTTGATTTTAACCAGCAGCGATTTCGTGTAGAAGGAAGACTGGGTAGTTATGAACTATCTATTCCACTCCTGGGTCAGCACCAGCTAGCCAATGCGGCTACCGCAGTGGCTACCCTAGAGGTTTTGGTCGGGAAGGGCTTTAATATTTCCCAAGATGGTATCACCAGCGGTCTGGCGCAGGTAAGCTGGCCCGGTCGCCTCCAGATTCTTAGCCACCACCCCCTCCTGGTGGTTGATGGCGCCCATAATCCCAACTCCGCCCGAAGGCTAAGCGAGTCTCTTGAGCAATATTTTGACTTTGACCGGGCTATTCTGGTTATAGGGATATCGGATGACAAAGATATAGTCGGCATAGTCTTACCGCTAGCGCCTCTGTTTAATAAAGTCATTGTTACCGGCTCTCGTCATCCCCGGGCTTTGGCACCAGCGTTACTGGCGGCTGAGTTTGCCAAGCATAGTGTAGAAGCTCAAGTTGCCAGAGATGTTCCATCGGCGTTGTCTGAAGCTCTGGCTCTAGCTGGGGACAGAGACCTTGTCTGTGTTGCCGGCTCACTATTTGTCGTCGCTGAGGCAATTGAGCAGGCAAACAGGTTATCTTTGATAGCCTGAAAGATATAGGTTAATCCAAATTTTTATTTTCGGTAGATATTCTTCTCCATCCCGCCTGTTTCAGGTATATAAAGGCAAATAGGGCAAACCACAGTGGGAATATGACATAGGCTATATTGTAGTGCACTGTGATTAGTACCTCCGACCCCCAGTAATATGCCGCCGTTACCGAAACCACTATCCTGATTATGTTCTGCAGCCAGGTGCCAACCAGACCGAAAAGGAAAACCCACCACGCCTTTCTTAGCGGCAGCCTGATATCCAGCATCATCAGCGAGAATAAAGCGATAAACACACCCATGGTAGCGTAGCCGCTACAAGCTGGCGATACCACTGTTGAGATAGCATCTCCGGTCAGGCTATTAAACTGGAGCACCAATCCCTGACTTGCTATCGGTAGCCCTAGTATGCTGGTAATAGTTATTATCGTATTGGTAACCAGTGTTGCTGATGGCTCTCCCAGCCACCCCATCATCAATATAGGAAAGGCCACACTGAAGCCGTATATGGCAAGGAGTATGGCTGGTATAATACCTGCCTTGCCGAAGATTATAGTAAAGATACCCAAGAAGCCGAGCAACATCAAAAAGACAAGGAAGTCGTCGCTCCTCGGCAGGAATATAGATAATGCCAACAGAGCCACACCACCCAGTATAAAAGGAGGGTTGAGCCTACCTGTCTGCATCCGGGGAGAGATGTCTTTTCTTTTCAACCATAGCCACAAAATGCAGAGCCCGAGCACGCCCCAGTGGAACACACCGTAGCGCTGTAGCCCATCAGGCGATAGCCATTGCGGCAGTCTTAGCCACAGTTCACCAAAGGCTATAATTGAAATCGCTAGGCTGGCAGCAATCCAGATGACAAGCCTTATTTTCACCTAAAGCCTCATAATTTTAAGATATAAGGTAAAACGGCAACTAATACTGTATTGCCCACCCCGTGGGCTATTATTGGTACGGTCAGACTACGAGTCCTATAGTAAAAATAACCAAGCAACAGGCCGACAAAGAAGGTAAACCCCAGCTCAGGAATTGACCTCCAGGTAAGGTGCATTACCATAAACATCAGGCTGGCACCAAGAAGTCCCCACTTCCACCCCAGCAGGTTCATCATATCCCTCTGAATCAGCCCTCTAAATAGAAGCTCCTCCCCGATACCAACAAAGGCAACCATATAGACTAGGTCACGCATCAGATACTTGATTTCAAAGGTGGGGAAGGCAGCCAATGGAGTAATGATAAAATACTCTACTGCCCCCAGTGGAATCCCAAGCGCAACACCTATCAGAATATACTTTAGTATTTTTTCACGACGAAAACCAATGTCCCTGAGGCTAATATTTTTTCGGTATATATGCCAGGCGCACAGTGCCAGCACGGCTGAATACACCGCTGGTAGCAGCAATTCCTGGCTAAGGAAGAACCAGGGTAGGGAGGAGGTGAACAGAATATAAAGGGGTAGCAATACCAGGGATTCAGCAGAGTCAATAAAAGGCTGCCCCATTCTGGCAATTGGGATGACCATATAGATGATTAAAGCCATAAATAAAGCCAGGATAATGCCATAGGCAGCATCCTGGTAGGCAAACACCCACTCGCAAAAGGTAATACCCAGGAATATTACGGCGATAAGCAGTGCCGGATAGACCTTTCTGGAATCAGCCATAATTAGTTAATTTTACCACATTTAACGGGGAGTTTAAGCTGGCACGGGGGCGGCTTTTCGTCTCATCCAGAAATATACACCAGCCGATAGCGCCAGTGCCACCATCGCCGCCAGAACAGTGGGGAACTCGGGGATGGCCGACGCCTGAACGGTGAAGGTATCGCTTGCAATCATATATTCCCAGCTGGAATTGTATGGGTCAGGGGGTGTAAAGTCACGCTCAATGACAATCACATTCCAGGTTCCGGCGGCATCGGTTCCGTCAATGAAAGTATGCTGGGTTGACAGATTTCCTGAGGCGTCAGAGGCTACGTCCTCGGTAGCTCTCTTGTCATTGTCGCCCTCATAGTATACCATCCGGTAGTTATGGCTAGGAAGTAAACCAGTGCTATACATGTATACCGTATTCTCGGTAGCAAATTCGTCAAAGATATCCTCCTGCTGGCTCCCCTGATCGCCAGGGTAGCCTACTTTGTATGACTCCAGAGCAGGCAGCGATGAATTAACTGCAGCATAGGCATCTATCAGCCCCCAGCCATAGGTATCGTCCCTCCCTAAGGTTCCCTTGTCGGTGGCGGTGGACTCAAGGGCGTGCCTCACCTGAGCCGGCGTCCAGGTGGGGTTCTTATCCAGAATCAGGGCACCGACCCCGGCGGCGATAGGGCTCGCCATAGATGTCCCCTGCATCACATAGTAATCTGCCGGGCCGGTGCCGTCATTTTTACCAGAGTCATATTCATTTGGGCCGTTGTTGTCAATATATAGAGCCCACCTGCTTGACCAAGGGTATACATCATCATCACGGGCAGAGATTATGACGCTGCCCGGGGCGACGATATTGGGTTTGGGGGGGGCACCGGTATCTACCCTTGGCCCCCGACTGCTGAAACTACTTATCTGGTTAAGTGTTTCACCGTAGGTCCAGCCACCTGGGTCGTACTCATTATCGTAATCCCACCATTTGTCTCTTGTGGTGTAGGCACCAACAGCAATAGCGCTATCGGCATCAGCCGGGGAGCTAATAGTGTAATCGAGGTCTGGGGCATTAAATGTTACTGAGCCACCCCCGGCAATCCATACATAAATGTGAAAATCTTGTGAGGTATCTGAGCTGTTTGTGACCTTTACATAGTAAGCGCGACTTCCGGGGGTAACCGCCAATGGGCTACCTGACGTCCCGTAGTAAAACTGTCTAGCTTCGGTGCCTCGTGTACTCTCACTCTGGGTATCGTTAAACGTGGATATTGAATTTTGAGCATTATTATACAACTGGGCACTGAGTACATTGCTGGTGCTGGTGCCGTCATACCAGACTAAATTAAACCAGAGGGCGGTATCACCGACACTAGCTCCGGTAACATCAATCTGTATAAATCCGGTGGTGGTGTTGGCGGCAACCGTTCCTGAATAGTGCCGGTCGTCATTGGCAGCATTGCCGGCAGATATAAATACCACCGCCCCCTGGCTTACCGCGTAATCAACGGCCTGCGAAGTCTGGCTTGTTCCATCGTGATAGGTACTCCAGCCACCGTAGCTCATGGTAATAACATCAGCACTATAGGTGTCCACAGCATCTTGCATGGCACCCACTATAGCAGCCGTCGACGCACTACCAGTGGTATCATTGCCAATCTTGAGGAAGATGAGGTCGGCATCCGGCGCTGAGCCCTTATATACCCCGCTGGATTGAGTCCCCCTACCCAGGGCACTGCCAGTGACATGGGTGCCATGACCAGTAGTTGTATTGGCAATAGTGTCATCCAGCGTGGGATAGTCGTCATAGTCTTTGCTGGTAAACGACGCGGGAAGGTCGCCGTGGTTAACATCCAGCCCAGAGTCAAGCACGGCTATCGCAACCCCAGTCCCGTCATAGCCCGCCGTCCATACATCATCGGCTCTAATCTTCTGGGTGGCTAAATAATTCTGGGGTTCAAGGAACCGCTCGGCGGTATCCAGTCTAACTACATAGTTTTTACCTGCCAGTGGCTCCAGTTTATCTATGGGCATATCGGCTATAATGAAGCCGGTGGGATGATTCTTCAGTGGTGGTATCCATGAGTCGGGATACAGGGTCAGTCCTAGAGACTGAAGCTCGGCTATTTGCGATTGGCTTGGCTCCTGGGCGAGGTGGATGAATATCCTCTGCTTATGCAGGTCTTCTATCTCCATACCCATTACTTGCAGAACATCAACACGACCCTCTTCTACCGCTGGCGGCAGCCCACCTCTCTCAATAGCACGGACTTTGGCTTCCACCTGGATAGCCAGCAAGCTGCTAATCTTATGGCTGGCGTCAGGCTCTTGAGCCAGAACACTGGGCATCTGGAACATTCCGCCTAAAATAAGTGGAATAAGGAGGGCAAGCAAACCTAAAATGGCAAAATATTTTCTCATAGTGTTACTCTGATTGCGGCTGGCTGCCACCCTTGGGTTCGAGCATACGCTCCGCCGTATCCAGTCTGACTATATAGTCTTTACTCGCCAGTTCTTCTAACTTATCAATAGGCATATCAGCGATGATAAAGCCGGTGGGGTGCGCTCCTACCGGCGGTATCCACGAGTCCAGATACAGAATAATACCCATCGCCTCAAGCTCTGCTATCTGCGATGAGTTTAGCTCTTTGGAAAGGTGAATAAATATCCGCTGAATCTCAAGGTTATCTACCACCATGCCCAACGCCTTCATCATTTCCAGTCTATCCGGGGTAGGCTCGGCTATTTGCTCCTTTCTCAGGCTTATCTGGGTAAACAACAGACTGCTTACCTTCTCATTTACCCTGTCCGTATTTGAACAGGAAACGGGGAGCAATGCTGATAAGATAAGACTAATACTAATAACCAGTATGAAGAATCTGCTCATAGCTTCCTCAATGCCTGTTACTTAGCCTCAGGTGGCAATAATCATCACCACTTTAGTAAACACCATGCCAATAAAGATGATAAACAGAATAGTGGACACGTTAGAGAAGCCAGCTCTATAGCTGCCTAAAATAGTCATCTTTTGACCAGCCGTTACTGCCTGGGTCAGCTCGAGGAAGATGAGCAGAGCGATGAGGACAATGGCGACTATTATCCCGGTATTTATCCCGCTTGTAGTGCCAAAGGTGTCATTGAAGTATTCCATAGATATCATGGAGCTCATCACCGATGTCGAGAAGGCAGCGAAGGAGACAAAGCTGCTCATCAACTGCGATGGATATGCCGGCAGGGATACTCTTTTCTCAAAATTGTCACTGCCCGAGCCCGTCTTGAGAACAAAATTAACCTGCTCGCCCCTTTCCAGATAGTTTTTATGGGCATATTGATACTTAGAGCTTGAGCCGGGGGCGATAGTAGTGCCTCCGCTTTCCACGAGCCTGCCGTTGACATATAGCTGATATTGGGTGGTTGCTGGCTTATCAGATGGGTTAGAGATGTTGAAGGTGGCGACTACGGGTTCCCCGGTTTTAGGCACCTCAGGAATAATGGACATAGTTATCGGGCTGGCGGCTGACCCGGTAGCAATAAGGAAACCGACCAGCAGAAAGATGCACAGCCAGGCGATGATAAGCTTAAGTATTAGTCCTTTATGTCGCCTGGTTAAGTTATCTTTAGTAACGACTTTGTTACTCATAATTCACAAGTATATTTCGCCAAATGGCGAAAGTCAACGAGAAGCAAGGTCAATATAATAAGTAACCTGCTCAAGCGGTGTTGCTTTACCCTCCTCGTATAAAGCAAAGGTTAATTTTCCCTCTTCTAACTGTTGAGGGTATATATGGTGAATGTAGGTATATTTCTTTCCCGGTTTAACCACTGTGCTGTCACTGTAAACGACATCATCAACAGTAATGTAAATAGTGTATTTGATATCCCTTTCCTCATTATTAATGATGTCATACTGCAATATCCATTCATTCTCCCCTTGAATAATCTGGGCTTCTCTTGACTCGGGATAGCTCTGACCCACCGGGATAAAGTATATAGTGGCAATAAATACCCCAGCCAGTACTATTAGCGATAAGACGAAAATTAGTCTCAGCCTGGACAACTAAATCACCACCCGTTTTATTTTAAGGATTACAAGTATACACTATGCGACGCTTAAATCAATTGATAATATTAGTGTTAACACTAAGGTCACAAATTAGGGACTAGTAAATACTAAAGGAGAAGTTGGCATAGGAAGTAAGGTTAGTAAATAAACTCAAGATGTGAAGTCATACCGTGTAGTCAGAGCTTCTTTAGGAATCATATTGCCCAGGACTTTCTCTAGTGCCATAGTATGGCTACACAACCCCCAGCTTGAGAAAAAGTGGCACGAGCAATACCATTTGCCATCTTTGTAGCCAGTGTTATAGTTATCATGCTCACCCCGGAATCTTACTGAAAGTTCGGAGAAAGTAATTCGTTCGGTCTCTTGAGCATAGCGTTTTGCCTTTTCAATTTTCCCAATAAGGCTGGATTGCATATTTGTGCCTCCTTAACTTAAGAAGCACTGGCTTAATCAGGCTCAGTGCTTCCTTTCCTTATCAAAGACAGAATTATGATTGCCACCCATATTATCTACCTAAAATCAGGCCTTCCATACATTTATTTTACTCCCTTTTTGTTTACAAGTCCAATCAAGCTCTACCTAGATTAAGGTAAATTACTTAGGTAGTAAAAGTTATCAATTGACCGACAGACTCACCTATGCTATATTTAGCCGGTAGAGGCTAAGACATGGATATAAGCTGGTTAGGTCACTCTTGTTTCAGAATCAGGGGTAGGCAGGCGACAGTTATTACTGACCCTTACCCGCCGGACTTGGGTTATTCACTAGGCAAGCCTACGGCCCATATTGTAACTATAAGCCACCAACACCCGGGGCATGCCTATATTCAGGGCATCGGTGGTGAACCGAGAGCAGTTACCGGACCCGGTGAGTATGAAATTAGTGATGTCCTGATTACCGGCATAGCTACCTTCCATGACCGGGAACGGGGCGAAAAGAGGGGTAAAAATACCGTGTATCTTATGGAGGTGGATGAGGTGTCGGTCTGCCACCTCGGTGACCTGGGGCATGTGCTTACTACCGGACAAGTAGAGGAGATCAGTAATGTGGATGTGCTGCTACTTCCTGTAGGCGGCGTTTCTACTATTGATGCACCGATGGCGGCTGAGGTGGTACGGCAGCTGGGGCCAAAGGCAGTAATTCCGATGCACTACAAAACCCAGGCATTAGGCCGGGAGCTGGAGCCAGTGGAAAGGTTTCTCAAGGAAATTGGGGTAAAGGAAGTTAACTCCCAACCAAAATTATCTATCACCAGGTCAAGCCTGCCGGTCAGCACCCAGGTCTTCTTGCTCGACTATTAAGGTCTTTTATCCAGCCTACCCCTTTCCCGGCGGGGTATTGACAATTACCAGAAAGGGTCTATAATAAAGCCCTAACCTGTGAACTAAACATAAAATACAATTTTTTATGGGTTGGGGAAGATGAATAGGATAAAACAAGGGCACTGAAACCGCTTACTAATATGGCGGTTGATGGTGCCCTTTTTTGATTTGGTCTGATAGTATTGAGTATTAACGGCTTAAGGAAGCACAGGAGGAATTAATGGATAATGATACTGGTGCTTGGCTTTTGAATATAGCACCTCTTATGGCTGTTGGTGTTTTGTTACTTGTGTTTGGTATAGTATTAATCCTTATTACTATAAAGAGGAAGGTAAAAGGGAAGCTCAAGAAGTTCCAGTTACTAGCTGGGGCTTCTGCTCTAGGCATCCCAGTCTTTGCCGTACTGCACAATGTTGCTTATATGCTAGGTGTGACGTGGTTTGGTGAAAGTGCTTTCGGTAACGGTGATGAGCCTGTATTCTTCATTCTAGCAGTTATTGTTTGCCCACTAGGCTTATTGGTTGGTGGAATCGGTAGTATAATACTTAGAATGAAGCACAGAAGGACTAAATAGTTGACTCTATCACCCCGCTGATAAATAGTGGTAGCTGCCCCCCTTTTTAGCTCACTAAACCCAGAGTATTATACCACTGCCTATCTAGCCTTCGATGGAGTTCGTGGGGGTATTGACAACCCATCTTTGTCGGACTATACTCAAGCTCCAACATATGAAGCAGCCTTGAGACGATAGAAATAGGGCGGGGGAAGATGACCTTCATAGGGGCCACTACTAACCGCTAAATAGATTGCAGTGGCTGGTGCCCGCGGCTCAGTGTCGTCTTAGTGCCAGCACCAGTATGGTAGCCAGCAGCGATATTATGATGAAGCCCAGAAACCCCAACATGTAGAAGACCCAATCAGGGGTAGCCGGTTGGGCTGGCGGTGGAGGAGCTGGTGGGGGTGGTGAAGACGGCGGGAGTGGCTGAGCTAGCTCAGGCGGTGGTGGGGGTGACTCGGTGGTGAAGGCGCCAACAGCACTCCAGGCACTGCGACTATCAGCGCTACGAGCCCTGACCTTCCAGTAGTAAGTGGTATCATAGTTCAGGCTTACCTCTGACTGCCAGGCGTTGCCGGGTAAGGCATATTCATCAACCTTGAGGATTGCGGGATTACCAAGATGAACATCGGCAGACACCACCATCTCATAACTATCGGCCCCGGCTACGGCGCTCCACTGGAATACCGGTTTTAGGGGCACCCCACTGGCACCAGCCTGAGGACTCTCAAGTTCAGGAGCAACAATCTCACCGCCAAGACTGGTAGTGAATGACCACTTAGCCGACCACGGGCTTAACACTGGCTTAGTGACTCTCACTCGCCAGTAGTATGTGGTAGCTGGCTCAAGTGCTGGCAACCTCGCTGAGCTAGCTTTAGTACTATCCTCAAATCCGGCAGGAACGCTGGAGAAATCAGTTTCATAGTCAAGTTGCCACTGGTAGCTGGTAGCTCCCTCGGCCGCCTCCCAGTCAAGTCTAACATTACTAATTGTGTGGTTAATAATCGTGCCTATACCTGGTGCTTTATCTTGTGGCGAGGTCAGGATAACCGGCAAGGTTAGGCTATCAGTATAAGTTATCACCCTGGTATTAGTGGTATCAATTGCCCACAGTTGATTGTGATGTAGCCACAATCCAGACATGGTAGCCCCATCATCAAGCCCACGGGTTACTGTTTCAAATGTCGGGCCCAGGGAATAGGTCGGATTAAGACTCCGTTCCATTCCACCGTCAGCCTTGAAATTGGTGGCATATAGCGTGCCATCAGCCGATACTATCAGTTGACCAATCATACCCCCTTCGGGCAGGTTGCTATCTATCCTTTCCCAACTGGTACTGGTGCCAATGATAAAGCGGTAGATGCCCCCATCTGCCGTGTCACTGGCAGCATAGACGGTATTGTTCTTACTGTATTCCGGGTCGAAGGCAACGGTTAAGGAGCCGGTTAATGGGGCTGAGGTGGCATCCGAGGGCAATGGCTCAAAGGAGCTACCATCATCATCAGACCAGTAGACCCAGCCGTTGGTATTACCTACCAGGATGGTCTCATCCCGGTCATAGTCAGGTGATAGGACAATATAGTTTAACGACTGACTGCCAGCTACGGCGACGGTAGAGTAGCTTAAACCACTCTTGGTCGTGCGGTAGACCAGCCCGCTACTGCCATCATAGCTACCAATAAATAGAGTTTTATCATTGACCACTGCCCATGTGTCAATGTTGAACGAGGCACCGCTGCTAGGGTCACGGGTGAATCGAGGTGAACTAAAGCTTTGACCATTATCGGTTGACTTCCATATTGCCGGATTGCCGTTACTCTCCCCGGCAATGAATACTACCTCGTTGCCATCATCATATTGGGGAGAAAGCTCAACCCGGTCAATACTGTCTACATTAGCCAGGGCGCTGGAGTAAACCCTTTCCCATCTGGTTCCACCATTCAAGCTGCGCCACAGGCTATGTGCACTTCCCCAGGTGAGCATAAACAGGGTATTATCCATACTATAGTTGGGAGATACCGCCAGGTCAACGATGTCACTAATACCGGTATCAATTAAGCCTACCTGATTCCAGGTAACGCCACCGTCGGTAGTATAGGAAAAGGCACTGTTACCACCACTGGTAGCCACATACGCCTTACCGTTGTCAGCAAAGTCATCAGCTATTACCACATAGTTACTGGTGGCACCCGTGCCCGCTGGTTCCTTGTCAGCATCAGTCCAGGTATCACCATCATCGGTACTGGAGTAAACCTGGGACGGACCAGCAACGGCGACGGCACCAGCCATCATTGAGGTAGCGCCGTAGTCACCAACTAAGTCCAGGCTTCGGATATCGTCATTAACCCCAAGGTCAAAGGCAATGGTATCGTCCACTCGGAAGACATCACCCAAGCTACCAGTGGTTACTTCGGTGACACCAACGAACATCTCGTATTCATTGTCAAAGTCAGCGGGGTAGACAATGTCAGAAGCCCGGTTAGACTCAAAGGGAGTCACATCGTCGAGCTGAAGCTCAGCAACCTCTGTCCAAGCACCAACTGAACCACCTATGTTCCGCAAAACGGCGGTGTAAGGGATGGCATCAGTGACTAAGACATCTATCTCGTTATCATCATCAAAGAAGGGAGAAACGGCTACCGAGAACACATCCAAGGTTGCGTTGCCATTGCCATCATCTACCTCCAGCGGAGTCCAGCCGCCGCCAAAAGGGGTATCGGCTATAAAGTAGACATCACCGTTATAAGCGCCAGGGTCGGCAGAGCCAATGTAGACATAAGGCACATCATTGGCGTAGCCAACAGCAATAGAAGTGATAGCTTCAGCACCGACGAATGTTGCCACAACATCGGTAACCATGGAAGCTGCCGCTACCTCACCCCAACTGTCGCCAGCATCCTCAGACTTATAGACATTAGCGGCATCAGCCACATACAGGGTGTCGGCGTCCTCACCGGAGCCGGCTATGTCCACAACACCAGCACCCGGGAAATCAGTAGCATAGCCAGTCACCGCCCAGGTGCGACCCTCATCAGTGGATTTGTACAGGTTATTGTAACCAGCACCAGCCACATAGAGGTATAGCGTGCCGTCAATAGCCATCGTCAGGTGCTGGACATCTGAGCCAGCCGCCAATACCCAATTGCCTGGCTTACCTTCAGCGGGGATACTGACCCTGGACCACTCAACCACCCCCGGAGTGGCCGTGGCTGGAGTGGAAGTAGTTGAGCCAAGCAGGCTCAACAGCAAAATCAGTGCCAGCGCTAAAGGGAATCGCCTTTTAGCCATTTGGCGAATTTTACCCTTCCCGCAATGTAGAAGTCAATACGGCAGTTAGCTACCTCAATTCTTTTTTACAAATGAGAGCATGCTTGGAGACATTTGGGGATAAGACACTCGGAGAGCTGGGTATAATGGGCAAACCACGCTTGGCACAACCGTAGTGAGCAATTGATATATCCAGTCGCCGAACGATAGAAAGCCGGGTTTAGCCTAACAGAAGCGAGTGGCTAGCCAGGTTTCCATGTCGTCCAAGACTTGTTTGTACCCTGGCTCATTATAAATCTCGTGGTAGAAACCCTCATAGAGCTTCAGAGTCTTATCCCTTGAGGCGACCCGCTCATATAACATCTGGCTGCCTTCCGGGTCAGACAAACGGTCAGCGGTTCCGTGCATAACCAGGATGGGCAGGTTAATCTTTGGCATTTGGCATGGCAGTTCCTGCATTGCCTTAATCAATTCGGCACCCAAGCGGGCGCGAATCTTGCCTCGGTATACCAGCGGGTCATTCACATAGGCATCAACCACGGCTTTATCCCGGCTTATGGCAGATGCCTCAATGACATCAACACCCATTTTCGGCAGCAATAGCGAGAGGAAGCGGGCTACCATGATTTTTGCTGGCGACAGGCTAGCACCTGGTTTGAGAGTAGCCCCGGAAAGGATGAGCCCAGCAAACTCATCCTGATGATGTACGGCACAGGCGGTAGCAATTGTCCCGCCTACACTGTGGCCGATGATAAAAACCCTGGCGTCACGATGTCGGCGGCATACCATATGAAAAAAGGTTATCAGGTCGTGAAGGTAATAAGAGAACCGTTCCACATAGCCGCGCAGGCCCTCTGACTTGCCATGCCCTCGCTGGTCAAAACCATAGATGGCATAATCTTTGGGGACAAAATAGTTGACTATGTTCATGTAGCGGCCACTATGTTCGGCTAAGCCGTGGACCACCAACAACACTGCCCTGGGTTTCTTGGCTGGCAACCAGCACTGGTAGTAGAGATTAAGATTGCCATATCCATTAAACTTGCCTTCGATATGCTTCATACTTCTGGCACCTATCACCACATACACAAATTCAGAGTTTTGTCTGCACGGAAAGCACCAAATTCCAGCGGTTTAGCCTGCTGAACACTTCGTCGAAATGGGCCATTTCACTTATCAGCCCTCGCTACATTCTTAATCGGAAAACTGTCTCAAAGGAGTTGAAGAGGTCAACATATTGTTCCAGGTAGCGCGTCAGCAGAAACTGCTGCTTAACTGTTTCCTTCGCCTTTTGTCCCATCTGTTCCTGTAGTTCCTTATTCTCAACCAACTGAACAATTCTCTCGGCCGCCGCCTCAATGGAAGAGACCAGGAAACCATTAACCCCATCATTTATCTGGTAACGGATACCACCCACATTCCCCCCGATGACCGGAGTTCCTTTCCACATAGCCTCGGCAACTGTCAGGCCGAAGCCCTCGCGAAGAGATTTCTGCAGGACAACAGCCGCCCGGCGCTGAAGGGCATTCACCAGCGCTCCATCCTGACGGCTGAGTATGATAATACGTTCTTCCCGGCTGTCCAGCAAAGATTTGTACACTTCCTCACCCTCCGGGTCATCGGTAGCCACATTGCCCAGCAGTACCAGGGTACAATTCACTTCCTTCCTGGCCAGTTTGAAGGCCTGAATGACACCCTGTGGGTCTTTCCATCGGTCAAAGCGGGAGATCTGTACCACCAGGGGAAGGTCGGTGGGAATATCATAGTAATTCAGGCGTTCCTCTACTTCCTGTTGGGTCAGCTCCCGGTTGGTGATGGAGAGCGGGTCTATAGCTGGCATAAAGAACACCTGTGGTGTCTCCAGTTTCTGGGCATAGTCTTTGCTGCTAAGGATAACGGCGTCATACTTTTCTATGAATGGAACCAGGTAATTCCATAGTTCCTGATGCGGGGAAGACAGGTCAATATGACAGCGCCAAATCCAGGGGCCTCCCTTTCGATAATGATTAATCATGGGAAGGGGTTGGGGGTCATGAATAATAACTATGTCGTGGTCAAGATGGTTTCGAATTGAATTCTCGTAGATGACTTCCTCGTAGAGCTCCATTTTCCGATCAGTAATATTGATTTTCCCACCCTGCAGGGCATTATGCATCTTTTTAGTCACGCTAAAGAAATCCGGGGGGCCGTGAATCGCTCTCCACCCGGTCTTTATGCCGATGTCGTTCATCAGGAGCGTTAATGACGATAGCAGCTGTGACACACCGCCACCATAATATGTTGAGTTCACATTGACCACATGGAGACCCTGGAGTGGTTTGGCTTTTTCTCTAATGCGCTCAATCGTTTCCGCACCCACGAACTGTTCATAGTCTTCGATCTGGACGATTCCGTATGCCGACATGACTGTTTGCCTCCTTTTCACCGGCCGGCTTGGCCTGTTTCCTGTCATTTAACGTGCTATGTGCCGCCTCTAGCACCGCTGCATCTATACCTGGATGATTACTCCCTCAGGGGATGCTTGCCCATCCAGTGCGGCTTGTTCTTCAGGGGTAATGAGTGTCTCGCGTGATATATTGAGAACATGGGCGCTTTCCTCAAGGATGTGGGCCCACGAACAGCGGTTGACGAAGAGTAGTCCCGGTATGGTCAACGTGCCTCCCTGGACAATAAATCCCAGGGCGGCGGTGCGGTCTCCGGTGTTAAGCGGCTGGAGAACACCGAGGATTGTCTCCGGCCTGGTGTGGGTAACGAATATACGGGCCACCGTTGAACCAGGGTAGAGTTCCTTCTTGAGTGCAGCGGGCGCCGCATGGAGCCGCTCACCATCGGTGCGGGGAGCCCGGAAGCGGCCTGGCTCCAGCATATAGACTACGGAATGAGGTATGCTGTGCTCGGCAAGCCGGGCCGAAGCCTTTAGCACCTCTTCGAGTTGGTAGGCGCCAATGGCGGTAAGTACTAGTCGCGGTTGCTCTGCCTGGTGACCGGCCCAATCAAGGCGCACCGCACCCTCTTCCATGAGACGGGTAGCCTCTTCCAAACTGAAGAGGTCAGGAATTGTCTCATATTTTGGCACCACCAGCGTCCAGATTTGTCCCTGCGTCTGGTACAACTCCCGCATAACAACGGCGGCAGTGTTATAATCGGCGATAAACATTACCCGTGAGACGTCTGATACCTCACCCAGCATCGATTCAGCCATGGCCGGGTCTTGGTGAGACTGCTCATTTTTAGCATTCTCCCAGGTATGGGAGGTAAGCACCAGTGGTATTGAGAGCCAGCCCGGTTTGCCGGTCAATTCCTTACGGTGGTTGGCGAAGATTATCTCCTGGCGCATAACTCCCTGCATTTTAGTGCCAAACGCTTCATAGGTGGCGATAAGGTTGATGCCGCCCTTGTTAGCCAGCGCCGCCGACGCTACCGCTTCCTCGTTCAAGGCGGTGATGACAGCCCCATGCACATCCTCAGGTATTCCCTCAAGTTCGGGGGCAGTGACGCGGAATTTCAGGTCATCGAGGGTGTGGAGCAGCCGGTTGGAACGCATCTCATCTGGGTTGCCTACCCGCGGGCGGAGGTGCGGATTTGCCCGGACGGTGGCGAGGAACATGGCGTCTACCGCATACATCGGAGAAGAGCGAGTCCATTTTGCCATATCGCGCCTGTCGGCGGGCACTGGCCGGTATAGGACAGGTGGTACCTTCCTCAGCCTCACATCCCTCGTCGCCAGCGGGTGGTCTCGCTCTTTGGGCCGGGTAGAGCGCTCATGGCATTGGAACTTACCGATGGCCTCATTTAATTCAGACAGCGGCACCCAAAGCCGACGGGCACTCTCGTTAAAATGGTAAGCGGCTTTTATATCAGTATGTGGATTAGCCTTAAGCGGTAAATTGTGGGCCAGGTTGGTCCCAGCACCGTAGAATCCCGCCCCTTTGGGCGCCACGGCTATGCCGTACGGCAGACGTACCGGGTATCTCTGACCCCGGGTACTTATCGCCTGGGCAGCCGCTTCAAGGCGTGACTCCATCTCGAAAATGGCCCAGGTAAAAGCGGCTGGGTCTTTACCATCAAACACTATAGGGTCGAAGCTATGGACTTTCAGGTGTTCCACGAACCACTCAACGCCGCCCTGCTGCGACATAGTTGTCCTCTGGTCTATGCGCCGCCCATTGTTGATCATGATGGGGGTTACCAGTCCGCAATCCTTAGCCCGCCACCAGCGGGGTGCCCAGTCACTCCCCCGCTGTTCCTCGAAAGCACCATCACTTAAGAAAGCAACCAGCCGTTCCCCGGGTAGCGGCATATGGACATACTGGAGCTCTACGAAGCCAAGGTATCCTCCCTCGGCCATACCACCTGCCGTGTAGGCATTCACATGACTACCCAGAGGCGAGTCCTGTTTGCCATCTGCACCGATATGATAGGAGTAAAAGTCGCGGATGTACCGGTTTAGCCCCTCGTCGGTGAGGGAATAACGTTCGGCATGCGTTGGTGTCATGTTGTCCAATAGCAGATTTACCGTGTCAATGGCCGCCACACAGTGTCCCTGTCCCATTATCCACGAGCGAGTATAACCGGTTAGGGCGTTAATCGCCATGTAGCCGGTATAGGCAGGTATCATGTTGAGCACGCCGCCGGTATGCCCTTCTGGTTTGGGCTTGAAGTCTTCAGGACGAAGGTCACGACCGTCAAGGTATATATTGTCAGCATAGGTCTCATGGACTGTTATCCACATAGCGGCGCTGGCCACCCGGTCGGCGGCGCACAGCACCTCGAACAGTGGCACGCCGTCTCCCGACACTCTCCGGGCGGACAATAGCTCGGCCATGGTAAAGACTCGCGCCTGCGTCTCAAAACTATGCTCTATCTGGCCGTAACCCACCGCCCAGCGGTCAGCGGCCCGGTTTCTCTTGCGATAAAGACTCACCCATTCTTCGGTGCGGATTTTATCCCTCTCGTCATTACCAATCATTTTTTCCACCCTCCATTAACCAGTATGATGGGTCCCACTTTTAACGGGAACCCTGTTTTTTAGGCCTATTCTCCAGAAAAGAAACGGTGTCACGGGCAATGATAAGCGCCTCATCCACGGGAATGACATAGACCGGCAGCTTGGCATCGTCAGCGGTGATGCGACTTTCACTACCAATCGCTGCCATATTGCGGTCACCATCGAGTTTAAGACCGCACCATTCCATACCCGTCAAGATACGGGCGCGTACATCAGCCGCATTTTCACCAATGCCACCGCCGAATATAATGGCATCGGCTCCATCAAGGACGGCGAGGTACGAGCCGATGCACTTTTTTATCCGGTAGCAGAACATATCAATAGCCAGGGCCGCCATCTCATCTCCCTCACGCTCGGCAGCCAATAGTTCCCGCATATCCCTTGAGCGCCCGGATACACCCAGCAGCCCCGACCGCGTGTTGAGCCAGTCGGCCACATCCTCAACGGGCACTCCCTCCCGGCGTGCCAGGAAGCCAGCCAGAGTTGGGTCAACATCCCCCGACCGCGTGCCCATCATCAGTCCTTCGAGGGGGGTAAAACCCATCGAGGTATCCACTGAACGACCATTCTCTACCGCCGTAGCTGAGCAGCCATTGCCTAGCTGGAGCGTGATAAGTTTAACCTGCTCTAGTGGCGTAGCCGTAATAGTGGCGTAGCGTTCAGTCATGTAACGGTGGGCTAAGCCGTGGAAGCCGTAGCGACGGATGCGGTGCTTGGCCGCCAGTTTTTGTGGAATTGCATAGTGGTAGGCCCGCTGCGGAAGCGTACGATGAAAAGCCGTGTCGAACACAGCTACCATGGGCACATTCCCACCGAGCGTCTCTCTTACCACACAAATAGCATTGAGCGAGGGCTGATTGTGCAGAGGTGCTAGCTCGCTGAGGGCATCAATGGCGGCTATTACCTCCTCATCAATGAGTACCGGCTCAGCAAACTCATCGCCACCATGTATCACCCGGTGGCCAACTGCCCCCAGCTCACCGTTCTTCAGGAGTCCGCTCGAGCTAAGCCAGCCAAGCACCACCTGGCTTGCCTCGCCATGGTCAGCCACCGCCCGTGTTTCCCGTAAGCTATTCCCCGGTTCGGCACGGAATTTAATACCGGCACGCCCGCCAATCCTGTCTACAATACCACGGGCAAGCCGTCGTTCTTGACCCAGGGACGAAGCTCCCGCTCCCATCTCAAAGAGTTCAAACTTAAGTGTCGAGCTACCGCAGTTGATAACCAGGGCTTTCATCAAAGTTCAATCCACCGACAGTGTTTCGGGAACTATGCCAAACGATACCAACATTGTATCGTTTTTGATACCCTTAGACCATACTGCATTTGAGCCATTTATGCAAGAAAGAAGAGAGCCCCCCGAAGTTCGGGGGGCTCTCAGGATATCTGGATTGGGTATTACCCGTCAAGCTAGAATCAGGTTACTCGCCTGGTCCTCACTATCAGGACAATCACCACAACAGCCAGAATCGCACCAATACCAATGATAGTTACCAGCGCCCACGTTGGAATCGCTTGTGGTATTATTTGCGCGGGTGGTGCTGGTGGTGCTGGTGGTGCTGGTGGTGCTGGTGGTGCTGGTGGTGCTGCTACTGGTTCCGCCATAGTGGTGAAAACAGCCGTGCCCCACTCACTCTCGCTGGTAGAGCTTACCGCTCTCACCCTCCAGTAGTAGGTGGTGGCGTATTCCAGGTCCGCCTCCGCCGCATAGACAGTAGTGGTTACCGTCTTGTCGGCAATCGGGCTGGTGAAAGCGGGGTTGTCTGCCAGCACGAACTCGTAGCCCGTAGCCCAGTCAGCCGCTTCCCAGCGGAAGGTAGGCATCAGTGGCACATTGGTAGCACCGACTCTGGGTGCTATCGGAGCCTGGCTCATATTAGCCGTCAGGAATGGATTCCACTGACCACCAACAAGAGCGGTGGTGAATGCCCAGACACCTGACCACTTGCTCATCACCGGGTCATCAGGCATGCCCCTGACTCGCCACAGTATCTTTAATCCCTGCAAGTCATCAGGAACGGTGTAGACTTCACCGTCAGCCACACCACTCAGGGTGTCCCGTGGGTCGGCGTCCATGGCAGCATCTTCGCTGAGGTCGCCCTGGTAGTATATCTGTATCTGGTATGAATCAGCGTTATCCAGCTCATCCCAGTGGAGGGTAACCGTGCCGGCCCGGCCCGAAGAGCTGTTATTGGCCGGTGTGCGCAGGGTTACCGGTACCGCCAGCGTGTCCTCATACTGCCAGACTTCGGCCGCGGTGATATCCGTGGCCCAGATGACAGTACTGCCGGGGACAAGCTGCATGTTGGTCAGCTCGGCACCAGCGTCAAGGTCTTCGTTTGCCCTCTCGAACTCTTCACCCGTGTTGGGGTCAAGGTCAAGCGGGTCAACGCTGCGCGCCATGCCAAGACCGTCGCCATAGTCCAGCACATAGAGCGTGCCGTCGTCAGCGACGGCGATGCCTGAAGCTTCACCTAGAGTAAACGCCTCACCGGCATCGTTGGTATCCCCATCACCATTAAGGTCGGCTTCCAGGTCATAGGCAGCCCAGTCCTCGTCGTCATCGGTTACATCTTCAAAGAACCATACCTGGTCGCCTTCGGCGGCGTAGATCCAATTTTCGCCATCAGCGCCGGAAGTGGCGAAGCCGGGGTCAAAGGCAACAAAGACCGCATCCTGATCTGTACTAAGGTCGTCACCTACCTGGTCCCAGTCTTCACCAAGCTCCTCTGAGATGTAGACTTCGGAATCACTACCGCCGCCCGCGTAGTCAGTAGCGCCAAGGATGAGGGTATCGTCATTGTCAACATCCGGTGAGGCAACTATGGAGAAGATATAGTCATCTTCATCACCGCCTACTTCCTCTTCCTCCCAGGCCCGGGAGCCGTTGCGGTCGGTCTTGTAGGTATAGCCGTAACCGCCAACGATGATGGTATCATCATCCAGTGGCAGGAAGGCATCATGCCAGACAATGGCACCGTCCCAGCCAGCCTCAACATTTTCGTAGGGCTGCTTTCTCAGGTCGGACCAGTCCTGGCCGTTATCGGTGGAGCGGTATATGTCGGTAGTGCCCCAGAACATCTCGGTACCGACAACCCACAGGGTATCGTCGGACTCCGGCGATAGGGCAACCATGTCTATCATATTACCGAATACACCACTTTCGTAGACCCTCTCCCAGTTAGCGCCGTCATTGCGGAACAGACTGGAAGTATCAGGAGAAGCGACTCTGTCGGCAGTCACCATCCAGGAGTCGCTGCCGAGGGCAATATCCGTCACCCAGTCTTTATTCATGCCAATCAGCGAAACCTGGTTAAAGGTTTCGCCGCCGTCAGCAGTCATGGAGACGGCGCCTCCGCCATCATTGACACCCGTTTCCTGGGTTACCGCCCAGGCGTGGCCCTCGCCGTCGTCAAAGTCCTCATCCAGCACCACATAGGTCGGACCATCACCGGATGGGGCCTTATCCGTCTCATCCCAGCTGCCACCAGAATCGGTGCTGTACCACACCTTATCATCACCTTCAACAGCGCGCACACCTTCTTCACCGGCAATGAGCACGGAGCCGCCGGCGTCGCCATTAAGGTCCAGGCTGATGATATCCTGGTCAATATCATCAAGCATGTCAAAATCGTTAGCGCTCTCGCCGAAGATTAGGTAGACAGCGCCGTGTTCGTCAGCCGCGGTATGAGCCTCGCCAACGACACCGACGAAGTACTCAAAGTTATCGTCTTCGTCAAAGTCCTCGGGGAAGACCGGGTCAGAGCTCTCAAAGAGGCGGTAGGGGTCACCAGGGGCAGCACTGTCATCAAGTAGCTCAACGTCATCCCAGACCCCGATATCGGCGCCCCTGTTGGTAGCCACAAAACTCCGCGTGTTTGCTACGTCGCCAAATACCGCTACTACCAGGCTGTCATTGTCAAAGTCGGGTGAGGTGCCTAGTCCATAGACATTAGAGAGGTTGGCAACGATAGCTGGTGCGGTTAGTGCGTTTATGTTCAGGTCATCCCAGCCACCGCCGAAGTCGGTATCGTTTCTATGCCAGACCTCGCCCGGTCCATCGGCCGTGCCGACATAGACATGAACCTCGTCATTAGCAATGCCAAGAGCCAGGCTGGTAATGGTAGTGACTGACGTGGGTGCAGTTTCCAGATTACCGACCTCATCCCAGCTGTCGCCGCCGTCCTCAGTCTTGAAGACCTCGTTAAGATCGGCGACATAGACGACATCGGAATCCTCACTGGAAACGGCAATGGCCACTACGGCACCACCACCATCGTCCTCGTAGTCGGTATCATCCCAGGTGCGGCCACCGTCCTCAGACTTAAAAATCTGAGGGTCGCCGTCGTTGGCGTAGACATACAGGTCGCCGTTAATCGCTCTGGCAATAACCCCCTGGTCCGATAAACCTGCGTCCCAGAACCAGTCACCATCTGACCCCTCATCCGGGAAGTCAAACGGGGCATCCCCATCTGACCACTCGTCCTCGTCAGCGGCTAAAGGCGCTGCCATGCCCACACTGAAGGTTACGACAATTATGAAAGTCAGCACTACCCCCAGTATTTTATGTATTTTCTTTTTCATCGACTTTTTATTTATCCTCCTTTTCAGGATATCCTTATATCTCCACAAAGGGAAATAAACCTAGTATCCCCCCATTTTTTATGGAGACAAGGTTAATCTTTGGTTTCCGGTTGGTACCCATTAGGCTCTCCCTTGCGGGATTCAACCATAGCATCACCTCCTTTACAACTATAATACCATACCTTGTCAATAGTTTGCTAACCAATATAACGAGTATAACACAAAAAAGCTAGTTGTCAATACCCCTCTTCAGCTTACATCACCTAACACAGCTTATAGAGATATTTTATTTAGAGATAGTATAACATATCCTGTCAAGTCCCTATGTAGTACTTTTGGTTATTTTTACATTTCTTTGGTCAGGTTAGCCAGAAACTCAGCGTTGGACTTGGTCTTGCGCAGGCGGTCGATGATTCGCTCCATGGCTTCGGTGAGGTTGACTGAATCAGAGGCAATCATAGACAACATGCGCCGCATTAGCCACACCTGCTTTATGGTATCCTCATCCAGAAGCAACTCCTCACGCCGAGTGCCACTGCGCTGAATGTCCATTGCCGGGAAGATGCGGCGCTCAGCTAATCGGCGGTCGAGGTGAAGCTCCATATTGCCGGTGCCCTTGAACTCCTCATAGATGACCTCATCCATACGGCTGCCGGTATCAACGAGGCAGGTGGCAATGATAGTCAGGCTACCACCCTCAGCCATGTTGCGGGCAGCACCAAAGAAGCGCTTGGCCGGGTGAATGGCCGCCGGGTCAACACCACCGGAAAGAGTGCGACCGCTGGGGGGCACCGATAGGTTGTATGACCGGATAAGACGGGTAATGCCATCAAGCAGGATGACCACATCCTTCCCACTCTCGACCACACGCTTGGCTCTCTCCAGTGCCAGCTCAGCGACACGGATGTGATTCTCCACCGGTTCGTCAAAGGTGGCACTTATCACTTCTCCCTTGACCGAGCGCTTCATATCGGTAACCTCTTCTGGTCGCTCACCGATAAGGCACACCATCAGGTGAATATCATTATAGTTGATGGCGGCGGCATTGGCGATAGCTTTGAGCAGCAATGTCTTACCGGCCTTAGGTGGTGATACAATCAAACCTCGCTGCCCTCTACCAATAGGGGCAATGAGGTTCAAGAGTCGGGTAGAGAGTTCATCAGGCGAGGCCTCCAGGTTAATCAGCCGGTCGGGGAAGGTGGGGGTGAGCGAGCCAAAGGAGGGACGGGATTTAGCCAGCTCAGGGTCAAGGTCATTAATTGCCTCCACCCGGAGCAGGCTGAAATACTTCTCACCATTTCTGGGTGGTCGGCCCTGGCCAGCAACCATATCACCAGTGCGTAGACCAAAGCGGCGAATTTGGGACTGAGAGACATAGACATCAGCCGGGCCGGGCAGCAGAGTGCCCTGTCTGAGGAAACCATAGCCGTCACTCATAGTCTCCAGAACACCACCACAGAAGATGTTGCCCTGTTGTTCGGTATGCGCCTGGAGCAAGCGCATAATGATGTCTTGCTTCTTGAGGTTAGCATAGTTGGAAATACCCATCTCCTTAGCTAGCTCAATCAGCCCGTCTTTGCTTTTCTTTTCTAGTTCAGTAATATTCATTTTCTTAACCTCACTGGCTTAATCTCCCCTTCTTAGGGGAAAGAATGGGTTGCATCATTTCAGGCTGCCTTCCTGGTCAGGCTTGATTCTAAAAGCTCTCGGACTATTAACCTAAGCCTTCTTAAGTTAGCCGCTTGACTTATTCTAACCTAGTGGTAGCGTATCGGTTTCCGTCTTTAGTTTCTACGGCTGTGAAATGCGCTGCCAATCAGCCATGAAGCGGGCAACCCCGACATCGGTAAAGGGATGTTGTATCATCTGCATCAGGACACTATAAGGAACGGTGGCAATATGAGCCCCGGCCTTGGCGGCCGCCACACAGTGTTGAGGGTGACGAATACTGGCCGCAATCACCTGGGTGGAAAGTCCATAGTGCTTAAATACCTCAACAATGTCTTTTACTACCGTCATACCATCATGGCCGGCATCATCCAGTCGGCCAACAAAAAGGCTAACATAGGTGGCGCCAGCTAGCGCTCCCAGGAGAGCCTGATTTAGTGAGAAGCACAGGGTAAAATTTACCTTTATATTGTCGCTGGATAGGACTGATGTTACCTCCAGTCCAGCGGCGGTAGCCGGGATTTTGATGACGACATTAGGTGCCCAGGTGGCGATATTCCGTGCCTGCCCAATCATCGGCTCAGCCTCTTCTACCAGCACCTCAGTAGAAATTGGCCCCGGGATAATAGAGCAGATTTCTTTAATAACGGCTTGATAATCAGCCCTTCCCTCCTTAGACATTAGGCTGGGGTTGGTAGTAATCCCACTGACAATGCCCAGTCTAGCGGCTTGTCTGATTTGGTCAATACTAGCGGTATCAAGGAAGATGCGCATGTTTTACCTCACCTATGAGTGACACATTTTATCATAAACTAGAAGAAAGGGGTAGCGGGGGTTGAGCCCCCTCGCGTAGTATATCCTTGGCTATGCCAATAAAATCGCGGAACAGGGGGTGGGGACGACCGGGGCGAGAGCCAAATTCGGGATGGAACTGGCAGCTCACCATCCAGGGATGGTTGGCTAGCTCGCAAAGCTCTACCAGCCTGCCGTCCGGGGATAGTCCGCTATAAATCATTCCTGCCTCCTGCAGCTGGGTGCGAAACTCATTGTTAAATTCGAAACGGTGCCTGTGGCGCTCATAGACCAAGCTCTGGCCATAGGCTCTAGCCGCCCGGCTACCCTCAACCAATTGACAGGGGTAATTACCCAAGCGCATAGTGCCGCCTTTATCCTGTAGCTCCCTCTGTTCGGGGAGAAGAGCAATGACGGGGTAGGGGGTAGCGGCATCAAACTCGGTGGAGTTTGCCTTATCTGAGTCCAGGGCATAGCGGGCAAACTCAATTACCATAACCTGCATCCCCAGGCATAATCCTAAGTAGGGAATTTCATTGGTTCGGGCATAACTAGCTGCCTTTATCATACCCTCAATTCCCCTGATACCAAAGCCACCAGGGACGATGATGCCCTGGGCTGAACGCAGTAGCACCTCGCTGCCATCCTTTTCCAAATCCTCGGAGGGAACCCAGAGGAGATTAAAATCTCTATTGTGATACAAGGCGGCGTGGCATAGCGCTTCACGAACTGAGTAGTAGGCATCCTTTAACTCCACATATTTGCCGACCAGGGCGATATTAACTGGCTCTTGACATTCTTTGAGGCATCTGACTAGTTCCCGCCACTGGCTCAGGTCTGGCTGGTGTGCCTTAAGGCTAATCTTATCCACAATCAGTTGTCCCAAACCCTCTTCTTCCAGGACCAGCGGCACTTCATAGATGGTCGATACTGTAGGCAGGGGAATGACAGCCTGCCGGTCAACATCACAGAATAGGGATATTTTATCCCTTATCCCTTCCGAGATAGGGTAGTCACTACGGCATATAATAATATCGGGCTGAATACCCATGCGCCTCAGCTCATTAACGCTGTGCTGAGTGGGCTTGGTCTTTAGCTCCTGAGTAGAGGTGAGGTAGGGGAGGAGGGTAACATGGATATAGAGCATATTCTCCCGCCCAACATCTTTTCTCATCTGCCTGATGGCTTCAAGGAAGGGTTGCCCTTCAATATCGCCGACAGTGCCACCCACCTCTATAATAACCACCTCAGCCTGTGAGCTTTGCGCTAATTGCTTAAACCGCCTCTTTATTTCAGTGGTAACATGGGGCACTACCTGGATAGTACCACCCAGGAAATCGCCACGCCTCTCCTTGACAATAACCTCACTATAGATTTGCCCTGAGGTAACATTGGACTCAGCAGTAAGGTTAACATCAATGAAACGCTCATAGTTGCCTAAATCAAGGTCAGTCTCGGCACCATCCTGGGTAACAAATACCTCCCCGTGTTGATATGGTGACATTGTGCCCGGGTCAACATTGAGATAGGGGTCTAGCTTCTGAACAGAGACAGTGATTTGGCGACTCTTCAGAATGGTACCAATAGAAGCGACAGTGATGCCCTTGCCAACTGAACTAACTACACCACCAGTAACAAAAATATACTTTGACATGCAGGAAAACTAAATCCTTTAAGGCTCAAATCCGGAAATGAGATTCACCAAATTATTGGAGGGGCATGACGCATGGGTTCTCTTAATTATAATCAACCAAATATTAATTGTCAAGTGCGTGTTCTCGTCCACATGAGTTAGTAACACCATCCCCCTCTCTTTGATTACTTTGGAGAGCTTAACTATAAGGTTCGTCAGGTATCTGCTCCCGCTAGTACCGGTAGTCTTTTCCCGGAAATTACATGCCTCCGTCTTCCACCCCCTTGACAATACCCCTACTTTGGCTATACACTTGTCAATACCTATGTCAGGGCAAGGTTTAACCATATCCGAGGCCGCCAGAGCACTGGGAGTATCCTCCAGAACAGTCAGACGATTTATCAAATCGGGCAAGATACCGGCCGAACTGGCCCCCGGACCTTTTGGTCAGGAATACCGAATCCTGGAATTGCCTCCAGAACTTCATAAACCAAAACCCGTAGACAATACCCCTGGCCACACCCTTAGCCAAACCCTTAGCCAAACCCCTAACCAGGTTATAGACATTATCCGGGAACTTCAAGAGAAGAACCTGGCTCTAGCTGCCCAGTTTGGTGCGGCTACAGAACGCATCAGAAACCTGGAGAATGAGGTCAGGCTGTTGACTACTACCAGGCAACCGTGGTGGAAACGACTATTCACCCGGAAAGGCTAGTCCCACGCACCCGTTAACCGCATAAGCCTGCTTGGAATAGGTCAGGCAATAGACTCAGAATGCACAGAGTCAATTTTTAACCCCGTTAGGGGAGATATGAAGATTCTTTTATTATATATAGGGTAACAATTAGATTTATCTCAAACCAAGCCTTCCCTACAGAGTTTCTAAGACACCAAGCTCTCAGACAGGTGAATAAGGTCAGCGGCCATCCTCTTCTTGTCAAATAGCTTCACGGCACGTCTTCTCCCCGCCAACCCCATTTCGCGAGCAAGTTCTTCGTGGGAAAACAGTTCCACTATGCGCACAGCCAGCTGTACGGGGATAGTCTGCTCATCCTTGTCGATGATGAATCCTGTTTCGCCGTCTGCCACTCCTTCCACCAAGCCGCCAGATCTGGTCACGATGGTAGGGACGCCTGAAGCCATTGCTTCCACAGGAACCAGGCCAAATGGCTCATCCCCGATGGTGGTATAGATTACCACATCCGCCAGTCGTGTCAGCCTTGGTATGTCAGAGTATGAGTACATGCCTATATGAACGTGTTTCTCAAGACCTAACTCGGCGATAGTGCGGTCTATCTCTTCTTCATATTTTGCCAGATCTTTTTTAGACACGCGCTCTTTCTTTCCAGTGAGTACCATAATTACATCCGGAAATCGGTCTATGATTGCCGGCAGCGATTGAATAGCAGGAACGATTCCCTTCCAACGCAAAAAGCGTGCGCTGTGGAGAATTACCCTGTTATCATCGAACCCATATTGGTGCTTAAGCTCCGCCTTTTCCGCCGGGCTTGCAGAGAGGAACCTATCCGTATCTATGCCATGCCGGATAACCTGAAACTTCTCCTCAGGTATCGCTGGTACTCTCCTCCGCACACTGTCTTTGAGGAAGTTGCTGATGGCTACCAGCCTGTCCCAACCAACCTCGGTGAGAATCCGCGTCATTTCAGCCTCGTCACGATCGATGAAAATGTCGTTGTGCAGTATCAGCACACATGGAGAGCTCCTCTCGTGGCACACAGCAACCAAGGTCTTCGATAGGGGGAAATAGTCCATATGTAGGTTATGAGCGTGGACAATGTCGACCCTATTCCTAGTGAGGAAATCCCTGAATACGGGTCGTGCGTAATTGGCGATACCCTGACCTCTTTCCTTCATAGATTCCAGGAGCGTCGCGTCCAAAATGTCGGAACGGGTTACTTTCACAAGGTTCTCCTCGTGGTCCGGGGCCCCTTTCTGGCGTGCCGTCAGTAAGTGAACCCTTGCGCCTAGCCTTGCCATTTCTGGACAAATTGTGGCAAGATGTGTCTCAACACCCCCGATCGTCGGCAGGTATGCCCAATGCACCACGCCAATGTTCACGTCTCATCTCCTCGCGCCCGTGTTAGTGCTTCTTTTTATCCTACCGGGATCCCCCGTATCGACTCCTATAGTAGAATCCTTACTCGCTGACCATCAACTATGCCAAATTGAGAAACAATCTCAAAACAAGCCCTTGCCTTTCAGGCTCAGGTGTTGCTTGTCGCCGATAATGATGTGGTCTAGAACATCGATGCCCATAATCTCCCCAGCCTCAACTAGCCTCTTGGTTAACCCTATGTCATCTTCCGAAGCTGTAGGGTCGCCCGAAGGATGATTATGGGCAAAGATAACCGAGGCGGCACTAGCCGATATTGCCTCTTTGAATACCTCCCTGGGATGAACGATGCTACTATCCAGGCTACCAACCGAAATCTCTGAGACCTTGATTAGCTGATTTCTGGTATCCAGCAAAAGCACCAGAAAATACTCTTTCTTCTTGCCCTTTAACCGGCCTCTCACCAAGCCGGCGACATCCTCAGGGGTCTTAACCACAGGCTTATCACCAGCCTCAGAATAACCCTCAAGTCGGTTAGCCAACTCAAAAGCCGCCTTAATCTGAGAGGCTTTGGCAATACCAATCCCCTTCACCTGGGATAGCTCCTCCACCGAAGCATTAGCCATGCCTTTAAGATTGCCAAACTGGCTCAATAGCCTCTGGGCAGTTACCATCACCGACTCGCCGGCGATACCACGACCTAGAATCAGCTCCAGAATCTCCTGGG
>SDBT01002414.1_pt1 | contig 33033 bp, 27 predicted proteins | sample 2277101 | NCBI WGS metagenome assembly SDBT01 (sample SAMN10404973, study PRJNA504765) | marine sediment metagenome | isolation source: marine sediment core GS10_PC15, 103 cmbsf | place: Arctic Ocean: Southern Knipovich Ridge | collected 2010
GCCTACTCTTTGTCTACCTTGAACCTGCGGGTAATATTAACGTCCTGGGTGACGGGCAAGATGACCCGGAAGCTCGAACCGCTCTCAAGGTCGCTTTCAACCTGAATCTCACCGTTGTGCCGTTCCACGATGCGCTTCGAGACGGCCAGGCCCAAACCGGTGCCGTGCTCGGCCTTGCCGGATTGGAAGGTATCGAAAATGGCGTCGAGTTTACCCGCCGAAATGCCCGCGCCGTTGTCGTTGATCATTATTTCCACGGTCTGTTTGACCGGGTCGGACTTCACTCGAATCAGAATCCGGCCCTCGCCGCTGTCGTGATGCCTTTCCCGAACCGCATCAATGGCATTATTGAGCAGGTTGAGGATCACCCGGTGGATGCCGCGACTGTCAACCGCCGCCTCGATCGGCTCTTTACCAATGGCCTCGTCCAGGTCGAGATTAATTTTCTCCTCTTTACATTGCTGACGGACCAGGTCAACGGTTTCGAGGATGATCTCGCCAAGGTTATATGCGGCAATATCAAGCTTGTCTTCCCGGGCCAGGTTAAGCAGATCAAGCACCAGGGTTGACAGACGCTTATGGTTCTTGTTCAGGATGTCCCACGCCTCATTCATCTGCTCCTTATCGGTATTGTCAATCCCCAGGCGCAGAAGCGAGATCGAGCCCTCGAGCCCGTTAAGCACGTTCTTAACGTAATGCGACAGGCTCGCCGCGGTCATGCCGATTGCCGCCATCCGTTCGCTCTTCAGGCTGTTCTCGACCAGCCACATGTTCTCGATCGCCATACCCGCCGCGTGGGCAATGGCGTTCAACAGCTTCAGTTCATCTTCCTTGTATTTCCGCTTCGGCTTGGTCAGAATCACGTAGATCAACCCGCACAGGCGATTCTTCCCCAGCATCGGCACGCACATCACGCTCCGCACGTTGATACCCTCCATCCCCTCGCCTTTGAAACGCTCGTCATGCAGCGGATCGGCCGATAAGATCGACTCGTTCTTCTCACGCACATAGTTGATGATCGAATAGCTCAGGTAATCGTCCGAAACCAGCTTAACCGGCCCGAAACGATTGCGCTCGGCTACCGGAATCATCGTCTGTTCCTTCTCCGACCACGTCAGCAGATACGCGTTGTCCGCCGGCACCGCCTCGGTTATCAACTCGAGGATCTTCGGAAAGAGCTCTTTTTCGCTTAGATTACTGCTCAGCAGGCTTTGGAACCGATAGATCGTCGCCAGTTGCCGGCTCTCACGTACCAGCGCCTCGTCGTCACCCTCTTTACCCTCGCTCACCTCCTCAAGCTTCGAGGCCGAGAGCGGCTCGACCCGATACGAGATCAGCCGTTCATCCAATTCCACGGTATCTTCCTGCGGACCGTAAAGCTCGAACAGGGTCTGACCAATCCGCACCGGCGTCCGCATCGCCAGTTCCGCCGGCTCTTTGATCCGCTTCCCACGCACCCACGTGCCGTTCGTGCTGCCCAGATCTTCAACCTCCCAGCCATGCTCTGTCAGCTTCACTTTCGCATGGGCCCGCGACAACATCGTGTCGTTCACCATTATCTCCGCGGCACGCGACCGGCCCAGCACCGTCTCCACCTTAGTCAGCCGGAATTCCTTACCCGATTCCGGCCCGCCGACAATTCGCAGGGTCACCCCGCTGCCTTCCGGCGGCATGTCCGCTTCCAGTTCAACCTGCGTCTTATCGTCTTCCATCCTTTTGACCCCTTGCCCCGGCCAATCACGGGGACCTGTCGAACGTTCACCCAGTCTTCATACCGCAAGCAAAAAATAACCTGCCTTCAAAACAATACAAGCCATTATTTTCGCCTCGCCCTATTTTTCCGCCAGCACCACCGCGCAGGCGTAGTTCACCTCATGCGAAATACTCGCGTGCAGCTTCAGCGGCCCCAGCGCTCGCGCCGTCGCCTCCGTCACGCCCCGCAACGTAATCACCGGCCGCCCCTGCTCATCGTTCAGAATCTCGATCTCCTGCCACGAACAGTCCGGACCGCAACCGCAGCCGAGCGCCTTCGCCAGCGCTTCCTTAGCCGCCCAACGACCAGCGAAAAACTGCTCCGCACCCTTACCGCGAGACTCCCCAAGCTCACGTTCAGCCGCCGTAAACGTCCGCGCCAGAAACCGCTCCGAATGACGTTCAAGCGCCTCACGCAGCCGCCGCGTCTCGACAATGTCCAAACCGATCCCGACAATCATCCGTCGAAAACTCCTAACCTTTCCCGAACTATGCCTGCCCCCCGCCCCTTTGCAAGCCCTCCCGCCGCGCGGCCCGCCGCTATTTCGCCGTCAAACCACCCAAAATCACAGCCGCGGACGCTCGGCGCCAGACCAAGTCCTTCCCAATGTGGGAGCGGAATGACGCGCCGAAGGCGCTATGTGAGCCGAAGGCGAGAGCGAAGCGCCAACCACCCCGCGATTCATGGTCCTGTTTCCGTCCGCTGGCCGGGGGTAAGCTGTCGCGGCGCATTTGGTCCCGCGTAATCCTGGCCGAGCCTTGTCCGGGGCCGCCGAAAGACCCCGCCCGGTGGCATCCGCCGAACCGCGCCGTCGCTTGTCCCGCGCCCGGAAAATCCCCGGACGCGGGCCGCCCTAACCATCGTGCCACAACATCGTGACCTTCCTCCTTGTTTCGCGCCGCCAAGGCGCAATCCAACAAAAACAAATACTATCTATATTATACATACTTTTATTCGCCTCTGCAAGCCCCCTTTTCCAAAAAACCAACTTTTCTTCGCCCCACGCTCAGAGAAATTCACCACGAAGAACACGAAGAGCACGAAGCCCCACGAAGAATTATCCACAGATTACGCAGATTGCGAATCCTTACTCCTGCCTCCGTCAGAACCACTAAACGCCAGTCAAACAGGAACCCAGCCTGATATCCCCGACTTTCCCGGTAAGCCTTGATTGAAAACTGGCCATCTGCCGCTCAAGCGTACTCGGAAAGGACGTCCTGCCACATTTGAAGGTGCGCGACCCCGTCCAGGCCAATTCTATCCTCGTATTCCGTCCTGCCTGTCGCCAAGTCGCGAAGTATTTGCTCTCTTGAAGCTGTTAATACGTATTTATATTCAATTGCTTTTCTTTGGAGATAATGTTGAAGACACCGAAGTTTCGTCTCAGAAGTAGGGTATTCCATTCGTGCTAGTCCGGCGCCGCGTTTGACCAATTTTGCCTTCGAAACCCCAAAAAGCGTAAAATCTTTCGTTGTCCTGCATTCAGCGCAATCGCACACATGCTCGAGAAACTTCTCTCGGCTTTCTAAGTAACCTTTCTTCTTGAGCATTTCCACTGCTTCCCTGTATCGGACACGCAGATGCAAGGCTGGAACATAGTAACGCGCGATTGGTATTCCCCCTCCCACTGGTACGATCGGGCGGTACTCGCCGAACTCAGGCCCATGAGAAACCCCAGTAAAGACAGGATCGTCAAGCGCGTTGCCAGTTGCCAGCACAGAAAAATATCCGCCATGAAGGTTAATTATTTCCCGGTCCTTGCCATGTGGTCCCAACTTTAAGCCACGGGCTAGTTCCAGAAGCCCTTCTAGCTCTTTTTTGCCAGCAGTTCCTTCGTCGAGTTTGTCGACCCATATAAGAAAGCCATCAAGCTCGATTCCCTCAAAAGCTTCGTGAATTCTCTTAATGTGTTCGTCCGAAAGGAGACCTTGACTGATGACAATTGAACCAAAAATCGGCCGTTCGGTTTGGGCCGTCAACGCAAGTTCAACTGATCTCACATTCTTTGGTAGCCAACGGTGTATCGTGGCTTCTTGCATGTAGAAATAGGGAGCAACCAACGCGTATGGTTCAAGGCTTGTCGGTTCATCCATGTATTTCAGATTCTCGGAATTCTCCATTCTCTCCGATACTCGTGTTTTCTGAAATTCCAGACAGCGGTTCACAAGTTCACTGTGACGACCTGCGTCGTCGAGCATTTCGGGAAGAAGGGGGCTCTTGCCTGCAAGTTCCACCACCCAATCCCCGTATGCCTCAGCCAATTGTCCAATGGATTTCTTAATTTCGCCTTCGGCGTTCTGCACAGAAACGGGGTCATGTTGAAACGCATGGGTTTGCGGATCAATAAGATATGTCTGGTTAGCCGTTTTCTCCAGAATAAAACTGGAGATGCCTTCCGGTGCGTATGCCGCCATATTTGCGTTGATGATAACGCCTTTATACGTGTCCATAGATGGATATACGAAATACCTTTGCTCCGCAAAAGTCCCGAACATCATCCAATGATTATGTGACATATCCAATTTCCCTGGACTGTTGCGAAAACCGTTGCCGTTGAGGAGGCCAAATATTTCTGTTCATTTTCGGCCGTTTGCACCAGACGCACGTTCCGACATCTCGCAAATAATGTATGATGCCATAGCCTCGCAATTCTGCTTCGGCAAGAAGCTTTTTCGGTACAGTCTGTGTTGCCAGTGCAATACATATATAGTCCGCGACCAATTCATGTGCCCTACACTGCTTAAGAGCACCTTGCCAATAATGCAACTTCGCCTCAACAGCGGTGACCCAGCGGTTCTTGGTCGCTGTCAAGTCGATACTTTGCCCCATATTGCCCACTTCGACTCTTAGACGATATCCTTCGCCACGGAAGAACCCAATAACTTCTTTGATCAGGTCTTCTTCGGTTCGAACGGGCGCCCTGTCGTTATGTTCAACTAGGTTCTTCAAGTTCACGATCCAAATGTTTGGTGAGATGACGAGTCCATCTGAACAACGCCACTTGGATTGTTAGAACTATAATTACCGCAAAAATTATGTAGATACAAAACTCGCTAAGTTGAAAAGCAATAACAAAAATGCCGACCACCAGTAGAACCACGCTGATCAAAACAGTGGTAACCAAGGCCCCGTATGCTCCCTCAGATTCCAGTCTTATTACCTCGACGCGAAGCAGACGAGACATGGCATGCTGCAACCGGTTGGAATACTGGCTCACGGGGTCGGGCGCGTCTCTGCGCGCGCTCAACCGATTTGTGGCGTCAATTAGATCTCTATGATCTTGAGCCAGTTTTTCAGCGATTGAACACTTCGCTTGAGAAATCTGTTCCCTGAATTCCTTTTCAGAGTACGCCCAGTCTTTGAAACATTTCAGCAGCCCGCCACCCACCAGCAGAGGCAGTAATGCTGAAAGCGCCCAGAACCATGTTGCCACTGCCGTAATGTTAGTAATCAGCGCCATGAAGGACCTCGTCCTTTATCTGTGATTGTGTCGCATCGTCAGGATAATTGCTATATACATAACGTAATAAGGCCCTTAGTGGCGCGGCAGAAGTGCGTACTTTGAATTCCCTCAAGTGTGTTTTTTGAGATCGGGTCAATGTGTCGTAAAGCTCTTCTGTGAACCTCAATCCTTTCTTGGTGAGCTGAAATTCCTCATCGTTGTATTCATCGCACACATTCTCATCGGTCGCTACGCCACTCCGCGAAGACCATTGTTCCCATTCGGCCTCTGATTCTGGAAGTGCCTGACTCTCAGAAATGGACGACTGTACGAAGCCCCGGAGCAAAAAGAACGTTATATCATCGTATACCTCTGTGGAAAAAGGCCCGAAGTTCCACGCATAAAAGCAGTAAAAACTGTCTTCGTCTATCTCCGTTCCCTTGCGAAAATACTCCATTGCTTCTTTCTTGAAAAGGTATAACATCTTTACCAGACGCGTTCGGCCTACGATTGGCTCATTTGCCTTGCCGGCACATCCGGGCGAATAGAGCAAAAGGAGGAGAATGTCTTTCCGGTTATTGATCATCTTCGTCATATCAACCACCAATCGCGTTTGAAAGTGTCCTTTGCCTTTCGGGAAGCGACTCCTCTTCCCTAAACTCCACGAACGTACTCAGACAAACCAACCAAGTTACGTGTAATGTACCTTTGCTCGTCATCCATACAAGCGTTTTCCCAGAATTTCCTGAACTTCTCCTGCCAGCGGCGGTTCTAGATTGGTGGGGCGCTTCGGCAGGCTCCGTAGGCGGCTGTTCACGTTCAATCCCGTTGGCATTGCGGAGGCGTTGGCGTGCATTGGCGTCTATTCGCGGTTCCTCTTCTCTTACCCGTGCGGGTTGAAAAGGGGCGGATTAGGGGTACGATTATGGGGTATCAGATTGGAGTAGTGGAGAAATGGAGTCATGGGTCTTGGGTCTGACGGAGCTTTGTATGCTGCCGCCGTTGCAGCACTCCAGCACTCCAGCACTCCAGTACCGCGAAAGAGCCTTGCGGGGAGCGGGAATCGCGGGGTGGTTGCCGCTTCGCTCTCGCCTGGCGGCTCGCATAGGGCCTGCGGCCCGTCTGCCGCTCCCACACTGAACGGCGGAAGTGATTATGATTAAGAATCGCGGGGTGGTACCCGCTCCCACATTAAGAAAAAGGCGATTACGAGAAGGAGTTGAGGAATGAGTGAGTTGCCGGAACGGATCGGGGATGAGGATGAGTTGGAGGAATTGCTGGCGCGGCCTTCGGGTCAGTTGGTGGAGATGTTGAAGCGGCTCGAGGGCGACCTGATAATTCTGGGCGTGGGCGGCAAGATCGGGGTGAGTCTGGCGCGGACGGCTCGGCGTGCCTGCGTCGCTGCCGGGGTAAAGAAACGGGTTATCGGGGTAGACCTTTTTCCCGAGCCGACGGCGAAGGAGCAGTTGGAGCAGGCTGGTGTCGAGACAATCACCTGCGACTTCCTCGATCCGGCGGCTATCGCCACGCTGCCCAGGGTTAAGAACATGATTTTTATGGCCGGGCGCAAGTTCGGCACGGCAGGCAATCAGGAGTTGACCTGGGCGATCAACGTGCTGGTGCCGGCGAACGTGGCGCACAGTTTTACCGACAGCCGGATCGTGGCGTTCTCGACGGGCTGCGTGTACCCCCTGGTGGCGGCGGCGACCGGCGGCTGCACCGAGGCCGAGCCGCCCGACCCGGTGGGCGAGTATTCGCAGTCCTGCCTGGGCCGTGAGCGGGTGTTCGAGTTCTACAGCCGCAAGAACGGCACGCCGGTCTGCCTGTTCCGGCTTAATTACGCGGTTGACTTGCGCTACGGCGTGCTGCACGATATTGCGCAGAAGGTTTATCAGGGCGAGCCGGTTGACGTGTCGGTAGGTTGTTTTAATGTTATCTGGCAGGGAGACGCGGGTAACCGGGCGCTGCTGGCGCTCGAACACGCCGCGTCGCCCCCGTCAATGCTGAATGTGACCGGGTCGGAGTTGCTCGAGACCCGGGCCGTGGCGCGCGAGATGGCCGGGATCATGGGCAAAGAAGTGTCGTTCACCGGCGTCGAGGGCGACCACAACTACTTGAGCAACGCGGCGAAATCGGACGAGTTGTACGGTCCGCCGAGCGTGTCCGCGGCGCAGCTCATCCGCTGGCAGGCGCACTGGCTGCTGACCGGGGGCCGCACCCTGGCTAAGCCGACTCATTTTGAAGTAAGCGACGGAAAGTACTGAAGCTATGGCGAAGAGCATTCGGGTAGGACTGGTGGGGGCCGGCTTTGCCGCGCGCTATCATTGCGAGTGTTTCGAGAAAATCTACGGGGTTGACGTCGAGGTGGCGGGCGTGACCTCGCTGCGGCCGGAAAGCCGCTCGAGCTTCGGCGCGGCGCGGGGGATTGCGGTGTTCGACAACGTGCAGGCGATGGTGGGGCACGTTGACGTGCTGGACATCTGTTCGCCGCCATACGCGCACGAGGAAGGCATCCTGGCCGCCGCCGCCGCCGGCAAGGGCGTGATCTGCGAGAAACCGTTGACCGGGGCTTTCGGGCCGACTGATGCCGATGAGAGTTTCCGCGGCGACCTGGCGCCGAAGCCGGAAATGCTCGCAGAAGTGCTCGAACGGCTCGAGCGCATCGCCAAGGCCGTGCGAGCGGGCGGCGCGTTCTTTGGTTACGCGGAGAACTACGTCTACGCCCCCAGCGTGCAGAAGGAGCGCGAAATCGTCGAGAAGACCGGGGCGCAAATCCTGCGGATGGTGGGCGAGGAATCGCATAACGGCTCGGCCTCCGACGCGTACGGTTTCTGGCGGCTGGCCGGGGGCGGCTCGCTGATGGGCAAGGGCTGTCATCCGCTGGGCGGCATGCTGTATCTGAAGCGAATCGAAGGGCTGGCCCGCAACGGCACGCCTATCCGGCCGGCCACGGTTTCGGCCAGGACCCATCAACTGACCCGGCTCGATAGCTTTGTTGACGCCGGCAACCTGCGCACCGACTACCATGATATCGAGGATTTCGGCATAATGCACGTTACGTTCGAGGACGGCACGGTCGCCGACGCGCTGACCAGTGAAGTAGTGCTGGGCGGGCTTTATGATTATCTGGAGGTCTTCGCCAATAACCACCGCACCTACTGCCACCTGAGCCCGGCCGGGCTGGTGGATACGTATAATCCGAAGGGTGAGGTGTTCAAGGACGTGTACCTGATCGAGAAGATCAGCTCGCAGGAAGGCTGGACGCCGGCGGCCCCGGATGAGAACCTCACTCTCGGCTATCAGCCGGAGATGCAGGAGTTCATGGCCTGCGCGGCAAGCGGCGAGCAGCCGCAGTCGGACCTCGAACTGGCTCTGGATACCACCGCCACAATCTATGCGGCGTATGTCTCGGCAGATGACCGTGGCCGCGAGGCAGACGTTACGTTGATCTGATACCCGGGGAAAAGAGTCTTGATATGGCAGAGAAGGTTAAGGTTTTAAAAGTTGGGATAGTCGGGTTGGGGCATCTGCATCCGCGGCTGTACATGCCGCTCTTCACTGCGGCGCCGAATACTGAAGTGGTGGCCGTGGCCGAAGCTGACGGGGCTCTGCGCGAGTCTTTCGGCGCCGATTTCGGGCTAAAGGGGTATGGCTCGCTGGAGGCGATGCTGGGCGCTGAACAGCTTGATATTGCGGCGATCTTCCTGCCCCATGACGAATGTCCGGCGGCGGCGGAGGCGGCGGCGGAGGCCGGGGTGCACCTGATGGTCGAAAAGCCGATGGCCGCGAGCACTGCGGGTGCGGAACGGATCGTTAAGGCGGCCGCGGCTAACGGGGTGAAGCTGACTACCGGGTACTGCTGGCGGCTGCATCCCGTGGCCAACAGGTTCAAAGAGCTGGTCAAATCAGGGGCCGTGGGCCAGGTTGTCGGCGCGGAAGGCCGGTGCGCTGCGGGCAGGCTCCAACGCTACATTGACGGGCACGCGGCGTGGATGCTCGAACGCGCGCGCTCGGGCGGCGGCCCGATGTATAATCTTGGCGTGCACTGGGTTGACCTCTTCCGCTGGATCTTCGAGGACGAGGTGGTGGAAGTGTGCGGCCAGAACGCCAAGGTCAATACCGAGTACGATATCGAGGATAATTCGTTCGCGCATCTGCGCTTTGGCAACGGCGCGATCGCTTCGCTGAACATCAGTTACACCGTGCCGGACGCTTTTCCATACGGCCGTGATCTGTACGTGGCGGTGCGGGGCACGAAAGGCGTGATCTCGTGGGCGCCGGCATACGAGGGCGAGAAGGACGTGCTGTTTATCTGCAGCGACCAGAAGGACTTTGCCGATTCGCCGCGGCAGGAAGAAACATTCCAGCTCGAACCCGTGCCGGGCTATTCCGGGGGCATGGGCCTGGACTACGTGCGGGGCTTTGCCGAGGCGATCCTGACCGGCAGCGCGCCCGCGATCACCGGGGAAGACGGGGTCGCGGCCCTGAAAGTGGTCGAGGCAATCTATCAATCAGCCGGGGAAAAACGCTGGGTCCCGGTCCGTGCTTGAGCCTTGTTGGAGTTCAAGCTTCAGCTTGCTGAGCTATACAGCCGTTCAGAAGAAACAAACTAAAGCTTGAATCCCTATGGGTTGCCAAGGAGAAGGTAGAGTAAAGAACGAAAGCGGCGATGGGAAATTGAATATCTAACGTCCAACAAGGAATGTCCAATGACGAAGGAAAAAGAATAGGAAAGAATGGAAGCGGCGATGGCAAAGTGAATATCCAATATCCAACAAGGAATGTCCAATGACGAAGGAAAGAGAATACGAAAGAATCGAAGCGGCGATGGCAAAGTGAATATCCAATGTCCAACAAGGAATGTCCAATGACGAAGGAAAGAGAATACGATTTGCAGGACCGCTTCATCGACTTTGCCGTGAGAATTATCAAGCTCTCTGAAGCCTTGCCGGAAACGAAGGCCGGCAAACATATCTGTTCGCAGATTCTGAGAAGTGGAACATCGCCTGCGCCAAATTACGGAGAGTCTCAGAGCGCCGAATCCAGAGCCGATTTCGTTCACAAGCTCAAGGTAGCGCTCAAGGAATTGCGTGAAACCGAGATTTGGTTGAAAGTCATCGTTCGAGCTGAATTGATCCAGTCTTCAAGAGTGCTTGGCCCTTTGCTTCAGGAGACGGATGAATTGATTTCGATCCTGTTCAAGAGCATAGAGACGGCGAAGAAGAACGAAAAGCAATAGCCGAAGGCAAGCCGTTGGACATTGGACATTCCTTGTTGGATATTGGGTGTTCAGAGGAGGAGAACAGCCAGGCGGCTACACTCCATTGACGCGGAGATGGTTAAGCCCAAGAGTGGGCAGAGCTCTTTACCGGACCAAGGAGAAGACGTGGAGAAACGGATGAAAGTGGTGTTTACTGATTACATCGAGGATGACCTCGATTGGGAAGCGGAACAACTCGCGAAGGCCGGGATTGATTTTGAGCTGTATCAACTCAAGCTCAGGCCGGAAACCGAGGTTATCGAGAAGGTCGCCGACGCGGACATCATCGTGGTTAACATGGTGAAGATGCCCGAGACAGTCTTGTCGCAGCTCAAGAACTGCCGGCTGCTGATCCGCCACGGGGTGGGTTACGACAACGTTGACGTGGCCGCCTGCAATAAATATAAGATTCCGTTCGCCTATCAGCCGGACTACTGTTCCGAGGACGTGGCCGAGCACGCCATCGCCCTGATCTTCGCCTGCGCGCGCAAGATCGTGGCCAGCCGCAAGAACCTCGAGGAAAGCAGCGCGCGTGGGCAGTGGGATTTTGCCGAACTGTTCCCGATTTACCGTATGGACGGCAAGACCTTGGGTCTTCTCGGCGTGGGCCGGATCGGCAGCCGGGTATACCGCAAGCTCAAGACTTTCGGGTTCAAGATTATCGGCAACGATCCGTACCTCAGCGAGAAGCGCCGGGCCAAACTGGACCTTGAATTCGTGGATCAGGAGACCCTGTTCCGCACCGCCGATTTCGTCACCGTGCATACGCCTTTGAACGATGAGACCAAGCGTATCATCAACGCGAAAACGCTGGGCTGGATGAAAGCGACGGCGTACCTGATCAACGCCGCGCGCGGACCGATGGTGGACGTGGACGCTTTGGTTCAGGCGCTCAAAAGCGGGCAGATCGCCGGCGCCGCGATTGACGTTTTCGACCAGGAACCGCCGCCACCGGATCATCCCCTGTTCGCGCTGGAGAACGTGATTCTTACGCCGCACATCGGCTGGGCCTCGGAAGAGGCGGGCTGGGAAATCCGGGAGAAGATTGTTGAGGACATCCTGGCCGTGGCGGCCGGCAAACCAGCGCGCTATATGGTAACTAAGTTTGGGAGTGTGTGAGTGTGTGGGTGTAGATTCGTAATCGTAATCGTAATCGTAATCGTAATCGTCCTTTCTTTCAGTGTTCGCTATTCAGTATTCAGGGTTCAGAATGGAAGATGCAGGATGCAGGATGCATTTTTCGACTTTTCGACTTCTTTGTACAGGATTACGAGTACGATTACGATTAAGATTACGAGTATGAATGTGGAAAACACTCCCACACTCCCACACCCACATACCCACATACTCCGTCTACTCCCCGCCGACTGGCTCCAGTTTGAAGGCCAGGTCACGGCCGCGGTCAAGCCGGGATTCTTCCGGAAACGGCTTTGCCAGGCGGCGAAGTTCCTTCAGCACCGGGCCACCGTCCAGTTTCAGCACCCCATCCTGAGCCACGCTAAGAGTCTGCGAAGATTCCTTCGGCACTGGCGCCCCCGTCCAGGGATCGTACCAGCCAAGCCGGTACTTGCCGGGCGCCAGACCGCTAATGGTGAAGCCTGCCTGGCCGTCAAGCGAAAACAGCCAGCCGTATACAGCCCGGGGCTCTTTCCCGGAGTAAAGCGCGAAAAGCCGCAACGCGCCGGCCGCTTCGCACTTGATCTTCGGATTCGCCGCAAGCGTCGAGTGCAGATCTTCCGGGGACAAGCCCGCCAGAAACCGGCGCAGGGCCTTCACCTGGGCCACGTGATCAATCGGGTAGCTTTTGCGGTCAAAGACGCCTTCCCGGTTGCGCCAGCGCAGCTCGCCGAACTCCTTGCCGTCATCCCAGTCCATCGGCGTGCCGGCCTGGCCCGCGAAGACCGCGGCCCAGATCGCATGGTGGTACATGGTGGGGTAGAGCCACGAGGGTTCGTCATCCGGCTCATAGCGATCCGGAGCACCAAATTCGCTTATCAGTCGCGGCCGCTTGCCGACGGGCGCCAACGAGAAACTTTTCACGCCGTCAATGGCATAAGCCCAGCCCGCGCTCCAGGTATCTTCCCAGTAATACGGATACCAGTGCCAGCCCAGAAGGTCCGGCCGCGCGCCGGGCGGGCCGCCCGGCCAGTCGAGGTTGCCGCCACGCTCAGCCTGGCCGCCGGAACTGGTGGCAGCGGCGTGCAGCGGATGGTGAAAAGGATCGCCCCCATAACGCAGGCCGTCAGCCCGGACCAGTTCACCGCGGAAGAGGCGGACCATATTGGCCAGCCAGCGGTCGCACTGGGGATGGGCCCACCAACCGGTCTTGTCCGCCATCACGCCCAGTCCGTCACCACCCCCGTCAAGCTCGTCTACCAGCACCCACACGCCCAGCGCCCGCGAATAGCCCCAACGCGCGATGACATAGCGGAAAAAGTTCGCCTGATGGTCGAACAACTGTGCCCGCCAGTCCGCCGACGGCCGGCCCGGGTCGGCCGCAAAGAAGTCCCAGACCGACATGCCGCGCTTGAACCCGCTGAAGCCGTTTAGCCGGTCCAACGTTTGCCTGCCGGCATCGTTCCAGGGACTCCAGCCGCTTTCCTGCCAGCCCCAGGGATGTCCCCTCATTTGCAGGGAATGATGCGAGAGCGGCGCCAGCAACAGATGAATGGTTGACTTCTCCGGACCGCCCTCGCACTGGCTGACGAGGCGGTCAAAGGCCCGCGCCCGGCCCTGGTCGTAGCACTGATAGGCCGACCAATTTGTCTGCATCGGCAAGGGCTCGCGCTGCCAACTGCCGCCGGGCTGTCGCCAGAACTCGGCCCGGTCGTGGTGCACGAGCAGAAATTCCCAAGGCGCCATCCATTGATTCAGCAGGTTGAACCCACCCTCGCGCATGGGCGTGAACAACTCGGTTTCCCGGTCAAGCCATTCGTCCGGGTCCCATTTCCCCGCGGCGGCGCTTTCGCTTGCCGACGGATTAACCACCCAGGCCCGGCAGGCGCCGAAGAGCCATAGCGCCTGGGACGTGCCGTCCGGCCGCAGCCGGCGCAGATAGCCCGGATGCTGCCCCTTACCCGGCGCCACCAGCGGACCGTCAATCCCCTTCACCACCTGCACGTGAACCGGCTTCTTCAGCTTCTGCGCCACAGTTATCACTTTGCCGGTCCAACCCGGCCGGCCCGCAAACCGGACCGTGACCGACCACTCGCCCGGCCGGTCCGGGGCCCAGCGCACCCGCCAGCACCACGGTCCGCCGGGCTTCTTCTTCATGGCGAAGCCGGGAACAATGATCGTGTGCTCATCATTCAGCCTGAACTCAGCGGCCAGCCGCAGAAAAATGCCATCGCGATTGGCGTCATAGGCGTCGTGAACCTGCGTGTCCGGCAGGTGATTGAAGGCATCAAGCTCCTTGGGGAAAGTCACCAGCAATTCCCAACGCTCAAAGACCCGGCCCCTAGTCTTATATTGGACAAGAAGTTCCCGGCGGTGGGGAACGAACGCGAACTTGTAGACGATGCCCAGGATGGTAATCAGGGCAACAAGCACGATTATCTGCCCCGGCCGGCCGGGGACGCCTCTGAACTTTTTCATTCGAGCTTCTGCCTTCTTCAATTTCGCCATAATACCGGGCAAAGACATATAAACCGGGTCAGCCGAATTCCAAGCTGGATTAACCGGAATCGCCTTGTAGAAGGCTTTTCCTGCCGCGGGTTGATGGTATATTGCCAAGTTGAACGAAGGGAACAGACTTGAGTTACAGTCTCAAAACTAAATCCGTTAAGCACGGAGACGGGGAACAATGAAAATCTATGTGTTTGTCGATATGGAAGGCATCAGCGGCATCTCCGGCAGCAGCTTTGTTAATGACGACGGCGCCGACTATCAGATCGGCCGCAAATACTTCACGCTGGACATCAACGCCTGTGTCCGCGGGTGTTTTGCCGCGGGCGCCGAGGCCGTCATCGTCCGGGATGGGCACGCTTCGGGCAACAACGCGATATGGGAACTGGTGGACTCCCGCGCCGAACTGATTCAAGGCGCCAATCCCCCGGACAACCGCTACGGGCCCGGCCTCGAGGACTGCGACGCCCTGATACTCCTGGGCTACCACGCCTTCGCCGGCACGCCGGGAGCACTGCTCGAACATACTTATTCCTCAAAAAGTATCCAGAACCTCTGGCTGAACGGCAAACTCGTGGGTGAGACCGGGATTGACGCCGCCATCGCCGCCGAATACGGCGTGCCCACAATCATGGCCTCCGGCGATGACAAGCTCTGCCGCGAGGCCCAGGGCTGGGTCCCCGGCGTGGTCACCTGCCAGGTTAAACTCGGGCTCTCCTGCCAGGGCGCCCGCCTGCTCTCACTCGAAACTGCCCATAAGTTAATCGAAGACAAGACCACAGAAGCCGTCGGCAAGCTCGGCTCGATTCCCCTGCTCGAACTCGAACGCCCGGTCACCCTCCGCAAAGAGGTCGTCGAACGCGGCCAGTTGAAGACGGGCCCCGGCATCACCGTCATTGACGGCCGCACTACCGAAATCACCGCCGCCAAACTCGAGGACGCCCTCTTCCGCCTGATGTAATCTGCCCAAAAACGCCGCGGCTCGGGATGGCCCTTCGGGCCGTCTCAAACTTCAGTTTGCTTCCTGTGTTTGTAGTTCAAGCTTTAGCTTGTTCCTGCGTTGTAGTTCAAACTGTGCCGACGACTCGGGATTCCGCAGAGCAAGGTGACAGCCGCCTTCGCCAGTCCCCTGAATACAGCATCGTCACCTTGTGGCACACAAATCCGCAGAAGCGTCCGCGAAGCGGACCGCCTCAACGTAGCCCAGCACTTCAGTGCTGGGACCTCGAACAACAATCAAATCAGTCCTGTAAGGACGACTGAAGCTACTACCCGGCACTAAGTGCTGGACTACGTACGAGCGTCCTGTAAGGACGTCAGGATCCTTCCCGAAAATCCGCGTCATCAGCGTCATCCGCGGCTTGACATCATCCTTATCCCGGCTATCATAAAGCGATTCTAATTGAGAACCAATACGTCCCCAGCCCGAAAGCAACCGCTCGCAAACACGCCGGCTACTCCGGCAGGCACAGAGCTTATCCGAAAACCAGATAATCAGTCGTTCGATCATGAGAAAGGAATAGGAAATGCCTACAGCCACGATCACACTTTCGCTCATCTATGACGATCCAGAGCGACTGCGCGTTGCATCCATCTTGAACTGGAGCGGGAAAGCATTGGCTGCTCCACGTACCGAATTTGACGAGCTTCTCCGGCGGCCCGAGTGCGCTGAATTAGGGGTTTACATTCTCACCGGGCCGGATCCCGACACTGGAAAGCCAATGGCATACATCGGCGAAGCCGAAGTCCTTCGTGATCGCATGAAATCTCACAGAGACAAAGCGTTCTGGGACCACGCCGTGGTTTTCCTGAGCAATGACGAAAGCTTGACCAAGTCCCACACCCGGTATCTTGAAGGTCGCCTGATTGATGAGGCCCGGCAGATTGACAGGTTTATCCTGGACAATGCTCAGGCAAGCGGGTCCAAGTTGCCAGAGTCTGGTCGTGCTTATATGGAAGCCTTTCTCGAAAAGATTCGGTGGCTTCTTCCGATCCTCGGATCTGAACTGCTCACACCCATCGTCAAGCGTGAACCCATTCGTACACCCATCGTCAAGCGCGAACCCATTCGTACACCCATCGTCAAGCGCGAACCCAGTGTTACGTTGACCGGAGAACTCACATGCAGAATTAAAGGTTTGGTGGCAACCGGGAAACGAACATCCACGGGTGGTTTCGTAGTCTACGCTGGTTCACAGGCAGTGCTCAGCAACAGACCATCGGCCCCGCAAGATGTGCTGAAAAATAGGGAAAAACTCATCGCAAACGATACTCTTGTCCAAGATGAGGACCATTACAGGTTCACCAGAAACACTGAGTTCAGTAGCCCGAGTGCTGCTGCCTGCGTTGTGCGCGGTGGTGCGGCGGATGGTCTGATTGATTGGAAAGACAAATCGGGAAGGTCTCTGAAGGAACTTGAGATGGAATGACCGAACCGATTGCTGAACAACCCGTTCTGATCGGCCATGTCGCTTCGTTCTATGCCTTGCCCTTTCGCGGGTGATTCTGAGTAATCGTAATTGCCCTTTTCTTAGTGAACCGCCGCTTGTTATCCACCCGCAAAGCGGGCTGATTCAGGGAAACATCCGGGTCCCACCGCTGCGCTAACGCTCCGCAGTGGGCTACGTTTTATCCGCCCGCGGAACCGGGCGGCCTCAGGTTAGTAGGTCCCGACCGCCGGGCGGGACGTGCCTTGGAGGGTTGGCGCTTCGCTCTCGCCTTCGGCTCGCATAGCGCCTCCGGCGCGTCTGTCGCCTGCGGCGCGTCTTCAGTTCGCTTTGCCCGTGTCAAGCCGGCCCGCGACAGCGGGCCATTCAAACGTAGCCCACTGCGTAGCGGCGCCATGCGCCGCGGAGCGGTGGGTCTTTGTTCCCCAAATAAAGCAGCCCCCGTAGGGGGTGAATCAAGCGGACAATGTGGGAGCGGGTACCATCCCGCGATTCCTGCTGAGCCGCCGTTTTTTATCCACCCGCTACGCGGGCTGATTATGGGCACATTCTGAGTCCCACCGCTGCGCTAACGCTCCGCAGTGGGCTACGTTTTATCCGCCCGCGGAACCGGGCGGCCTCAGCTTAGCCCCCGGCCATCAAAAGCATAGCGGAACTCGCCTCTCCGAGCGCCGCCGGGCCGTCGGCGCCTACTGAAATCGGCCCGCTGGGGCTCAGGAATATTCTGCTGCGCGCCATGCTCTAAGTCCGGCGGGCTGCTGACAGGGAGGGGCGGGCTGTTTTACGGGGTCTTGGGGTCTTTCTTTGCGGGTTTTTCAGCGGGCTTGGAGCTAGGGCCGGGGTCTTTCTTTTTCGCTTCTTCGTCCGGCGGGTCGGGAGGCAGTCCGGTGGCGAGTTTTTTGAGGATTTCGGGAGGGGTGATTTTCATCTGGCGGAGAAGTTCCTGGGCGTTCTTCTTAAGTTTAGGGGTGGCGCCGCTGTAGGTGAAGAGGTTTTTTAAGCGTCGTTCGGCGAGGTCGTACTTGCCCAGCATGGCGGCGCAGAGGCCGGCCTGGTAGCGGGCCCGGGCCACCAGCAGGGGGTTACTCGAGGCGCGAACGGTCCCGGCCTCGTCGAGGATCGTCAAAGCCTTGTCAAGCTTGTTCTGGGCGATGAAAGCGTTGGCGGCGCCGAGCCGGGCCATGCCGGCAAGCGGCTGGCGCTCCGGGTGGTCCCGGTAGAATTGGGCGAAACCGGCGGCGGCGTTCTGGTAGTTGCCGCGTTCGAATTCGGTCTTAGCCAGGTAAAAGGCGGTGTCGCTGGCGGCTGCCGAGTTCGGGTACTTGGTGAGGACCTCCTGGAGTTCTTCCCGTAATTTCGCCAATTTTTCCTGGCGCTCGCGGTCTTTGGCAAAGACAATTCTATCTTGTTCGCGGAGAGCTTCATCAAGCAAGGCATAGGCGGCGGCGGCGGCCCGGTCAGCGGCCCTGGCCTGTTTCCTCTTGATCATAAGAATGATACCCACGGCGATTATAATGGCCAACACCGGCAGGAGATACGGCTTGAACTTCAAAATCAGTTCGCTGGCGATTTGTTCCGGGTGTTTGCCTGTTGCTTCGGCCGGTGCTTGCTGACTGCGGCTCTTTTTCTTTGCCCTGACCATTAACGGTTTCTCCCTGGTTTTTACTCGACGCAATAGTTTAAGCTGTGAAGAAGCTGAAACGTACCCTGTTTCCCGGAAATAACAATCCTGTACATCGCAGAACAGAAGAACAAGGAACTCAGAATGGCAATGCGACCCGCGTGGAGGGCCACACTCTGTGTTTTTTCCGTTTCGCGGTCGCACAGAGTGCGACCCTCCAACTCCCACACCCACATACTCCCATACTTCCCGCTACTGGGTCTGCATGAGGATTTGGGCTACGCTGAGTCGGGGGCTGAGGATGATGGGGTTGACCAGGCGGCCGCGGCGGGCGGCGAAACGCCTGACGGCCTGGGTCCGGCGCTCGTCACCCTTGGCGGTGAAGAGCGCGCGCGGGGCGTGGAGCCAGCGGACCTCGATCCCCTCCCGCACCAAGGTCTCGAAAGCCGCTGCCAAGCCGCTCGGCTCGTAGAGTGTCAGGCAGTAAAGGATCGAGTTCGGGCCGATCTGCTCGAGCGCGTCATCGAGCAGTTCGACCATATCGGCTTTCCCCGGCTGGATATGGGTGAGCATCTGCATGATCTCATCGCGGACGGTCTGAGCAGGGCCGGTGCACTGGCGATTATCGGCTTTCAGCCCGCCGCAGAACAGCAGTTGGCAGTGCATGCCCGAGAGGTACTCGACCAGGGAGGCGGCGACCTTGACGAGATACTCGAAGTTGTTCAACTCCGGGTCGCGGTTGACATATTTATCGTTGATATCGAGAAAGATACTGACCTCGTGGATAGCACTTTCCTCGAACTCGCGGACCATGAGCCTCTGCTGCCGGGCGGTGGCTTTCCAGTCGATGAAACGCATGCCGTCGGTATGCCGGTACTCGCGGATGCCATATAAGTCCTGGCCGGCGCCCGAGACGCCGATGGGCTGGCCGGTTGCCGAGGTGCGGGTGCGGGCGTGCAGAGGCAACGGCAGCCAGACGAGCTGCTCGGTCTCCGGCAACACCAGAAGTTCCTGGGGGAAATTGAAGACCCGCTGCCGGGCAAAAAGCCCCGCCGGGTCGCCGCCCCGCAAGGCAATCTGGTCCAGGACGTATTCGCCGCGTTTCACCGCATAGACGGGCCGCCGGAGATAAGATTTCTCGCCTGGCGCCAGCGGGCCGAGCACGTGGTTGCTCTCCGCTGCCGCGCTGAACCCGCAGACCTCCGAGACCACCATCGCCTGCCGTTGCCGGTGGCGGTGATTGACCACGGTCACCGGCAGCGGCAGCATCTCACCGCGTTTGCCGTCCTGACAGGGCTCGCGCTGCAGCGACACGCCGTGCAGTGAGAACAACGCGCCGGCAAAGCTGACCAGAATTACCGCCCAGATCAGCGCGGTAAAGGCCGCGGCGATAAAACCCGGGTTGACCAGGCCCACCGCGGCCGTGGCGAGCCCGACGGCAATCGCCACCCAACCCCGGGCTGTCGGCCGGATAAACTTCATGGCGGCTTGATGTCCTCGCCCAGATCGTCCGGGACTTGCTCGAGGATTTCGCCCAGGACCTGCGCGGTGTCTTCGAACTCGCTCTGGGCCCGAAGCTTCAACTGTACGCGGTGGACCAGTACCGGGCCCGCGAGTTCCTTGACGTCAGCGGGGACCACGTAGCGCCGGCCCGAGTAAGCCGCCAGCGCCTGGCCCGCCCGCATCAAGCCCAGCGAAGCCCGTGGGCTTACCCCGCCCGCCAGCGCCGGATGTTCCCGGGTCGCGTTGGCGATATTGATAATATATTCCTTTACCGCATCGGCAACATGCACTTGCCGGACCAATGCCGCGCACTGCACCAGGTCCAGCGCCTTCGCCACATAGGTGATGCTGTTGAGCGGATGGTTCCGCACTTGGCTGGAAAGGATTTCATGTTCGGTCTGCGGGGTCGGGAAGCCGATGGACAGCCGCATCAGGAAACGGTCGAGCTGTGCCTCCGGCAAGGGGTAGGTGCCGTGATGATGGGCCGGATTCTGCGTGGCGACCACGAAGAAGGGCCGGGGAAGCACCTGCGGTTCGCCGTCAACGGTAACGACCGCATCGTTCATGCACTCGAGCAGGCTGGATTGGGTCCGGGGCGTGGTGCGGTTGATCTCATCGGCCAGAATCACGTTGCCGAAGATGGGACCGGGGATGAACTTGAAATCCTTGCTCGCCTCGTTATAGATGCTGATGCCGATGACGTCGCTGGGCAGCATATCCGGGGTGAACTGGATGCGTTTGAAGGTGCCTTGGATAGACTTGGCTACTGCCCGGGCCAGGATGGTTTTGCCCACGCCCGGTGCATCCTCGAGCAGCACGTGGCCGTCGGCCAGCATGCACAGCAGCAGGTTCCGCACCACTTCCGGCCTGCCCTTGAACACCTTGCCCACGTTCCCCTGGATTTTGTTCGTGAATTCGCGCAGGTACTCGAAGGTAAAGATTTCCGAGGTCTTGGCCTGTTTTGCCTGCGCCACCTCGGTGTCCTCGGCCCCCTCGCCGGGAACTTCCTCCGTCTCGTTGTATACGAAGATATTCTTACCGATTTGCAGCACGTCCAAGTGCTTCAGCGGATGCTTCCCCTCGATCGGCGTCCAATTCAGAAACGTACCGTTAAAACTCTCCAGATCTTCTACATACGCTTCTTTCCCGTCATAAGTGAGCTTCACGTGTTGGCGGGAAATCTGAACGTCCGGGATCATAATCTCACAACTTTCGTCCCGGCCGATGAACATTTCCTTAGCCTTGTGGAGCTCGAATTCGGTCCGTTCATAATACCCCTGCTGGACGATCAGTTTCGGCATCTACAACTCCTGAGTCTGGGACTGTGTAAGTCTGGGCGTATCTAAGTATGCGAGTGCGTTCATTTTTTCTCCTTGCCTACATACCCGCACACCTTAACCGGGGGCGCCCGAAAAGTCAACTGCAAAGAAGTTCGTTCGCAGATTGCCCCTCAAATCAGTGAGTTCTTCATTCTGGCTTCTGGCTGCTGAGCCCAAGCAGCTTCCTGATTCTGGATTCTGGACCCTCACGCAAATAGGTCTTGCGCAGCTTTTCAAAGGCCAGGAAGATGAGCAGGGCAATTATGGCCAGCACAGCCGCGGGGGCCAGATAGCGGTCCAGGGGCAGCGAGCCGCTCTTGCCGTTTCGCCGCATCGGCAGCACGCCCCCGAGCATCTCGCCCTGTCCCGGGAACGGCGCTGATTCCGCGACCTGGCCGTTGGGCCAGACCAACTGCGAAATCCCCGAACTCGCCAGCCGGAAGATGCCCACGCCGTATTCCCGGGCGCGGACCGGCGCCACCTTGGCGTGCAGTTCGTGCTGATGCCGGCCCCAACTCCGTTGGTCTACGGCCGGGATGATGAATGCCGCCGCGCCCTGGCGCACCAGTTCGTCCATCACCCGGGTATAGCTCAGGTCGTAACAGATGGCGATGCCGATTTTGCCCCAAGGCGACTGCCACACCCGCTGCTCTCTGGCTGGCAGGCCATCATCAAAAAACTGGATCGGCACCGACTTCGCCTGTTTGAAAATAATCTTTCCCGCCGGCCCCGCTACGAATGCGGTATTGTAATAACGGCTTCTTTCCTTTTCGCGTTCTTTGAGGTGGTCTCTGCCCCCGGCCACCAGATATTTCTGGTTGGTCTGGCACCAGGTCAGGATGCCGTCCGGGACCGGGCCGGCAAAGGTGCATTCACTCAACACCGCAATGTCAGTCTGCGGATGCTTCTCGATCAGCTTGTCCAAGGCTCGGATGATTTGGTCTTCCGAGAGGGCATCCTCGGACTGCAGCCCGGCCACGTAAGGGCCCTGCGGCAGCGCTTGACTCCTCGGCATAACGAAACTCCCGAAAAGTGCCGCCAGCATTATCACCACGGCCAGGAGCCGGCGGCGGTGGGGCGTCACCCGTAAGATCGCCAAAGCCAGCAATAGGACAAAACTTATGCCGTACACCCCGAGCCAGCCCGGCGGCCCCAAGACAAATCCCGGTGTCAGCCAGGCGAAGCGGAGGTAATACAGCTCACTGCGGAAATATTCGAGGGCCAGCCACAGCACCGGCAGCCAAAGCGCGCCCCAGTTTTTCCCGTTTCGCCAGCGTTCGACCACCATCCGCGCCAGCAGCAGATACAGCCCCAGCCATAACGCCAGGATTGTCCATAGCACCAGCGCCGCGACCCCGAATATACCCCAGAAGAAGGCCAACTGTGGGCCAACGGTCAACAGGCCAATCAGCACGCCCGGATAAAATGCCAGCCGTCTCGTCGGCGCCCAGGCCAGGGCAAACATGCAGCCCAGGTACACCACCACTACCCCGCCCAGCACCTCGAACTCGTAGGCCAGGTGAAACGCCGCAACCGCCGCCAGCCCCAGAATTATTTCCTGCTTCAACGAGAGCCCGCGAAATCCCATAAGCTCCTCTTCAGAAAAGACTAAAGTTTGAACTACGAACAAACAATCCAGCGCCCGTCAGGGAGTGTGGGAGTGTGGGTGTGTGTGGGTATGAAGGTGCGTATGTGGGTGTGTGGGTGTGTGAGTCCGGCAAACTATTCCTATACTTACATACACTCATACCCGCATACTCCTTTTTTTGGCGACTTTCTGGCAAAAGTCTTCGAGGGCGAGCTTTTCGTCCACGTTGTACTTCGATAAGGTATCGAGGAGTTCGTCGGCCAATTGCAGGCTGCGGCGGGCGTCTATCAGGGAGTGTGGGGGTGTGGGAGTGTGGGAGTGTGGGGCGGGGGGTTCTTCTCCTTCCTCACTTACATGCTGACATACTTTCATACCCACATACTCCAGCAATTCGGGGTTGGGCAGGAGTTCTGCTTTGACGCCGCTGGCGCGGATGTATTCCTGGGCAAACCAGGTATGCAGAGCGCTGAGCAACTGGGCACGGTAAGCGAGGTAACGGGTTTTTTGCTCCGCTTCGACTTCTTCATCTATCTGTTTCTTCAGTGCGGGCTCGAGGTCCTTAATCCCCCTGGTTAATTCTTTGCGGTGCTCCTCCGCCTCCGCCTTGGCCATTTGCTGAAATTGTTCGAGGATGGCGAGCATCTCTTCGGCAGCGAAGATTCCCGCTTGCGCCCCGCTTTCGGGCTGGAGCCTGGCCAGGGCGGCAAAGAAACGCTCTTTTTGCCCTGCTTCGGCAAACTCGTACTTGATGCGGTTGCCCAGCAGGGCAATGCTCTGGCAGCGGGAGCGGATGGTGGGCAGCAGCATGGCCGGATTCTGGGTCACCAAGATGATAATGGTATCTTTCCCGGGGGGTTCTTCGAGCGTTTTCAGAAAGGCGTTCTGGGTCTGAATGTTCATCCGGTCGGCGTCGTGAATGAGCGCCAGTTTACGCTTCTTACTGTCACTGGTGAGGTTGAGATAATGTTCGAGCTCGTAGATATTCTCGAGGCGAATCCACCGGGCCTTGGAACGAGGTCTGACCTGGTGCAGGAACGGATAGGTTCCGCCGGCCAATTGGGTGCAAGACGGGCACTGGCCGCAGGCGTCGCCATCGTCGCGGGGAGATTCGCACACGCAGGTCTGCAGCCAGGCGGCAGCGAAATCGTCGAGGATTTCGGGCTGATCACCGGTCAACAGATAGGCATGGGCAACCCGGCCATTCTGTCTGGCCTGACAGAGCCGGCTGGTGAGCGCCGGATAACGTTCAGCGAAGTCGCGCAATGGCATGGTTAATGAATTTTAGATTTTAGATTTTAGATTTTGGATTTTAGATTGTGGTTGGTGATTTCAAGGATTTGCTGATGCAGCTCGTCACGGCCGGCGGCTGCGTCAAGCACGGTGATGCGTTCGGGATGCTCCTTGGCCAACTCGAGGTAGCCCGCCCGCACTTTCTCGTGGAAAGCCCGTTCCTCAGCCTCGAAACGGTCCTGGTCGTGCAAGGTCTCCAGGCGTAACTGGCCCCGCTGCCGTGAATGAGCCGGGTCCAGGTCCAGCAGCAACGTCAGGTCCGGCCACCGGCCGATGACGGCAGCTTGGTTGAGCTTTCGGATCAGCTCGAGTTCGAGGCCGCGGGCATAACCCTGGTAGGCGGTGGTGGAGTCGGCGAAGCGGTCGCAGATAACGATGCCGCCCCGCTCGAGCTGCGGCAGGATGAGCTCCCGCATAAGCTGGGAACGGCTGGCGCTGAAGAGGAATAGCTCCGCCTCGGGGCACGGCGCGTCAGCATTGGCCCGGGAATACTTGAGCAGACGGCGCAGTTCCTCGCCGAAAGCAGTGCCGCCGGGTTCGCGGGTCTCGAGCACCGCGTACTCCTGCTTGCGAAGGGCCGCCGCCAGTAATTCAGCTTGAGTTGATTTGCCGCTGCACTCGCCGCCCTCGAAGCTGATGAAGAAGCCGTTGGCAATGCTGCGCTGAGCCATAGTTCCGCCTCGAAAACATAATCCTTGGGGAGCAGTCAGAATCTTATTTCAAATCTAATTCAAAGCGGGACGATTCATAGTCCCGATCACCGGATTCGTCGGTCTTGTCGGAGGCTACGCCAAGGCAAAAGACACTGTTGGCTTGGTCGGGCCGCCCGGAACGCATGGTGATGCCGCCGCCATCATCAAGGGTTATGCTGCCGTGTCCGCTGGCGGCAGGGCTAGTCCGCATGAGGCCCCTTTCCCAGGCTGCGGTTGGAAACAATGTTTGCCCGGTCGAATGACCGGGATTGGCAAGAAATATTGTAGGCGAGTCACCGGCACTGTCAACCCCAAAGTGCTCAGATTGCCGCTGGCCGAAGCCGGTGAATCAGTTCAGGGGTTTATCTTGGCCGTGAAGCTTGTAAATCGCCCCCGGTTACTTACCTTACTCGAAGCCTGAAACTAAATCTGGACGCTGAAACGCCAGTGCCGGCCGCCAAGGCAATACGCCGTTTAATGAAAGGATTTGAAAACAATGAAAAAGCTGTTTGGGCTGATTCTCTTATGCCTGTGCTTGAGTTCATTTGCCGACGAAATCTTTCCCAAGGAAGGCTGGCAGGACTACTATGACCCGCTGGCCAGTCCCGAGGCCGTAGCAGGCGGCGATATCACTTTTTTCCTGGGCCAGGAGCCCGACAGTTTCAACAACTATTTCGACAACAGTTATTCCTCGGCGGTGGTTTTCAGCATGATGTTCGAGGCCCTGCTGGGGTCCCATCCCATCACCCTGGACTACGAACCGAACCTGGCGGCGAAATGGGCGATTTCCGAGGACAAGAAAAGCTATACGTTCTGGATCGATCCGAACGCCCGCTGGAGCGACGGCGCGCCGATCACCGCCCATGACGTGAAATGGACCTATGACCAGGTGATGAGCAGCGCCAAGGTGAGCCGCGGCATCAAAGTCGGCCTGAGCCGCTTCGACTCGCCCGTGGTGGCCAGCGACGAGAAGATTACTTTCACCGCCAACGTGGTGCACTGGAACAACCTGGCGTACCTGGGCGGGTTCGAGATTCTGCCGCGGCATATTTTTACCGAGAAGAAATTCGATGAGATGCACAGCAAGTTCCCGGTGGTTTCCGGTCCTTATCAAATCCTGCCGGAGAAGGCGAAAACGAAAAGCGGCCTGAATCTTCTGGGGATTCTGGGGTGGTTGGCGCTTATCCTGCTGCTTATTGTTGCCGGGGTGTTATTAAGCTCGCACCGGGCCAATCGAGCTAAGGTGGTCAGTGTTTGCGGGGTGATCGCGGTCATTCCCGTGCTGTTGATTTTCCTGGCCGGCAGGCGGAAAGGCCGCGAGCAGACCGGCGGTGGCGAAACCGGCCGGAAGCCCGGGGTGTACGTGATTGTGGCGAAACGTCCGGACTGGTGGCAGAAAGACTTCAAGCGCAATCAGTACAAATTGAACTTCAAACGCATTAAGTTCCGCTTTTTCAGCGAACGCAAGAATGCCCTGGAAACCTTCAAGAAAGGCCCGATTGACATCTATGCGGTCTATACCTCGAAGTACTGGATCGAGGAGACCAAGGGAGCTAAGTTTGAGAAAGGCTGGATCGCCAAGCAACGGATTTACAACTTCCAGCCCATCGGCTTTCAGGGCTGGGCCATGAATATGCGCCGGAAACCCTTTGATGATGTGCGGGTGCGCCGGGCCATTGCCCATCTGCTGAACCGGGAACGGATGAATCGGGTGCTTATGTACAGCCAGTATGCCATGCACAAGTCTTACTATGAAGACCTGTATTCCAAGGCCGATCCCTGTACGAATATCTACACCAAATACGACCTCGACAAGGCCCGCGAACTCCTGGCCGAAACTGGCTGGCGGGTCAACCCCAAATCCGGCAAGCTCGAGAAAGACGGCAAGGTCTTCACCATCAGATTCCTGACCCGCTCCGCCTATACCAACAAGTTTATGGCCATCTTCCGGGAAGACCTGCAAAAAGTCGGGATTGACCTGACAATTGTCCAGAAAGACTGGGCTGCGTGGTCCAAGGATATGGATGAATTCAACTACGACGTTACCTGGGCCGCCTGGGGCGCCAGCGTCCGCAAAGACCCCGAACCGATGTGGTACGGTAAGGAGGCCGACCGCAAGAAAAGCATCAATATCACCGGGTTCAAGAATGATGAAGTGGACAGATTGATCGAGGCGCAGCGAACGATTTTCGACATTCAGAAACGCCATGATATTGTCCGCCGGATTGATGCGATCGCATATCGCCAGTACCCATACGCGCTGATCTGGTATTCCAATCATGTCCGGTTGCTGTACTGGAACAAGTTCGGGATGCCGGACTGGGTACTGTCGAAATACGGTGACGAATTTGCCGCCCTCTCATACTGGTGGCTGGACCCGAATGCCGAAACCGACCTCGAGGATGCGCTCAAAACCGGCAAAGCGCTGCCCAAGAAACCCGCCAACGTCAAATTCGAGGAGCAATTCAAGCCATGACCCAGTTCCCCGAGTGGCCTCGGATTCACGCTTGATAGCCAATCTTTGCGATGGAACGTTACGACTATTTCATTAAGCGCTTGCTGCTGATTATCCCCACTTTTATCGGCATCACCTTTGTGTGCTTTGCCCTGTGCCAGTTTGTGCCCGGCGGCCCGATTGAACAGAAACTGCGGGCCATGCGCGGCGGCGGCACCGGGGAAGGCGGCGGCGCGCCCGCGCAGGCAGCCGAAGCCCTGACCGATGAACACCGCCAACAGCTTATCGAAGCGTTCGGGTTCGACAAGCCTCTCCCCGTCAGATACTGGGATTGGCTCTGGAACAAGAAAATCGGCCTGGACACCTATTCCTACAAATGGCCGGGCGAAAAGGTCTGGAAGCTCATTGTCGGCCGCTTCCGCGTATCGTTGATCTTCGGCATCACCAGCCTCATCTTGACCTACCTGATCTGCATTCCGTTGGGCATCGGCAAGGCCCTGCGCGACGGCAAGCCTTTCGACGTCGCTTCCAGCCTCATCATCTTCGTCGGCTATGCCATCCCCGGCTTCGCCTTCGGCATGCTGCTGAAGATGTTCTTCTGCGGCACGGTTGACGGCCTGTTCGACCTGTTTCCCCTGGCCGGTTTTGAAGCGTCGAACTTCGCGCAGCTCGGCCTCTGGGCCAAGTTCACCGACCGGGTGCAGCACATGTTTCTGCCGCTGCTGTGCTACATGGTCGGCAACTTTGCCGTGCTCACGCTGCTGATGAAGAACTCGCTGCTCGAACAGATTTCGCAGGACTATATGCGCACCGTCGTTGCCCGGGGCGGCAGCTTCACCCTGGCGGTCTGGGGCCATGCCTTGCGCAACTCGCTGATCCCGATTATTACCGGGATTGGCGGCATCTTCACGGTCATGTTTGCCGGTTCCATCCTGATCGAGCGCGTCTTCGAGATTCCGGGCATGGGCAAGTTGGGCTACGAGGCAATCGTCAACCGCGACTACGCCGTGTTCATGGGGATTCTGGCCATCACTTCGGTTCTCGGCCTGATCGGCAACATCTTTCGGGACTTGTGCTACGTGCTTGTTGACCCGCGCATCAACTTCCAAAAAACCTGAGTTCGGCAGATGATCAAGTTCAAACTTAATCCGATTACCCGCAAACGCCTGCAGCGTTTCCGCCGCTTCCGGCGGGCCTATGTGGCCTTATGGGCATTGATCATCCTCTACGCCGTCAGCCTCGCCGCCGAGCTTATCTGCAACGACAAGCCATATTACCTGCGCTGCCGCGGCAACTCTTATTTTCCGATACTCAGTTCCTACCAAATTCCGGTGCTCAGCGCCATCTTGACCAAACTGAAGGTCTATCCCGGCACCTACCCACAAGACGAATTCCTTTCCGACGGCATTCTCACCCCGCCCAACTATAAGGAACTCGACCGCCATCGCGTTTTTACCGATAGCCCGGGCAACTACATGATCTTCGCGCCGGTGCCCCACGGCAAGTACGAAGTTGTTGACAGCGCCACCATCCCCGTGCCGGATGACGTCACCGTGGAATTTGTCCCCGTTGCCCGCCTCGCCAGCGTGGACCTACGCCAGGACTTGACCATTGTTCAAAGTACCGGCTTTGCCTTCTTTTTCGGCACGCAGCGGGAGACCTCCGAACGGGACGTGCGCGGCAAGAAACTGACCGGCCGCTGGCCGCTCCCGGCCAGCTTGACCCAAGCCATCGGCCGACGCTTCGCCAACCACAACGCCCCGGAAATCACGGTCAGCGTCAAGCGGGATGACGGCAAGCCGGCGGTCGTTTCTCTGCGGGCATACCGCCAGCGCTCCCGGGTTCCGCGGAAGGTCCGGCTGCGCTTCGAGGAACCGCCGCCATCCTCCGACCAGATTGGGCGGCTTGTCTTCAGCCGGGACCTCAAGATTGCGGCGGGAAGCTCCACCCTCGCCTGGCAACAGGCCAAAGCCGGGGATAAGCAGCGAATCCTGGCCCAAGTCAAAGAACGCTTCAAGAAGGTCCTCGACCCCAGCTTCGAGACCATCGGCGGCGTCAACTACCAGGTGTTGTATGAGCGGGAAGATGTCAATTACCCGTTCCGGCCGATCACGGGCCATCTGCTGGGTATTGACGAGAACGGCCGCGACGTCTTTGCCCGGCTTCTCTACGGCTTGCGTATTTCGCTCAACTTCGGGTTCATCCTGGTAACGGTCACCTACACCATCGGCATCGCCATCGGCGCCGTCCAGGGCTACTTCGGCGGCAAGCTGGATATTTCCACCCAGCGGCTCATCGAAATCTGGAGTTCGCTGCCCTTCCTTTATATTATTATCCTGCTGGGCTCAATTTACACGCGTGGCTTCATGCTGCTGCTGTTCATTTACGCTATCTTCAACTGGATCGGAATTTCAATGTATATGCGGGCGGAATTCCTGCGGCTGCGCAAGCAGCCATTCATCGAGGCGGCCCGCTGCCTTGGACTGCCCCACTGGAAGATTATTTTCAAGCATATCCTGCCGAACTCGCTGGTGCCCGTGATAACTTTTTTCCCGTTCGCTTTCGTGGCCGCCATCTTCGGCCTCTCCGCCCTGGACTACCTGGGCTACGGCCTGCCGCCGCCGCAGCCAAGCTGGGGTGAACTGCTCAACCACGCCCAGAATAATCCCACGGCCTGGTGGCTGACCCTGTACCCATTCCTCGCCCTCTTCAGCGTCATTCTCTTGTGCGTGCTTATCGGAGAGGGCGTGCGGACGGCTTTTGACCCCAAACAATTCTCGCGCATCGAGTAAACCGGAGTATGGGAGTATTCTTATCGTAATCGTAATCATGAGCGGAAAAAACCGAAGCAGGATCCAAGTAGATGGATGAATTGCTGAAAGTCGAAAAGCTGAGCGTCAGCTTCGAGACGGACGCCGGGGTCCTGCCCGCCGTGGACGACGTTTCCTTCCACATCCAGAAAGGCGAGGTGCTGGGTCTGGTCGGCGAGTCCGGCTGCGGCAAGACGGTAGCGTCCATGAGCCTGCTGCGGCTGATTTCGCAGCCACCCGGCAAAATCGCGGCCCAAAGCCGCGTCATCTTTGCCGAGCGGGACCTGCTGCAACTGCCCACCGCCAGACTGCGCGAGGTACGCGGCAACGAAATCGGCGTAATCTTCCAGGAACCAATGACGGCGCTCTCGCCCCTGCACCGCATCGGCGCCCAGATGGTCGAGGCGTTGCGGCTGCACCGCACGATCAGCCACCAGGAAGCCCGGAACGTCGCCACGGAATGGCTGCATAAAGTCGGCATCCCCGACGCCGCCGAGCGCATGTACGCCTATCCCTTCCAGTTCTCCGGCGGAATGCGCCAGCGCGCCATGATTGCCGCGGTGCTTATGCTGCAGCCGCAATTGATTATCGCCGACGAACCGACCACCGCGCTTGATGTGACCATCCAGGCCCAGGTCTTCGAACTGATGGTGAAGATGAAAGAAACCGAAACGTCCGTGCTGCTTATCACCCACGATATGGGCGTAATCTGGGAATTATCCGACCGGGTCCTGGTCATGTACGCCTCGCAGCTTGTCGAGGAAGCGCCGGTGAAAGACTTGTTCGAACGGCCGCTGCATCCTTATACCCAGGGTCTGCTGGCCGCCGTGCCGAAGCTCACCGGCAGTGCCGCCAGTCTCGAGGCCATCGAGGGTCAGGTCCCCTCGCCGCTGGATTATCCGCCGTACTGCCATTTCTGTGACCGCTGCAACTATGCTTTCGACCGCTGCCGGAAGAAAATGCCCCAATTGATTGATCTGCCCAATGGCCGCCGCATCCGCTGTTTCAAGGTCGAGGAAGACCTGAGCGAAGGAAAACGGAAATGATGAATGCCAAGTCTACTGCAGGTCCCGGCCTCCAAGCGGAATCTCCAAACAAACAGCCCTTGCTCGAGCTCGAGAACCTGGCTGTCTGGTTCCCGATCACCCGTGGCATCTTTTCGCGGGTTGTCGGCCAGGTGAAAGCCGTTGATGATGTCTCGTTGGCAATATACCCCGGTGAGACCCTGGGGCTGGTCGGTGAGTCCGGCTGCGGCAAGACCACCTTGGGCCGGGCCATCCTCGGTCTCGAAAAACCGCAGGCCGGCGCTGTCCGCTTTCACGGCGTTGACCTGACCGAACTAAATGAATCTCACCGGCGGCCCTATCGCAAAATGATTCAGATGATCTTTCAGGACCCGTTTTCGTCGCTGAATCCGCGTATGACCGTGCTGGATATCATAACCGAAGGGCTTGTGCAGCATAAACTGCTGCAGAACTCGACGGAGGAAGACGCCAAGTTCTGGCTGGGCGAGGTCGGCATGGCCCCCGATGCCCTCTACCGTTATCCGCATGAGTTCTCCGGCGGCCAGCGCCAGCGGATCTGCGTGGCCCGCGCCATCAGCCTGCAGCCCGAGTTCATTGTCTGCGACGAAGCCGTCAGCGCCCTGGACGTGTCCGTCCAGGCCCAGGTTATCAACCTGCTCAAGAAACTCAGCCAGAAGTATAATCTTTCCTACTTGTTTATTTCACATGATTTGAGCGTGGTGCGGCACATTTCAGACCGCGTTGCCGTGATGTACCTGGGCAAAATCGTCGAGTTCGGCAACACCGATGACCTCATCACTAATCCGCTCCACCCATACACTAAGGCCCTGATCTCCGCCGTGCCGGTGCCCGGCGTCGGGAAAGAGGCCCGGATCGTGCTCGAGGGAGACGTGCCCTCGCCCGCTAATCCACCGCCCGGCTGCCACTTCCATACCCGCTGCCCGAATGCCATGCGCGTCTGCCAAGAACTGGTTCCGCGCCATGTTACTATCGAGGGCCGCCTGGTGACCTGTCATCTCTACGACGACAGTGTGATGAAGAACGGCAAACATGACCTGTCCCCGCTTACCCCGACCCCGTCAACCGCTTAGTTGCTTTCGGGGTTGCCGCCTGCTGCCGGTTGTGCCTGCTTTTCATTGATCGTGATATTCTCGCGCAAGAGCCGGAACGGATAGTTCCAAACCATCATGTTGAAGCGCATCCGGCGTCCAAGATTTTTCTTGCGCAACCGGCAATAGCGTTGCTGGCGCTGGACCGGGTCATCCCCAAAACGCGGGCAGCGGTCAGCCAAATATGGTTTCAGCTTGTAGTACAGCAGTTGATTCCGCCAGCAGAAAGACTGCGGATAAGAATGGGTGTAAAACATGCTTCTTTGCACCGCCCGCCGCCAGTTCGGCTGGTCCGGCCAGAGCTTCTGCAGCAGCCTGGTATCGGCGGCCAACGCCTCGACCGAACTGCCGGCCAACACGGTTGGTTTCACGGGATCAACCACCCAAACTTGATTGCGGCGGCGAATCTCCGCGATGACATGCAGGGGAATTTTCCTGCCCGCCTCTTCGAGGCAGACAATCTGGGTTTCGTAGCCGAGTTGGTAAGCCAGTTCGCAAAGCACCCAGATTTGCCGGTCCCACCCGCCCCATTGCCGGTCCCAGACCTGCCGCGGCCAGGATGCGTGCGGTCTTTCCTTCGGCTTTTCGACCGGCTCGAACCGCTGCCGCACGGCCGTCGCCAGCGCCTGGATTTCATCTTGGCGGCTCTTGCCCAGCGCCCGTGCCTGCCGCTGAAAGAACAGCGCATCCTGCCAGAGCTTAAAGTCCCAGTAGTTGAAACTGTCCTTCAGAAACAAATCACTGATGTGTTCGGACTGCGCGAGCTTGACGTAAGCGTCATTAACGATTTTGTCCCAACCCCCGGGAACAAGTTGCCGCGCCGTCTCGAGCGCCAGCTTCACCTCTCCCTTCGCTACCGCTTCGAGCCACTGCTCCGCCAGCTCTGACCCGGCCGTTTTCGGGTCGGGCGGCAGCGTGACCAGAAACACGCCCAGAAGCATCAGCGATAAGGCCAGTCCAACCAGGACAAGCGGACGTTTCAGTCGGTTTGCGGAATGCTCCACCATAATTACCCGCGCTCCTTTCCTGCGCCTACTATAACCAGGTTTGCCCAAGAAAAAACGCCCCGTTACCCGTACGTTACAATCTCACTGC
>SDBT01002415.1_pt1 | contig 33022 bp, 29 predicted proteins | sample 2277101 | NCBI WGS metagenome assembly SDBT01 (sample SAMN10404973, study PRJNA504765) | marine sediment metagenome | isolation source: marine sediment core GS10_PC15, 103 cmbsf | place: Arctic Ocean: Southern Knipovich Ridge | collected 2010
AGCCTTCGCTGGAATGACAATTTGAGCGTGTCTCACTTATGAATGGGAGATGCTCGCATGGGTCAATGGGAGATTCGAGGAATTATTCGCGATGGAGGACTCCCCCAACTGATAAATGCGCCCATCGCTTTCTGACGTAGGGGCGCAATACTTGCGACCTCGGGAACGGCACGCCGTGCCCCTACTCACATCTGCACCAATTCTAGAATAGGAGACGGAACTGTAATGGGTAAAGAAGGAGCGAAATCAGAGATCAAGTTCTCAATGAGCGTTAGCTCTGATCCAGATGACGACCAACTGCTGTTCGCCAGTCAACTTGGCCTGGATTGTGTGTATACCTGGGTAAGAGGAAAACAGCAGAATCATACATATCTCTCAGACCTGCGTCGGAAGGTGGAAGACGCCGGGTTGATTCTATGGAATGTGGGCAGTGGGGAAGTTGGCAAGTGCGACAAGATACATCTGGCTCTGCCGGGTCGGGATGAGAAAATCCAGGAGTTCAAAACCTTCGTCCGCAACTTAGGCGAGGCAGGTATCCATACAACCACTTTCACATGGGAACCGACAGGGGTATGGAGTTCTGGACGTAGTGAAACCCGAAGCGCACCGGCTCGCGCTGTGGATCTGGACGAAATGAGCAAACGGCCTTTCACGCATGATCGCGAGTATTCAGAGGAAGAATTGTGGGATAACTTCGAGTATTTCATGGAGCGAATTATACCCGTGGCTGAGGAGGCAAACGTGCGTCTGGCATTGCATCCCAATGATCCGCCCACCACATCCCTCGGCGGCGTTCCATGTCTGACTCGCAGCTTTGAGAGCTATAAGCGCGCCTTTGAGATAGCCAACAGTCCCAACCTGGGGATGGAGTTCTGCACTGGCTGCTGGCTGGAGGGTGGCGAGGATTTCGGAGATATGCTGGAAGCCATTCGGTATTTCCACGAGGATGGCAGAATTTTCATCGTTCATTTCCGGAATATTAGTTCTCCGCTCCCATACTTTGTGGAGACCTTCCTGGACAACGGATATATGGATATGTATAAGGTGATGAGGAAATTCTGCGAAGTCGGTTATGATGGCTCCATGATCCTGGATCATTCTCCCCAGTTTGCCGGTGGCTTTGCGAAGGGCGCTGGTACAGCATACGCTATTGGTTATATGCGCGCCCTACGGGAACGAGCTGAAGAGGAATTGAGTGGTTGACGTAGAAGGGCGAATACAAGATTCGCCCCTACGCTGGAAGTGACACCTATTTGGCGATCAAAATGAATAAAGGATCGTGATTCAGAAAAATCGCTCCTTTATGACCTCCATCACATCCTCGACCTGAATGGCTGGCATACAATCGCAGCTTTTGCATTTGCGCTTGTAACATGGACTGCATCGCATGTCCTTTTTCACCACCGTATGGCCAGCGCCGAAAGGCCCATGACGAATCGGGTCTGTTGGTCCGAATAAAGCAATGGTAGGAGTTCCCAGGGCGGCTGATATGTGCATAGGGCCGCTGTCGCAAGTGATGTAGAGCGTGCAGCGGCTTATTAAAGCTCCCAGTTGCCATAAGTTTGTATGGCCTATGAGGTTTAATGGCTTCGACGACACCTGCCCCATGATCTCATTCCCAACATGAACGTCCCCGGCGGCGCCAGTAAGCACAATCTGCGCGCCGAACTGCTCTGACAGGAGATCAGCCAGACGGGCAAATCGCTCCGTCGGCCACTGCTTTGAAGGCCAGGTGGTGCATGGGTTTATCCCTATAATGGGGCAGGTATAACCTGCCAGACTGTGCTCCGCGAAGGGCTCATCATCCTTGTCTATGCCCCAGAACTCAAGTTTTGCGTCGTGGCTTGTGTCTGCAATTGGGCTGACAGCATCCAGATAACGCTGTACTTCATGTATGTTGCCCCTCCGCTTGACTTTCGTTGTCAGGAAAAATCCTCGTCCCCTCGGATTCGCTCCAACGCGCTCCGGGATCCCCGCCATGAAAGCAAGAACAGCACTTCTGACGGAGTTAGGGTGCAAGATAATGGCAGTGTCGAATTGCTTCGCCCTGAGTTCGTTTGCCATACTCCGCATCTGCTTGATGCCCTTCTGCACCCCCCGCTTGTCATACACAATGACTTCATCGAGATATGGATTTCGTTCCATAAGCTCCCTTACCAGCGGATTGACGAGCATATCTATACGGGTTTCTGGGAATCCCGCTCTCAGGACACGCAACGCCGGTGTCAGCAGGATCATATCTCCGATCCAACCGCCTGTGTTCATAACCAGAATGCTCTTTCTCATTGTCTTCGCTTGTTTCCTGCTGATGGTAGGGATTCTACTACAGAGAAACCAATCTTATCCATCGCTTGCTGGATAGGCTCAATTTTCATGAAATGATCCCAGATCAATCTGCTTCGGTAGTTCTCTATCATTAACAGAGTCGCGCCCAGGTCGATTCCGATAACATCCCTATCGAACCAGTTCTGGTCGAGATTAAAGGCATCGCTGAAACCATATCGCCCCCAGATTCTTTCGGAATGTTCCACGTATATCTGTTTCAACGCGTTCATTGATAGCTCAGGGGTGAAAACAATGGAACCCGCTGGTGCATAAGGGGCAACGGTGCCATCATGACCGGCGCCATAACGCTTAGGCGGCGCGCCATAAGCGCGGTAACCCGCTGGCCCGTCGGATGCCGATAAGCCCCAAACATTTTCCCCGTAAGTTTTATATTTTTCCGCATTATCAATACAGAACTGCCGATTGGCTTTTGTGGCGTTCACAGAGCTAGTCCAGTAATCATAACCCAACCTGTCCCGCTTATTCTGAAAATCTACGAAGATATGACTGAACTGATGGATAAATAGCGGGCCGGACATGAAAGTAACGTAGCCTGCATAACTGCCCACAGGACGTTTCCACGCTTCCCAACTTGAGTCTGGAATAGGATGAGTCGGTGAGCCGATAGCCAGTATGTAGAGTATCATCAATTCACTATAGGATCCCCACCGATGGCGCAAAAATCCCGTCTCAGGCTTCCAGCCGTGATTGATGAGCTTCTCGTCAGGTCGAGCGCCGCCATCGGTGAGCAACCATTGGAAATCAGCCTGTCGGTATAGCTCACGCGCTAATTTTTCAACTTCGGTGTCTTTAAAATACTCGCCAATGAAAATCGCTCCGGCTAAGAGTAGAGCGGTATCAATGGATGAAACCTCGCATTTCCATGCGCGCTCCCCTGTGTTGATGTTAACGAAGTGGTAATAAAATCCGTGGTGGTTTTCCATCTCATTCAGGAAAAATCGCAACGTAGTAATCGCGCGATCACTCGCCTGCTGACGGGTGATCCAGCCGTGCTCCGCGCCAACGGCCAGAGCTGCAAGTCCGAATCCTGTGGCTGCAATGGAAGCAATGCGACGATTATCTTCTCCGAAGTTATTGGATCTGTCCTTTACCAAACCTGTCTTCGGGTTTGCTTCGTGCCAGAAGTAATTGAAGGCGCGTCGCTGGATTTCCTCCAGAAATTGCTCATCTGTGAATGGAAAATCGCTGGATGGAGCATCCGCTTCTGCACCTTCATAGGCTATTGAAACTGATAAAATCAAAATGGCAAGAGTGATCATTGTAATTCCAATTCAAGTGTATATCCGTCAGCGGACAAGACTATCGCGTGCGATGTTGCGGCGTCGCCTTCCCCGACTGTTATGTCGTAGTCGCCGCAGAAGCCGCGCAGGGCGAAACGCCCATCGCTGTCGGTGAGGCCTTGCTCATCGGTCCACCACTCGCCTAGCACCAGATCTATGTAGGCCTGGCCGTTGGGCTTGATGGACCAGTCTTTGCGGATCATGGCTCCGCGAGGTTTCCAGTGCAGACCCTCCCAGAATCCCCATTTTACGAGTCCTATGGTGGCGGGATGGCTGAAGACAGCGGTGAAGAAGTCGCGAGTGTAGTCGGCCTGGGCCTCTTCGTCGTCAATCTCAATGTCGAACTCAGTGACCTGAAGTGGGAGTCTGAACTTGGCGAAGCGGTCGAGAATCTCCAACAAGCGCTTCGGCGACGTCAGGCATTCGCCCATGTGGCCCTGAAGGCCGATCCCGCCCAGTGGAGCGCCATTGTCCAGGAGAAAGCGAATCGTCTTCTCGTAGGAATCTTGCTCAGGTTCGGTATGGCCGGAGCTTGTCAGCAGGCTGTATTCGTTGATGTAGAGCGTTTGCCGATGGTCGGCGGCTTTGGCCGCTTTGTACCAATCCAGCATCACCTCTTCGCCCAGGATGTCCATGAGATCGTGGTTGGCTCGCGGCTCGTTCATGACGTCATATTCGAGAAGACCGTATGGGCGCATGGCTTCCACGACTTCGGTCACATGTTCGCGCACGACGCCGCGCAGTTCGTCGGGTTTGTCCTCAAGCTCCCTGACGGCTTTGGGCAGCCAATGCCAGGCCGGCCAAACCAGCACATGGCCGCGAATGGGGAAGCCCTGCTCCTGGAGCCACTTGGCATTCAGGTGATACGCCTTGCGCACCTCCGGGTTGACCCAACCCCAATCTGCCCAGTAGATCTGTGTAGTGGCCTTGTTGAAGAGTTTGAGGAACCAATCAGCATAATTGCGCGCATCGTCCGTGTCCATGATCTGGCCCGACTCGTCGAGAACACGGTAGTTGAAGACACTGCCGAAACCATAGGCGTGGCGCGTCATGCGGGCATGCACGGGAACGCCGGCCACAGGTTTGCCATCATCGTCGCGCGCCTGGACTATCAGGTCGCCTTTGCGATACTTTTCGATACGTTCAGCGGCAGCGACGCGCCATGGCGCATCAAGTTGACGCTCTGCGTAGGTTAGACGGTTGACGGGGAGTTCCGAAGTGTTGATATTCTGTCCCAGGTTCAGAACGACCAGCCCACCAATCTCGATTGTCTGGATATATGGCGAGACGTGGAGCATCATTTTCATCTCCCCCACCGCCCAATCGCGTTGAGCCACCACGTGTGTGTAGAGCCGCTTCCACTTCCTGCCCATGCGATGCTGTGCGTCGACAAGTCCGATCCAGGGGCTGCCAACATTCTGCAGGTACAATTTCAGCATACCCTCGCCCGATTCGTCCTGGGCCGTTATACACCGTGCATTATAGGCGACAAGAAGTGTATCACCTTCCACGATGGGTACCTCGTTCCTGGGAGAGTTTACCTGCATGTCCCAGGGGTTTTCAGTACGTTTGGCTACTTCGATCCGAATGGCGCTGGAGAAGCCTTGATCCTCCACATCCACGACGGTCATCTGGCCAAAATCGTCTCTCTTCTTCGTCAAATCCAGTCTGCCCACGTCAACTATGTCACCCAGAAGCAACACGCCATCCGTCGGCAGTTCCGCCCGGATCTCCGCCAGGTAGGTCGTGTCTTTCTCGTTTGCTAGACCCATTGTCATGTCTCCAATTATCACTAATACGCACATATATATCCAACGCATGTTAATGTTACTTCCACCCAAAGTCTTCCTCCATCAGGCCTTCAGAGCTCTCAGCTTTTCCCAGTTGCCAAGTACAGCGCCGATTATTATAGTCGCTCTCGTATTGCCTCCCATACTTCGTCCACAGTAATAAGTTTCATACAAATATTGTCCTTGCATTTACTCGTAAATTGCTTACACGGGCTGCACGGCACGTCGTGTCTGATCAGCGCGTGCTTTCCTCCTATGGGCTGAAATTTGACGTGGTTGCCAGGGCCGAACAGCGCTACAGTTGGTGTTCCAACGGCGACGGAGATGTGCATAGGCCCTGTATCATTGCTCAGGAATAGGTTGCATTTCTCGATCATTGCTCCCAACTGTTTCAAGGTCATTTTATCTTTCATCTGGATAACGGGCGTCCTCATGTTTTGTGCCACAAGATCCACAATATCTGCCTCGTTGGGGCCGCCGAAGACTGCCACACTAGCTCCGCATCCCTCGGCTGCCAGATCGCCAATAGCTGCGAATTTCTCTGCTGGCCAACATCGCGGACGCCAACCCGCGCCGGGGAACATGCCGATAATGGGCGATTCCGACGATAGTCCGCGCTCATCAAACACGCGGTTGGCGTAATCTCGGTCTTCGTCTGAGACGAACATCTCCGGTTTCCTGTCCGCCTCGACCACGCCCAGAGGTTTCAGGAGATCCAGATTTCTGTCCACAGCATGTTTGTTCACATTATCAGGTATTCTGACATTACACAAAAGTCCTCCCGGACGGTGATACCCGATGCGCCGATTCGCTCCACCCATATATGCCAGCAGACTGGAGTGAAACTTCCGCTGCATGTCTATACTGACATCAAAGTTCCGCTCCCGGAGCAAAGCCGCCACGCGTCGCGTTTCCGACAGTCCTTTTGCCTCGCGATGGAATATGATGATTTCGTCCAGATGCGGATTTGCGGAGATGACGTCCGCGGAGCGATCTCCTACCACCATGGCAATGTGGCTGTCTGGAAATGCCTTTCTCGCCGCACGAATAGCTGGTGTGGTCAACACCACATCGCCAAGCGAGCCAAATCTAATCAATAGTATGCGTTCCATAGTTCAGAAAGAGAAACTGAGGATCGGTTTCCTGTAGTGGATCATGTGCAAGCCTGCCAGAGTTCCTATAGTCGCGCCGGCGAGCACATCGCTGGGATAGTGCCTACCCAGATAGACTCTGGCAAACGCGGTACAGAAAGCGACGGCGTAAAGCGGAATCCGCAATTTGGTATACTCATGTCCGATGACTGTTGCCATAGTAAAAGCAAGTGTCGCGTGTCCCGATGGGAAGGAGTTTTTTTCCTCTTCACCCGACGGCCTGGGTCTACCGACGATCTTTTTGAGTGAATAAGCTACAAATCCCGCTTCCATGAAAGCTGCCGTTGCGAGCTTCCCGGTGTCATACATCTTCTCATTGCCGAACGCGCATAAAAGCACGCATACGCCCAAATAAACCTGAGTTTCGCCCATTCTCTGAATAACTGGCAGGCTGGTATCGAGGAAACTGTTTTCCATATCCTTATGTATATACCGAAACAGGTCTCGGTCAGCATCTCCAATGGCGTTGGAGTCTGCCATCTGCGGGATGCCTGTTATATATACCAATATGGCTAAGACACAAAATGAAAGTTGAAAATATTTGGTTGTCATCTTTCCTCTCTAACAGGTTCAGTATGCTGTTCCCTATGTTGTTGGTATTGCTTGTGAAGAACACCGTTACGAAAGACATAAACGCGATCTCCATACCATTCTACTCGCCAGTGATCAAATCCCTCCCGGAACTCCATACTTTTGTCAGGCATTCCCAGCTTCTCATGAAGCTCAACCGCCTCTTTCTTATCTCGTTGAACCAGCATTTTGACTACGAATGCAGTGGCCGATAGAACTACGATCATCGTCAGCTTGCCCAGTATTTTCGTATCTAATAACGGGCTTTTGGCTCCGGCTGACAGCGGAAATAGCATGGCTATTATTATGGATATGGATGTAATTTTCAAGAGTATTCGCATGTCAGTATCACGGCCTATGCAGGCAAGATGCCTGCGCTCCCAGCATGGAGTCGCCCTACAATTCAATTTGTGCCGATAGAAAATGCGCGCTGCCGCTGGCGTTGCGTATCAACGCGTAATCGATCCGAACTTTGGACAGCTTCAGTCCCAGGCCGGCGGTGGGGTAATTATCTGACAAGCCTGCTCTCAGAGCCATCCAGCGAAAGGCTTGCCACTCCCATCCAGCGTGAGGCTCAAGTGATATGCCATCATCAAAGAGAGCGACCACATCCAGAGATAGCAAAACTTCATGCGGGAATTCATGAGCAGAACCGAGTGTGACGGCGCTGATCCATTGTTTGTCATCACCCATGTTCTGGATGAGTATTCCGCCGGAATTTGCAGCGTTAGGCTTCCAGAGGACACCCAGATCATAGCCCGGACTGTGGCCAAAAAACTGATAGTATTTGCTTGGATGCTTTCGCTTGAATTTCACACTCGCACCCATAGCTATGTATGGAGTCAGCTTGCGCGCCAGGGAATAGTAAGTGAAATCCGGCGTTTCGCCTTCAGTCCCGCGCGGGGCGATCTTGTTTCCCCAGAAAAAACCAATGTCCCTGTAAGAGTAAGCCACGCATTTGGCGTCAAAAGCGTAATTCTCCCGACCTGATGCCTTCGCGGATGCAAAAAACCTAACTCCCTGCCATTGGATGAGTCCCGCCGGGTTCCAGAATCCTGCCTCTGCATCGTCAGCAAGCGCGGTGAAAGCATTTCCCATACCTAACGGGCGTGACCCAACATACAATGGGCGCGCATCCTCAAAGGGAAATTCGGAAGCCTGCGAAGGCTTAATATACAGAACGCAAAGCACAAAAGATAGCATGGCACAAATTCTGAAGCTCATTTTTCGTGTCCTGTATTTATGAATTTTGGCGTTCATTGATAAGATCACGCAGCGCGCAGGCTGCTGTTTGAGCATCATCCAGTATCTTTAGCCTCGACGAGTCATTCACAGAATCCAGAATCACATTTTTCAAGCTCGATATGTCAGCCATTCTCGCGTATCCGCGCTCTGTCAGCAATTTATAGACTCTCTGGCGCGCCAGGTCTCCACGCTTCCTCCTCTCCACTGTCAGGATCACAACCTTTCGCCCGCTGCTGGCCGCTTCGCAGACCATTGAGAAGCTGTCCTCCGTAACGATGGTCACATCGGATATTCCCAGTATACCGGGAACAGGGTTTCCCCTCTGGGCTTCGCTTGCCAGTATCGCAAAGCAGCACGATGGATCATCCAGCATTTTTGACCTTATGACATCCTCCGACCCGGGATTAGTCCGCCGGGATGTGGTCAGGGCAAGGTGAGCGTCGATCTCTCTGCATATATCCAGCAGAACATCGCATAATAATGATACCATATTGGGTGGGATGGAGTAGTGCCTATCATCGCCGCCCAGCAGAAGACCAATGACACGCCGCCTGTCTATTCTCAATGTCTCCGTGAGGCGCTCACCTTCTATTCTGACATACTCCGGCGTGATCCTGTTAGGGACACCCAGAGTCATGACGAGCTGCCCAATTTCGCGACGAGGTCTCAGATGTTCCGGCACAATGGCCAGATCGAAGTAATTTATCCCAACCGGCGACGGCCTCATGCACACAGCGGTTTTTGCGCTCAGAAGCCGGCCCAACAGCAAATTGGGAGCGGCTGTAGACGAACCAGTCGAGAGTATCGCGTCGAAGCGCCCTGAACCTAATAATGCTGCTGCGGAGGCGCTTTCCAGTGACCATTTCATCATTGCTTTTATCAGTTCAGCAGGAAGTTTTATACCAGCCAGCAGTCGGGTCGATATTCTGAGCAAGTTGTCGCGCCACTTTTGCCTGAATTTGATCTGGATGATTTTCATTGATACACCGCTCATTCTGTCGATTATACCCAATGACTGATTGTAGTGCCCGGGCTTCCCATCGCTGAGAACGAGGATACTGGATGCTGGATGCTGGATGCTGGATGCTGGATGCTGGATGCTTGAATTGTCGGGCGATTGTATAGGCTTGGGTCTTGTTTTCCACCTGTTGTGCATCCAGAGCCACTGGGATGGGTATTTGCGAATCACTTCCTCCAAATGCTTCGTGACTCTGGCAGTATTAACCTTAATATCTGTTTCCAGATCGCCGGATGTTCTCAGTTCCAGAGGCTTTGAGATAGTAAAGAGGTGGCTATCATCGTCCTGACGAATGTCGAATACGTAGAGGACAGACGCACCGGTTCTCAGAGCGAACATAATCGGACCTCGAGGAGTAGAGGCGGGAATACCAAAGAAGTCAACAAAGACACCACCATCTCCCGCATTTTGATCGCTCATGATTGCAATGCCTCGCCCCTGTCTGAGACGTCTCAGAATTGGTCTAATTGCCGTTCCCTTTTCTATAACTTCCGCTCCATGACTGGTTCTGTAGCTATTCACCAGCCTATCCAGGCGATGATGATTAAGTTTCTGGACAATGCCTGAAATATTATTGGTTAGCATAGCGATGACGCGAAAGCCGAGTTCCCAATTGCCGAGATGCGCGGAGAGCACAATCACACCTTTCCCTGCTGTCATAGCTCTATAGAGGTTCTCTATCCCATCGATCTGAACCAGATTCAGCAGATGCTCTCTGCTGTATTTGGGCAATCTGAGGAATTCGGCCAGCGTCTTACCCATATTCTGAAAGCTGGCGCGAGCAATTTGCTTTAGTTCCTCATCTTCACGCTCATCTCCGAAAGCTATCTTCAGGTTATTTAGAGCGATCTGCCTCCGACGCTTCACAAAGCGATATAGGAGGTTCCCAATTCCCGTCCCCAGACGTAAAGCGGCACTTCTGGGGAGCCATCGCACTATGAATCCGATAGCTACTACCAGCATATAGATCGCCAGATTTTTCGCTCTGTACGCAATGGAAGAATGTTTATTTGCCATTAGTCCGATCGCTTGCCAAATCCCCGTCAGTGCTCGTAGGGGCACGCGGCGCGTGCCCGGGCACAAGCATTGTGCCCCTACACCAGAAAGCGATAGCTGTTTACCGACTGAAGCACTAACGAAGCACAGCTAATTTTTCAAATGCTGATTGCTTTTCGCCATTGTCATCTAGTCCGATCGCTTGCCAAATCCCCGTCAGTGCTCGTAGGGGCACGCGGCGCGTGCCCGGGCACAAGCATTGTGCCCCTACGCCAGAAAGCGATAGCTGTTTACCGACTGAAGCACTAACGAAGCACCGCTAATTTTTCAAATGCTGATTGCTTTTCCCCACTGTCATCTGCTGCTACGATATGGCAGATGTAGATCCCCGGAGCTACGGGATTCAGGTTTCGGTTTTCACCGTTCCATTGGATATTATTGTCAGGCCCGCGCCTGCCACCGTTTTCGCCCAGAGCGAACTCCTCGTCGTAAATAAGCCTGCCATTTATGTCGTATATCTCCAGAGCAACATTGGCATCCCGACTGAGCTTGTATTTTAAGTTCACGTCCTCCCGCTCGCTCAGGTTCGTCGGATTAGGATAGATTACCAGGTCGGCTACTCCGATTCTGGTTGAAATGAATATTGTTCTGCGCGCCATATTATTGCTGAAGTCCGACTCAAAGATGAGAGAATCGGTATTTACTTTTACGGTCACCTGATAGTCTCCCCATTCGTCCAGGACGAACGAGGTGGATATTTCGCGCCATGTGTTGTCTTCCATATTCAGCGTCCATTCTCCCACTGTTTCAGGCGGTTTCTCGCTTATCGGTGATACCAATTCCACCTGAACGCTGACACCCTCAACATCGCCGGGACCCTGGTTGCGGATACCAGCAGTGATGGTCACACTCTCGCCGCGTCTGGATGGGATGTGGGAGAACCTCACACTGTCCGCCTCCACCAGCAGATCAGGATTGACAACATCATCAGGCCCGGTGATTGGGTCGGCAAACTGCGCCAGACTGGCTATGGCTAATCTAGCTGACTTCAGCATCAGTTCAGAGTTGAGCTTGTCTATGGTGTCATCCAGCGAGTGATTATAAGGCGAATACTCATCAGAATGCTTATCCTCGTCCTCTATCATGAGTACAGCGCTATATCCCGCCCTCCAGAACGGCGAATGGTCGCTGAAAACCATTTTGGGGTTAGTAATCCTGTTGACAATGAGATCCATGCCGTAGAGTTGACCTATGTTATATATCGCATTTCCCAGCCATTGAGAGTCCTCATTTGTCACAATGTCAATATCGAGTTCATCAGGATCATATCCGATCATATCCACATTGATCACCCCGGCGATCCGTTCGCCGGATGCCGCGGTAACCTGAGCATAGTGTTTGCTGCCGAACATGCCAAGCTCTTCGCCAGAGAAAGCGATGAACTTGATTGTGGAGTTGAATTCGTATTCGCTCAACAAGCGTGCCGCTTCGATGACGGCCGCCGTTCCTGATGCGTTGTCGTCAGCGCCGGGCGCTGGCAGGATTCTCCAATCCCACATCCATCCAACCTGAAGCCCGGCGAAGCTGTCATAATGCGAACATATAATATAGATCTGATCGCTGTTTGGCCCTCTTCCGGGCAGAGTGGCTACCACATTTCTCATTCTGTAGCTGCCCTGTTCCGCTATCTCATGAATGAAGGGATCATATTCCACGTCCAGACCGTAGCTGGCAAATCTGCTGAATATATAGTCCGCCGCGTTGTCACATGCGCCGTCTGTAGTGTCCTCGGATTCTCTCACGCGCAGGCAGTATCGGCTTTCATACAGCTTATCAGGATCGTTCACATCCCTGTTTTCCTGTAGATCAGCTACCGTATTCATCAGGCTATCCACGCTCACAGCGCGCATAATCTCAGTTATCGCCAGATAATCGTCGACCGTTCCGGCTGAAGCCGCGGGCAGAATACAGCACAGATAGCAGATAATGAGCGTGTAATATAAGCGTTTTGTCGGTATTATTTGTGGCATATTATCGCCGTTATCCAGCAGTTCCGCCGCAGAAACGGCACAGCAGCTAGTAGCTTCTCATCTATAGACATCAATGTGCCCAGAGTCCATCTATACATTCCCGGGCTTTTGATAAGCGTGTTCCAGAAGAGGGAACCTACAGTGAGGAGATGAAATTCCCGATGATCTAAAAAGCTGAAATGTCTGCCAATTCGCTCAATATCCCTCTGCGATATATACCGCACGTTGGCTGAATATGGGAGGAAAAGCTTGCGGTAGAGATACACAAATGGGTGATACTTCAGATTTTCCAGAAATATAGCTTTCCCATCGCGTTTGAGTACCCGCGCAGATTCCGCGGCGACGATTTCCTGATCAGTCAATACCAGTACCGACTTGGAAAATACAAAGTCAAACGCCTCGCTCTGACAGGCGAGATTCTCTGCGTTCATCACTACTGCTCTGACTCTATCGCTAACCCCATACTCCCGCGCTATCTGGATAGTCTTCTCCACCTCATCCTGAGACAAATCCACAGCGAGAACTTGCGCGCCTTTCTGGGCGAAGATAACTGCCGTTCCCCCTGGGCCGCACCCCAGTTCCAGAATTCTCTTGCCTTTCAGATCGCCCATTTTCGGAAGAACGTGGCGAAAGATGGGGGCGTAGAAATCCTCCCGCCATAGCAGCAATTCCTGTGAGAAATCCGAACCATTATTCTCAGTCATTTTGATCCACCAGCAGAAATGGTATCCCATCTTTGATTGGATAAGTCCTGTCGCAAATCTGACACGAAATCAGATCGTCATGCCACTGCAATTGTCCTTTGCATGAGGGACAAACTATTATATCCTCTATATCCTTCAGCGTCTTTCTGTGTCGTCCCTTGCTCTTAACGAGACTTGATTTTGCCCATCGGCGGACACCGGAAGGCAGCAATCCCTTGACCAATGCGGAGATACTAGATTTTGCCCGCGACTCTAAAAGTCTATGGATAACTTCCGGGTCGTCGAGATCCAGCAGTGCCTCTTCGGATTCAGCGATTTCGTAATCGATCTTCCCGAACCACTCGTATTCCATCAGGAAGAGGTTATGATACCGGGCGTGAAATTTCGCATAAATATGATCTTCCCGGAACAGATAATGGAAAATTTGCCCAAACGCTCCCTCCTCAATTTTCCTCTTAAATATAAGTTTACCAGATAAGTCAGGGTTAATCAGCCATTTATGGTATGGCCACCCGTATAGTCTCTCGCCTATCTCAGTTGGCGTTTCGATATAACCGCCTCTACCCACGCGCATAAGCTCAGACAGAAACAAGGCAGGATCTTCTGCATGTTCCAGAACGTGACAGCAGATTATGTAATCGAATGATTTATCCGCGAAAGGTAGGTATTGGCCGTCAGCCGCTACGAATGGCCTGTCCAGAACTATCCTGCCGCCCCGCTGTGTATCATCCTCAGGTATTTTGTCACACAGGACATCCGATCTGGGCTTGGGATTATCTCCGCTTCCGATTTCCAGAACCAGATCATGCGGTGCAATTTTCATTTTCTCCCCTGTCATACTTGTGTAGAGGCTGGCTCGAGGAAGGAATATTTCCCGGCAGGATTTTAATCATAAGTAATACCTGTTTCGGTTAGAAATGAGACTGTAGTGACAGACCTATGTGTCTGTCCGTGTGCGCCAAAACCCTGATACCGGGCGCACACACAGGTGCGCCACTACAACGCTAATGGGTATCGTTTCTAACTGAAACAGGTATAAGTAGTTGTAAAAGAATAACTTCCCATCATCGAGGTACTACTGATCAACCTACAAAAGAGGGAGGTTGTTTCTTCACAGGCACTAATGTTTCTTTACAGGCACTAAGTATCAAGAAGTGTCTTTCTGTTTTTCAAGGCTACGGATCGAGAAGATCGATCCTATTCAGATTTAATCTTGCCCCAGGTTGAAACGAGCGTGTCCAGAGGAGATACAGGAGTTGCGCCAGTAGCCTCTTTCAGGCCTTTTTCCTTAATCTCCACGATGTCCTCTTCCTCCAGCGCCACATTGAACAGGCCAACATCATCCAGAGCGACGGCCAGCAGAACCGCGAACGCTAAAAACAGGAGAGCTAAACGCCTCATGTGGGTGTTCCTCCTTCTTACAGATAACTTATCAACTAGAATCTTGCAGACACTCCTATGCTCACGACAGTGCCATCGAAACTGAACTCCTGTGGCTCCTCTTCACCCTCTACAGAAAAGCTCTTGAAGATGTGCTTTGCCTGAATATTAACCATCATCCGGTCCAGAATTTTATACTCCAGCCCGGCGATGACATTACCACTGGCGCCGGTATTTTCGCGCTCTTTGAGCAATAGTTCAATAATACCACCGTTGAGCTTCATGTGCGCTATTCCGCCGCCAATTCCCAGGTATAGGGGTACATATTCCCGAATGATCTCCGGGGAGTAAAGCAGACTAAAAGATATATGAGTGAAAGTCGCTCCTACGGATGCTGAATCTGTCTGAGCAACCAGATTGACAGGCGTTGACTCTTCATTTTGCCAATATCCCGCCTCCACAAGATAGGACAACTGAGGCGATCCCTTGAATTTGACGAATACGTTATACATAGTGGCCGCGCCGGGTACACTCACACCAAGCGGTCTCAAAAGATTATCCAACTGGCGCAGGTCTGGCTTATATGAACCCAAACGCGCGCCCACGTGAGCCTCTTCTATGCCTTTGCCGGGCAACAACCCGCCCAGCAAATAGGGATGTTTGGCTTGATCAGTTTCAGCCACGCAGACAGAGGCCTGAAAAACAAGTATACACGCAAAGATATAAAGTGATAATCTTCTGAATTTCATCTATTTAGCTTTCATTCTCCCCCAGGTTACAGCCATTTTGCTGACCGGCCTCACAGCCTTCCCGGTATAGCCTTCTGGCATCAATACAGCAACCGACCTTACTTGTAGATTCCTGTCCTTCGGGTCTTCCCATCTGTCGTTGGTAAACCAGATCTCTATCTGGGCTTGCGTTTCTTCCTCTATTTCCAGCGGCTCACCAGTGGTGAGGTTGGCCGTCGTCACAGTTATTTTTTCCCAATCCTCGCCCTTTCTGTCATCCGTGATAGATGCACCGTGCGCTACCACTGGATTCCCATTGGTCTCGCCTACAAGCTCGATCAAGTCTCTAATCTGCCCGGCATTGTTTCTCTCGCCGAGTATGTGGAGCCGAACATCGAATTCGGCAAAGACAGGATCATTAGGCTCCAACTGTTGGCTCTTACACTCCACGACAAACTGATATACGCCAGTTACGGGGAAAAGTACCCAACCCGGAGATACTATGGGTTCGCGTCCACCTGCGAAGGTCCAGCCTGATTGCTCGTTCCCTGGTGCGGAGCCGTGAAAATTGGTCAGATCCTGCATTTCTATTGACGTGAATTCGATAGGCGGGGTGTATATTTCATCCCCGATCACAGAAGCGCTGACAAAAAATAAACACAATCCAAATATTACGAGGTAGATTACTCCTTTTCTCATTGTCTTGTCCTCCTCATAGCCGCTCTTGTATATCAGTGATTTCCTCTATGAAAATAGATTAGCTCATCCCTATAAACATCACCTCTTTCCTGCCGCTCGGAGCGAATTATCTATGCAGAAAAGCGCCTCATCCAGTCCATTTCTTGTTGAAAGCAAAGGTGGAAACAGCTTTACGGTGGAGTAATCAGCCCTTTTTATAGTATCGAAAACGTAGCAGCCGACTTTTGTTAATTCCTCGACAAATCTATCAGCAAAATCCACATCAGAGAATCTCAATGAGTGCATGAATCCGTGTTCCATTCCCTGATGCTGCATAGTTACTCCATGCTTCTTATCATGCTCCGCGACAGTTTCGTCCAGTCTGCGATTGAAGTATTCTGCATTCGGCCTTGAATACTCCATCACATCTTTTCCAAATTCACTCTTCAGGTAATCGTTGATCAGAAAAATTCCCATCCCAACAGTAGGCCCCTGCCAGTGCATACTATGTGTGCTTGTCCAGCCACCCACCTGTAGTTTATCTGCATACTCCTTTGGCAATAGAACTCCGCTCAGGGGGTATGCTTCGCTATATCCCTTCCCAAGAGCATAGATGTGTGCGCCCTTCTTCGCGCCAGCCTCCTCAACAGGATTCCATGAACCGGTGATTCCGTTGACCTGAACAAGGTCCATGACGAACAATACACCATATTCATCACACAGGTTTCTTACCGCATCATAGAAATGAGCGCCATCTGCAAGGCATCCGGGAAGATAACATGCGCCGCCCTGTACGCCCTCCATTATGAGCGCCCCTATTTTATCTCCATGCCTGCTCAATACTTCTTTAAGCTGATTTACTGATTCATCTTCTGACACACCTATCAAAAGATCGGGGAATTCTATGACGTGCTCGAAGTAGTTTACATCAACGTACTCGAATCTCCCATGATAACTGCCTTCATAACCAACACGCTCAAGTTTTTCCGTAACTTCCTTCGCTACCTGCATCCCCAGGAAAGTAGCTTCCCCGCCAGTGTTCCTGAATAACAGGACGTAATCATCCGGATCAGCTATGAAATCCTCGCAGGAATTCCTGGACAGATAAATATTTTTAACTCTCTCAGCAAAGCTCCCGGTATCAATACCCAGAGAATTATACGTATTTCCAGTAAACCCCAAACCCGCAAGCAGCAAAAGGAGGGCGTGGACTGGATTATAGCCGATTCTGGCGACCATCACGCCGCCACACAGGTTAAGTAAGTCGCCCTGTTCAGCCATCACTTTCATTGTGTGGCTTCCCTGAATATAGTCTGGCAGAATTTTTAGGACGGCCTCTACTGATGCGCTGAACCACTGCCTGTAATTATCGCCAGTTAGCGGGCCTGCTTCATCATTGATGAACTGCCACAGTGTTCTTCCATCAGGAGTAGTATGAGGCCTGCCGCCATTCGCGCCAAAACCAACTATCCAGGGCATCTGGCACTGGTGAACGATTCCCACATTTTTTCTGTAGGAATCCAGAAGAGTCATATCCCCTTCCTCGATTAGCAGTTTTCTCCCCTGCTGTACCTTCCTGATGTTGTCAATATCGGGACATTCCACGAAGTCTAAAGGGAAGTTTTCTTTGTTTCCAGAAACGATCCCAAACAAATCACGATGCGCCATTTCTTATTTATCCTTAAGCTTTCCCCAGGCTGTGGCAAGTTTACCTGAGGATTCCACCGGTTCTTCTATCCGTACCGCTTCGGCATTTCTATAGCCATCATCGGTGGGTCTGTATGCCAGCGTATCAGACCACACCAAAACGTCTCTAAGGGCGGTAGCGTCACCTTCCCTGAACCAGACCATCATGGTGTTCTCTCCATCCTGAAGGTCTTTAGTCTCGCCCTCATTCCCTCTGGACCAACCCCAGGGTGGACCTATCGCTTGCTCGAAAGCCCTATCATCTTCTATGACGAAATTGGGCATCGAATCGGGTATCTCGTCGCCATCATCGCCCTTCAACCAGAGCCACTCGGATTTGTTACCCGGATTGATCATCCTGGGCCAGAGATACCACGTGCCTGCTTTGCCTCCACATTCGCTAATGTCGAAGTTGTAAAGCAGCCAGATCCTACTATTTCCCTGAATATTAACGATAGCATCGCCGAAGGCGCCGCCGGGAATACCGATGTTCGTTTCATCGTCCACGAGCTTAAAACCTACGTTGGGCCTATTCTCACTATCAGTATCACGAGCGTCGAATGCCTCAGCCTCAAACCATATCTGATGCCCGCCACCGTACTCGGAGATTTTGAACTCATCCATTGAATACACCGGCATCACTAATAATAATGCGAATAGAAAAACGGAACATATATATAATTTTATAATTTTGACATCTCCTCTCTCCAGTGTCATTGTACTGACTCAAGCTGCTGCTGGCTCTATCACGCAGACTCTCTCTCGCGTGGAAGTATACCAGAGAGAAAAGCAAATGTCAACAGCGAAGCTCCGTGGAATGAGATGGAGCAGGAAAGGAGCAGATGCTGTGTTGGCTATCCACATACTGGTATGCAATGGCGAATGGGATGAATTCTGGGAACGCTACAAAGCTGCTTAATACATTTTGGGCACCAAAAATTTATGCTTGGTTGCACTGAACTTCGGACAATGATGGCATTGGCCTGCTGGCATACTCCATTGGCCTTCTCATAGGCGAGGAGATTCCTGAGCGGCTGTATACTGAGCGGAAACGAAAGCTATATTCTGGCTTATTCATTCTGCTCAAGCGGAACGATAACATAGTCAAACAGATATGGGAAGACATCATGAACGCTGTTCACTCCCTTTTCACGAGGATAGTCTTCGGATATGTCCGAACTAATGTCTGAAGATCAGTGATAAGCGTTGACATATAGAGCGTTTGCATGTTAATATGATCGCAGTTTATCAGTTATACAAAGGAAAGGATAAGTAAAAATGATGATAATTAAGACAGAACGCATGGGAAGTCTTACAAAGGAACGGAAAGAGGCCATTCTACGGAGATCAATGGAGGATATATCTGCCATCTATCTGGATGTCAGAGATATAGTGCTGGATGTTCAAAAACGCGGTGATCTTGTATCCATAGAGCATTACAAAAAATTCAAGGACGATATTAGTTCAGACGACCTGGTGGTGACGAAAGAGGAGATCGATAAAGCATACGATTCCGTTGATAATAAAGTGATTGATGCACTGAAGATGGCGGCGAAAAACATCGAGAAGTTTCATAAGGCGCAACTTGAGCGCGAAATGTGGTCTATGGAAATAATGGAAGGAATTATGGTCGGGCGATTAACTCGTCCTATGGACATCGTCGGAGCCTATCTTCCCGGAAGGAAAGCCATATATCCGTCCAGCGTCCTCATGACTATTATACCTGCAAAAGTGGCGGGCGTGGAAAAAATAGTTGCCTGCACGCCGCCGGATGAGGGCATGGTCGCCAGTGATCCGGTGCTTGTTGCTGCTGACATTGCAGGGGCAGATCATATTACCAAAATCGGCGGCCCGTGGGCTATAGCCAGTATGGCTTTCGGAACTGAGTGCGTACCCAAAGTCCATAAAATCGTTGGTCCGGGTAACAAATACGTTACAGCCGCGAAGATGATCGTATTCGGCGAGATCGACATCGACTCACCGGCTGGCCCCAGCGAAGTCCTCATTCTGGCTGATGAATCCGCTGATCCGCGACTGGTAGCTGTGGATCTGCTCTCTCAGGTGGAGCATGATGAGAACAACGCCGGAATTCTGGTTTCAACTTCGGCACAGTTGGCAGAGGAAGTCTGCGACATAATCAATAGAGAGATCGAGGAAATGCCCCGGAAAGACATTATCAAGGAATCTCTGAGCCAGAATTCGGCGGTCTTGATAGCGGATAACATGGTGGAAGCTATTGATTTCACTAATGATTATGCCGCCGAGCATCTCCAGATAGTCACCGCTGAACCGTTCGCCATACTGCCTCGGATTAAACATGCAGGCTCCATCTTTCTGGGCACTTATTCTCCGGTACCCGTTGGGGATTACGCTTCAGGGACAAACCACGTCTTGCCGACCGGACAGTCCGCTAAAATGTTCAGCGGGTTATCGGTGGATGATTTTATTAAGAAACCCACGTTCCAATATCTAACCAAAGATGGATTGAGCAAATTGAAGGACACGGTGATAACCATCGCTGAGGCAGAGGGGCTTTACATGCACGCCCGCGCGATCAGGGAACGGTTCGTGGATCGTCAGTAGAACAGGCTGTTGAGGGCGGATCATTGAGGAAGGGAGTGTGATGCGCGTGGATTTAGTACCTATAATAGGGATTGTGGCGGGCACAGCAATGGTAGTATTGATAGTGACCATCTCCTCCATTGCCAGTGCCGTCGGTAAACGGGGAGTCAATCGGAAGGAATTGCAGGAGTTAAAGCAAGATATATCGCAGATAAAAGAACACATTGAGGATATGAGAGAGCAGCTTGCCGATATTGTGATCAGATTAAGCTAGGATGAGTTTGGGGGTATAGCATGTCAGTCAATCAGAGCGTTCATCCATTTTTTGTTCAACGACCATCTGTTTTCAGTCTTGCTCAATTAGAGCGGATGGAAGAGGCAATGATGCTCATACTTGAGGATGTTGGCATCGCTGTGCTGTACGATGATCTGCTAACGAAGCTCTCGTCCCGTGGCTTCCCAGTTAAAGGCAACCGGGTCATTGTGGAACGAAAACTGGTGCGAGAGTTCCTCAAAACTGAGCGGGAATCGAACGGTAACAAGTTTTCGGAGGAACCACAAGCCGTTGAGATCAATAACCCTCGGATTACACTCTCAGTGAGCGGGTATCCTCAACAAGTCCATGACATCGAAACCGACACCATCGTGCCGTTCACAACGGAAAGGCTCATAGAAGCTACCAAGCTGGTGGACGTGCTTGCATCAAAAGGAATAGTGTCAAGACCACCCGGATGTCCCGTGGACGTTCCGCCAGAGCTTCAGCCGATAATGCAATACTGGATCGGGGCTGTGTATTCGCGGCATGGGCGATCCCCGGTTGATCCGAAGTCGCTTGAGAGTTTTTTCTACGTGATGGAAATGGCAGATGCACTCGGCAACCCGCGGCGACACCTCCCTGTCTACGTCTTCAGTCCACTCACTCTGGGCGGCGAGTCATTAAGATGCGTTCTGGCATTTAAGGAGAAATTGTCCTCTGTAAGTGTGAGCGATATGCCATCTGTGGGATGTACCGCGCCGATAAACATAGGTGATGCTGCTGCCCTTTCTGCGGCAGAGGTGATAGGCGCGTCTATACTGGTCCGGGAGATAATCGACGTGCCTGTGAATTGGCATCTCAGACTTTGCTCCATAGATTTGCACAGCCTGGCAATGGTTCTTGGCTCTCCTGAGGATTTCCTATTGCAGCTTGCCAATAGCGAGATCAACGGTTACTTCCACGGCACAAGCTGGAATCCGGCGTTGGGATATGTCCACACGAATGCGAAGCTGCCGGGCGCTCAGGCATGTGCTGAGAAGTCGAGTATTATGACGGCAGGAGCACTTCTGGGAGCGCGGAGATTTGGTGTAGCGGGCACACTTAGCCTGGATGAGGTATTCAGCCCGGAGCAGCTTCTTTATGACATTGAGATAAAAGATCACGTCCAGCGGATTGTGACAGGAATAGATGGAAATTGTGATCCCAAAAGATGCCTCCGCGACGTCCGCGAGGCCATAGAGCGGCGAAGCTTTGTGGGACTTGACACTACTCTAAGAGAGTATCGCAATGTCTATTGGTTCCCGAAGCTCTTTGAGCGGCAGTTCCTCGCAGCGTGGCAGGGCGAAGGCTCAGTAAATATACGCGAGAGAACGCATGAGATGATCAGGGAACTTGCGGGCCAGCACGATTATGAGCTTGATCCAGAACTGCGCGGTGAATTGGATAAAATCCTCGCGCGGGCGAAGGCGGATCTTCTGTAAAGGAACGCAATCTCCTTGCTACGCCTTCGATAGCGAGAAGTAGCCCAGGAAATGAAGCTTTCCCATAAGCATGTAGTTAAACCGACCGATGTATAGAGCTTCTCCCTGAATGCACCTTACATGATCCCTGATTCGCTTTGAGATAAACGAGTTTTCACCCCTGTTATAATTTATCACAACCATTCCTTTTCCGTCCAAGTCAGAAACGCCTGCCTCAAGGGAGAAATGCCCCCATGTTTTCTTGATTACATTGTGCCCCAATACCTTATCGCCTTCGAGATAGAACACCTTGTGATGCCCAAATCTCCTGAAATTCGGCAGACCTGTTAGCATATCCACGAAATATTTCCCGCTAAAGTCGGTAGTATTGGGTATTGCCGCAGATCTGAAGATTTTTTCGAGGCTATGATTGTCTCTGGGCAACTCCGCCATGTTGCCGGGAATATAAGTCCTGTCTTCTGGATGTTCCCAGACCAACGCAGCACCTCTTTTGTATCTCAGCATATTTCAGTACCTCTCTCGATGTAATTGTATTACTATTCTGTCAGTTAAATTACACTTGGAACTGAGACGAGCGCCGGTTGAATGAGGAAGCGTATCGAACCACGCTGGTGGCTATTTCCGGGGACACGCATGGTCTGGATATGTCACTTCGCTCATATTCGCCCGGCGCTGTATCCTCTCTGTATAATACAGATCGAGTTAAGAAGCGCAGAATGGTATAGGGTTATTCAGGTGTTGGAGATTTGCGTTCTTCGCTTCGGAAATGAAGCCTTGATAATAGCGGAAAATTGATGTAATCTATCCATAAATACCTCGTTTTTGTATGGCATTATTCTGCCCGGAATGATTGAGAAAGGGAGTTGAATCCAGCGATATGGCGGATGCGCAAACATATTTCAGGAGAGGACGTGAGTATCAGAAACAGAAAAAGCTTGGCGAGGCCATCTTAGAATTCAAGGAGGCCGTTCGCATCAAGCCTGATTATGCATGTGCACATTGCAGACTGGGGATGGTTTACAATTCAAAAAACGAGTATGATTTGGCCATCGCCGCGTATAAGAAAGCCATAGAAATAAAACCCGATTGCGCTGAAGCACGCTACAATCTGGGGAATTCATATCGACGCAAGGGAGAGTTGGACGATGCTATATCGACATACAGTGAAGCGATCCGTCTGAAGCCTGATTATGCGAATGCACATCATTTTCTGGGGCATGTGTATTTCAGCAAGAGCATGTTCGACGAAGCTATAGCAGAATGGCTGCGGACTCTTAAGCTTACTCCTGATGATGCGCGGCTTTACAAGGATTTGAGGAATGCATACGTCAAAGCGGGAAGATTGGATGAACTAATTGACGAAATGGAGCTAAATCTCGAGATAGATCCAAGCGATCCGCGCGGTCATTATCTTCTGGCTCTAGCCATCGCGGAGAAATGGGAAGCTGAGCGAGCGATTAAGAGCTTTCGGAAGGCCATCGAACTGAACCCATCCTACGAGGCGGCACATAAAGATTATATCGATCTGATGAAAAAACTCGGACGAGATGCCGAAGTGCGCGCTGAGTATAAGAAGAAAGCCGAAGCTCAGCCGGACAACGCACTGTGGAACGAGCTGCTGGAGAGCATACCAGAGAAAAGGAGGCGACGTATTCGCCTGGAATGTGCTTTTTGTGTCAGTCGCGGAGTGTTTAAGGTCGCTTATCTTCAATTCGTTCTACTGGTGGGAATTTCAGCCGGTGTGGCATCATTTGCGCATGAGCTAACGTCATCTCCATATCTAACCCTGATGATATACGCTGCAATAATCTGCGCATTCCACGTTCCTATCTCCGGGCTATTGTTTGCCGGGATGATATCCAAAGAGATCGATGATGGAGATACAGGGCTATTGCCAAAACTCATAGGCTTCGCTATCGGTCTACTGTTTGGCTTCCTGGCTTCGCTTGTATTCGTACTGATTGCTATCCTCGTATATGCCGCAATGCGGATATTCCATGCCAACTGGTGGATACCCATAGTAGCACTGGGCATCCTGGCTAAGATCGTCTTCCACGAATGGTTAGCCCTGGTAAGGAAGCCAATGAAGGGCAAGCCGCTGGAAGACCCAATATTAATTGAACGCCTCACAACACTAATTGAGCGGGACAATGTAAAGGTCAAAGAAATTCTCCAGATGGATAATGCCAAGCTACCGGCTGGGTTAGTAACAGGTACGCTGCTTCCCAAGCGCATCATGCTCAATAGCCCTATGCTGCAACGTTTGTCCATCCCTGAAGTAGAGGCCATTTTCGCACACGAACTGGGTCATGTCAAAGCACATTCTATGCAGAAGCTCTTCTTTGTAAAAATCACTCTGACATTTGTCCGCCTCTATCTGGCAACTCTCATATACGGCGCATTGCTTCCGGTCTACGGATTCTCAAGCCCTGAACAGATCGCCGCTCTCCCGCTGCTGGCTTTTTGCTGGCTGATATTGGGATTGCCTGTTAGAGCCATCCAGAGTTGGATTTCGCGATATTTTGAAAAGAAAGCTGATAGATATGCGCTTTCACAGGTGGGGGAATCAGTCTTTTTGTCCGCCTTTGGCAAAATACTGGAACATGGACAGCCTTCATTACCGCTTATATGTCATTCTCATCCATGCCGCGCAAAGCGACTGAATGCGCTGAGATAATCAGGGAAGTCCATATTTGTCAAATTGGTATTTACTCATCACCCAAAAATCTGCGTTGCGAGGTCCCGTGAATATTTGGCTATTCTTCCTCTTCGTCCTCAGATGAGTCGAGGGGGGCAGTAGAGCTTGCAGTCGATACCCATGAGCGCATCTCTGGTTTCCGAAGCACCATTGCCTTCTGAGATAATGATATCCAGCAAACGCGATATCTCTTCCTCTGAACCTAGGCTAACCAAGATTTCCGCAGACGCTTTCCGTACATGTGATTCAGAGATTCTGAGCATTGTCAGTAACTCTGGAATAACCCTCTGGGCTTTGAGCCTCACCAATGCCTTGCCTGCGGCCATCCGCACACGCTTATTCTTATGTAAGAGCATATCCACCAACTCTTCGGCATCTTTCTTGGTAGCCAGTCGTGCCAATGCTTCTCCTGCAGATCCCTGAATTCCATAATCTGATTCATGCCCAAACATACGTTTTAATTCCGGAATGTCCGCACGGGTAGCTACCCGCGCCAGTGCCTCTGCTGCAGCCCGTGCCAATGCTTCTCCTGCAGATCCCTGAATTCCATAATTTGATTCATGCTCAAACATACGTTTTAATTCCGGAATGTCCGCGCGGGTAGCTACCCGCGCCAGTGCCTCTGCTGCAGTCCGTGCAACTGCAGAACTCCGGCTTTCCTGCCGAATTACACTCATCAAATGTATGAAATCCATCCTGACACCTAATTTTGCCAATGCTTCTGCTACTGCTACACGCACATACATACTCCTATCCTTGTTCATATCCATTAGTTTTGGGATAGCATCCCTGATACCCAACCTCGCTAGTATCTCTGCTGCTGCTTTCCGCTTAGCCCAATTTGTGTCCTCAAGCATATGTATCAGCCTTGGAATAACCTCCTGAATGCCCAACCGCGCTAATACTTCCAGTGCTAATATCTGTATACCTAAAAGTGGAGTTTCGGACATTTTCTTGAGTTTCGGAACGGCCACTCTAGCATCCAGCTGAACCAATGCTTCTGCCGCAACCGTCCTCACATATTTATCTCCACGCTCAAGCATATAAATCAGGTCTTGTATATTTTCAACAGTAGCCGAACATACTATAGCATCTGCTGCCACCTTTCTTATCTCCCAGTATTCATACATAGCCATCTCCAATAATTTGGGAATTAGCTCTCTACTCCCCATATGCCCCAAGGCACGAACAGCAGACAGTCTAGAATCGGAACGAGACATGGCAGAACACAACACTGGAATGCACTCCGCCTTAGATGAACCAGTCAACCAATACCAAGCCGGTCCTCTGCCAGCCAAGCAACTACGGAGGAGTATTTCCTTCTCAGGAGTAGATGGATTTATCTGCTCCCGGTACTGGTACAACCTTAACATAACCACAGGCTCCAGCAGAAGTCCAGTGCTCGCGTAAGTTGCCGCAGTAGCGGCTAGATGCTCGCGAAATTGCTTAAGATCCCGATCCTTCTCTTTGGTGATGAGATTTTCGTCAACCAGCTTCGCCAGATGGTCGTGGATGATCTCGTATTGTCCGCCGCCCAGACGTCTTATCATCCATCTCCTGCTCATTTGGTGGAGCAGACTTGTCAGATCCGCGCGGCTTATCCGCAGATCTCTCTCCAGATCTTCAATCGACCTGATCCGCGCCTTCCTGCCCTCTGGGCCGGATATGCTGATCAGTTCCACCAGTATCCGTTCTACATCCTTTTGCTTATCGCCAAATGATTTAAGCTGGTTGAAGAGGTAGTTGCCGATGATGCCTCCAGCGCCGCCCAGTGAATCGTATTTCGATTTCATTACGATGCTTTCTTCCACATTGTCCTTAAGCGTCTCACCCATCATCTGAATGTATGGAGGATAGAATCCGCGTCCCTGAGCGTCAACGTCGTCGAGTATCTCTTTCATAAAAGCTTCTGGCCCGATGTCCGGATCGAGGCCTATCTGCGCCGCTCCGAATCCTGCATCTAAAGCCTCCTTTGCCCCCTCTCTATCAAGGGCTACAAGGTACTCTGTAGGCAAAGATCGAAATGACCTTGCTATGTCCTGAAGCATGGGGCCCACCTGTCCCTCCGCATCAGCCCGGTAGGATAGAAGCACCCGAAGATTGCGGAACCTCATGGCTTGGACAGGATACAGAGCCTCAGCGATCGGTTTTGGAGCGTCAGGAAATCGGAAAACATCCTCGAACTGATCCATAACGACGAGCAGTGTTGTGCTCCGATTCTCATCGGATATTTGCTCGAAGGTTTTGATGAGGTCAGTATCATCCGGCGCATCGCTTTCCATAATCTTAAGCCATATCTCCTGGATCACGTCGGAAGCGGGATCGTTGAGCGGCCTCGTGTAGACAAATTTCCAGTTGCCTGTCTTCCTGAGAATGGGGAACAGCCCTGCCCTTATCAGTGACGTCTTGCCCACGCCTGAGTTACCCACCAGAGCAACGATAGGATCGCGTGCCAGCAAAAGCTGATAGAGTTCCCCGCTCTCTCTTCTACGACCTTTGAACAGGTGTTGATCATCCTCCTCGAATGAGTCCATACCTATGAAGGAGCGACCGGTTCTACGCTTTTCCTGAGCAAGATATATCAGTTTGCTTTCGTCGATCGCGGTTCGGGTGAATTCATAAGGGTAGCCAGCTTCGCGGAGGACAGGCGCCATCGGTTCTATAGCCTTCCGCATCATGGCTATGGCTCTGAGTATATGATCCGGATCGGAAAATTTCTCTGGGACTGCATGAAATCTTATCTTGCCGTCGGCGTCATACGTCCAGCCGTGGATGCAGATTCTGGCGCGCTTCTTCGCTTCAGTTGGGTGCGGATCATTCGAGCGTCGGTAGTCCGCGTGGAGGATGTCAGCCAATTTGAAAATGGCAGCCAGAGGCTTAATGTCCACTTCAGCAGTTCCGATGACCAGGGGATCGGCAGGCAGATCCATGTCGAAGCTGCCATGATCATGCACCCTGATTATCCACCTTACTATACCTGCCTGACCTGGATCGAGACCGTAATCATAGAAATGCAAACCTACTTCCCCGGCAGCGATCTCTCCATGGTGCTTCTTCAGTACCTTCAAGCTCTTGTCCATATCGTGTAGGCAAGCCGCGGAAGAAATGGAGAAAAGCTCTATTGGCTGAAGCGTGTGTTTACGATCGTCGGAGATGAGCGCGGAAAGATTCTCCTCCACCGCAAGTGAATGAGCTTTGCCTGCCGTTTTGTCCTTTTCATCTCCGGCACCCTCTATGGCTTCAAACAGAGGTTCTGCTTTGCTCCAGACTTCCTCCAGTTTTCCCCAGAGCGTCTCATCCCTTTCCTTCAGGACTTCGCGGATACTTGACTTGCCTTTTCCCCTCATCACAATATATCCCTTCCGATGCGTGTTATCCATATTTATCTCAGTCGGCGAATCTTAATTCGTCCCCACGTACCCGCCAGCTTTTGATCAGGCTCTACAGCAAAGGGATTCATGGACTCCACGATCTCCGCATGGGTCTTGACCCGGGGCGAGAGACGGACCTCATCCAGCATTCCGTCGAGGGCGTATCTCCCCGGGTCTATTCTGGATTGATACGTTCCAAGTGACGCATTGCCGCCGATAACTTCGGCTGCTTTGTCGGAGTGTTCCTGTTCATGAATCTGCTCACCTTCCATGTACCATTTCACTATCCCGCCGCTGTTACCGTCGATCTTGTGCGTTATAGCCAGGTGAGTCCACTTGCCGAATTCCCAATCAACCCCCGCCGTCAGTGCGACATATTGGGAGCCGTTGGCATACTGATAGGCGATACCGCCATCCTGGTTGATGTAGATCCAATGGAAACCGGAGGCGGCGCTCTGCGAGTTCTTGCTGTAGACGGTTGACCAGCTTGCGGTGAGGGAGTTGAGGTTTATCCACGTCTCAAAGGTTATTTCGTCGGCTGTATCCAGATCGGGAGATGCCGGGATTTCGACGTAATTGCTGTCGAAGAATTCCAGCGCAGAGCCAAATCTGTCGTCCGGGCCATCTACCCACTCCGGCATTTCGCCGCCACCGAAAATGCCATGATTTTCGTTCCCAGAGGAATCGGACACTTCATTGCCATCCCCCTCGTCAAAGTGGAATGAAAAGATGGTATCCCTATCATGTTTACCCGGCTCTTGTGCCACTGCAATCGGAATGATCAGTGTCAGGGCGGTGAGTATATATATTAACCTTGCCAGAAGATTCAGTCGTCGCATTATGTTACCCTCCTTTATGAAATTAGTCGCATTCATCAATGCTCATCTGCGCTACGAAATCAACCTTCTTTGTCATGGCGACGTAAGCGCCATACACCGCAAAAGCAAAAGTACCTATTAGATCAAGTACATAGATCTCTGTTAATGTTCCCATGTTTTTGAGCCTTCAAGATTCAATGTGGCTGGACAGGGCTGATGCTGTTGGCGAACCTATTCAGATGTGTCATACGGGAGGGTGAGCCTCCCGGCGAACCGTTTGCTGTTAGCGGCTCAACGGGAGCTTCGCCCTCCCGGTTTCTTATTTGACCACTAATACAGGGCAGGGCGCATGTTCCAGAACCTGTTGCAGGAATTTATCGAGGAATCTGCCGCGTGTTCCGCGACCGCGAGTTTGTCCGAAGATTATCAAATCAATACCGAGTTCCCTGGCCTTAGTCACTATTCTTTCCTGCGGCAGACCGTATTCCAGCAGCACGACTATGTTAACTTTACTGTCTTTAGCCATTTCTTCTGTGTGGTATAGATGCCGCCAGCCGCTCTCTTCCATCTCGATTTCGACTTCCCCCGGAGTTTTTCCAGAATGGCGCGCCAGTTGTCTCACCACAGAGGTATCGACTACGTGAAGCGCGATAATCTGCGAACCATGCGCCATTGCGACCTTCACAGCGAACTCCGAAGCAGTCATGGATTCTTCAGATCCGGATATGGGCAACAAAATCTTTTCAAACAGTGCCGGCATAGCAAGAATACCTCGTAGGGGCGAACCTTGTGTTCGCCCAACCTCGTGTTCGCCCAACCTTGTGTTCGCCTTTATTTATTTCTTTTCTTCCTCAAAACGGATTTGACTTTCTTCTTTCTGATGAATTCCTCCCGGTCGCTTTCCTCCAGAACTTCCTCTATAGCTTTAACCGTCGATTCATACTCAGGTATGAAGATATTCTCCAGGGCATTCACTCGCCTCTGAGTTTTCCTGATCTCCGCAGCAAGCCTCCACACGGAGGACTCCACCTCGCTCCATTCGTAAATGATTGGGATCAGTTCATTAAATTTCTGGCGAACCTCGTCCAGAGCGGGGCCGGTGCCTTCCGGGCTTGCCTGCAATCCCACATTCACATCCTCAACTCCCCGTATTGTAGCCATCGGAACACCCATCACGCTTCTGTGCAGCAGACTGATCTCTCGCTCTCCCAATACCGATAGGGCAGCCCAGCGCACTGATTCGTTTCCCATGGATAGCAGCGCCGATTCCAGAGCAGTAAAGGCCTCTTCGGATTTCTCCTCCATGCGTCGCTCAAGCTCCCGCAGATCGTGAACTATCTGCATTAGCTCCATGAGCAGCACTTCCCGCTTTTGCTCCAGAAGGTCGTAGCCCTCCTGTGCCAGTTGAAGGCTTTCTCTGGACTTCAAAAGATTGCTCCGCGTGGGAGCCACAGCAAGTTTGGGCATCTTTAACCTTTATTATCTGCTATCTGATTGCCATGCTATACAGTGCAACGCAAAATGCTTCAACGCCCCGCTCTTGACAACGATAGCCTCCGGACGAAATACTGTCGCATACATGGTAAGAAGCGAGATCACATCCAACAATGAGCGATAACCTGACAAACCAGATATGTCGATGTAAATTTTGGTGAATTGCTTATCCAGATCAAGCGCTGCCCGAGCATCAAAGCCGTCCAGCACCTCGAAGCGAAGATCAGGATATCTTCCTCTTGCCCTTTCGATGCACTCAGGGCTGATGTCCGTACCTATCACTTCCTTGCAATACTGAGCGATAATCGTTGTAGTCGTTCCCCACTCGCAGCCGATCTCCAACACCACGTCATCTTCGTTGACCCACACCGGGATGCTCTCACGGTATTCCTTGACTCTTCGAGTACCGATGAATTTTGTATTCAGCTTGAGCTGCTTCTCGCTCACCGAATAATCCTCCTTGCTAAACGAGATAGCGATGTTCTTTATTGCGCTGGTATTATGGTTCTGGACGTGCTGACATTACCAGCAGCATCATTAGCTTTCACCGCAATAGTGTGTTCGCCTTCCGCCAGAGCCTCGGTGGAGAACGAAAAATGTTCCTCTCTGGAGTCGAAAATCTGATCTGATGAGAACATTGGCTTCCAATCGCCGCCGTCGATGGAGTATTGTATGCGCTTTATGTAGCTGGCGGCGTCTTCCACTTTCCCTGTTACCACGTATCTGCCTTCACCCGCAGACTTAGCCTGCAATTCCATTACCTTCGGCGGCGTGTTATCAATATCGAATGGATCGCTGATTTCCTCATCGGAGAGCGCCAGATTCAGTGGATTGCTGGGGGAATCGGTGGCAACCACTCTGATAAGGTAAGCGCCATCAGGGAAAGATTCGGTGTCCAATGGATGCGAGGTGCCTCTGAGTTCCTCTTCCAGCAGCTTCCAGCTTTGCTCTTCCACACCGCGAAAATAGACAGTATATTCAAGCGAGTCACTATTAGGATCTGTTGCCTTCCATTTGATGACCCTTTTGCCGCTGAATGGAACTTTTCCGGATCTTTTCGGCCCTTCCTTTCCAGGCCCACTGCTTGGCGGTCTGCTGGGAGGTCCTCCGTTCCTTTTTTGTTCAGCGCCTATGCTCACCGACTCAACTGAAGGTTTCAGGTTTCTCTGAAGGTATGCCACTGAGACACGCTTTAATACTGGCGTTGCTGTACCGTCGGTGGAAGTGAGCTTGGCACGCCATTGAATAAACCGGGCTGCCGGGCTGGTGATCTCCTCACCCGCCGGGTTGGTATATTCATCCGACCATTCACTCCACGTATCGTCTGGTTTTTCTGTATTGCCCGATCTCGTTGATAATGTTACGTCTGTACCATCAGACTGGACAGCATCCCAGGCGATATTGCCCCACTTAGAGGTCACTGAAGCGTCCTGTTTTTGAGATTCCAATGTTCCCTCTTTCAGGTAATCTGATGAGAGTTTGAAGAGTTTTCCTGCGTTGCCGGTGGAGAACCAAATCTCTCCGGTGTCACTCACTTTATACAATGAAAGTATCTGAGACTCCTCAGAGTCAGTTACAGATGCCCAATCACCATCGGGCGTAACTGAGTATATTTTACCTTCGTCACCTGTCCCCACCATCAGGTTATCCCCGTCAACTATCATGGAGAACACCAGCGGATCCGGCGAACTCCAGATCTGTGTAATAACGTCGTCAGGGGTTATCTGATACACCTTAGATCGTCGCTTCGCCTTATCTGACTTAAGACCGGGTGGGCCACCCGATTCATCGCGTCCCGGCGCCGCTTCGCCAGAGGCTGCGCCGATATACAGATTACCATGAGCGTCAATTGTCATACAGGTGATCTCCCGCTCGGAAGTATCGTATAGAACGAATACTTTATCGTCAGAGGATATTCTGTAGATTATCCCGCTTCCTTCAGTGCCGGCGTATATGTAATCGCCGCTGCTCAATACGCTCTTTATGTGCATATCATTGGAATCATACACGACTTCGCCCTCACCGTCAGGTGACACTTTATACAGCTTGCCGGTTATGCCTGTTCCAGCATATAGATTTCCTACCTTGTCGAATGCCAGCGACCACACAAACTTCTCGCCGGTAGAGAAAAACGTCTCCGGGACGTCCTGATCTGGCTTTATCTTGTAGATTATACCATCCGGCGATGTTCCGGCATATATATTGTCGTCATCATCGACGATCAGGCAGAAGATGTCCGTCTCCGGCGAATCGAACAACAGGGATACCTCACCGTCCTTGTCTATTTTAAAAATCCTCCCCTTCTCGCCCGTTCCTGCATACATATTCCCCTGAGAATCCTGCGCGAGACACCATACCCGGAGTTCGGACATATCGCCTTCTACAGGGATCAACGCCCTGGAGAGGGATATCTCATTCTCACTGCTGATGGAAACATCCGTGGGCTTGCCTTTGCTGAATTCCCCCTGTGAGTTCTGCTCCCAGACGGTGGTCGTAACAGCCTCGACACAATAGGCGCTGAAAATCAGCAGGGCAAATGTTACACATAAGCCCATGATAGCTGCTCTTGTCAATGTCATTGATCCGTTCTCCTTTCACAAGTTAGTCTATGAGTCTAATGAAGTTGGAGAAAATAATCGGGTAACATTTTTGTCATTCTGAGCGAAGCGAAGAATCTCTCCCGCGGGCGTTACTTCGTATGAGAGATTCTTCGCTTCGCTCAGAATGACAGCAATTGGCG
>SDBT01002416.1_pt1 | contig 33022 bp, 27 predicted proteins | sample 2277101 | NCBI WGS metagenome assembly SDBT01 (sample SAMN10404973, study PRJNA504765) | marine sediment metagenome | isolation source: marine sediment core GS10_PC15, 103 cmbsf | place: Arctic Ocean: Southern Knipovich Ridge | collected 2010
CTTCCCTTCTCAAAGCCTGCTCGATGTCATATCTTTCCGCCTCCGCCAACCGCAGGCTGGTGATTCTTAATTTGTCGTTCGGCAAACATGAGACGACATTTCTACCGTGATAGCTGCCATTTGCAAGCATCCGTTTTATCGCTGAAATAACAAATCTTCTTCTTGCCTGCTCGTCATCGTTTACGCCGGCATCGATATGAGTTTCATCCGCCGCAATAACAGATATCTGTTCATCATCGATCAACAGTTGAATCATCCTGATAGAGTTATGACCAATGTCCAACCCTATCGGCTGCTGACCTCGAATTTTTAAACCCCAGAATAACATTTATCTGTTTTCCTCTTCTGTTTACAGAATCGAGATAAAACCTGTTATGTGCTCTACAGTAATCGTTTTGTTGATCCCACCTGCCTGTAAGGTAACAGTACCTCCATCGATGGGACTGCCCAGGCAATTAAACGTAACCGTCTGAGCTGTTGTATTGAAATTGGCATTGGTTATATCGACTCTATTGAGCCTGCTCTCATTTTGAAAGTCCACAACGTAGGGGAATCCCTTCTTCACAGGATGCTGTATAACGGCACCGACTTGATCCTCTATCCTGTAACTGTCTGTGTTTTCATCGAACACAACTGAGAAGTTCTGTCCTCTGCTGATTGCCATACTTTTGGCATACTCCAGATCGGCAGCGATCATATTTGCGGCAGAACGAATTTGGAAACTACCTGCTGAACTCATCATTGGTACCGCCGCCAGCGCTGCTATTGCGATTATCACAACCACTATTATTATCTCTATTATAGTGAAACCACCGCTTATCACTCGTAAACCGTGTCTGGTGTCCTCCTCGACACAGGGACAATACGGCCTCGCTGTTCGATATGTTAAACCCGGCATTCTAACCAACCTCCTCATTCTGTGCTGAAACATTATCACCCTCCCCCGTTCTCTTTTCGTCCTGTTTAAGATGTATCTTTACCCGACTAAATACCAACTTCATAGATCGATACATCTTTAGTGTTATCTGACCTATTAAAACTTATATAACAGACAAGTTTTTCCATCACACATTCTGTATTTTGGACACAAACAAAACGATATAAATGTCATTTCTCATACTTTCTACACTCAAGACCAATAGAATTGGTACAATCGTCAAAACAGTACGATAGTAACCATCCCATATTTCGATGTTTTGCCGCGTTCCAACATGATCTTGTTATTCTTAACATATTCCGGTTTTTTTCTTTTCTTGCACTTAAAGGCCGATAAGGAACTCATCTTGCAGACTCGCTAAGAGGCCGTAAAAGCCGCCTCTATTTCCTTTCGATACTTCGATAAAACGCTCCGGCTGCCGGCCCCCATCTATTGGCCGCCGGCCAGGTCTCAATCGACGCGATCGCCGGGGCTGCGGTGACGTTAACTATAATCAAAGGCGACGTTACGCTGCCGCCGTGAATAAACAAACCGCCGGTCACATTAATCTCTGCATTTGTCGTGTTCGGATCGACCGTTATTTGCTGCTCAATTTGGGCAAGCCCTCGAATAACTAATGTCCCGCCATCTTTCATCACCACTCGTCCCCCGACTAATAGAGCTGGAAAGTTTGGCTCAGCAATGATCACGTTGTTTGGGCCACTCACTGTGAGGTTGTTGCTGACGACAAGCGTGCCATTAATAGTCACATTACCTGGCATACTTACATCGTTAGGGCAGTAACAGACTCCAGCGAAATTGTCTGGGGGGATATTTTCGGGCATATTCACATCCATAATTGGCTCGAAGCTGGCAATTGCAAGATCCGGCCAAGCCACAGGTGCAGAAGCAACCGATTCATTTTTCCGGCCTGTTGTAATGTTGGCGTCGCTTATCATGCCAGTTGCGAATACATCACCGTTGATATCGCCATTGTTTGTCAAATTGCCGCCGCAATAGACGTCCCCGTTGATTACCATTTTCGATGAAACAGTGGTGTCCGAACCGGCCCAGTAAGCAATGCACGGATCAAGCCGAAGCTCGGCTTTCAAGCTGCTACGGCCAATCTTTTCGCCGCCTTCCAATCGGTAGGAATCACAGTCTATGATATAATCACAGAAATCGTTTGCATCACGATCCACCCAGACATCGTAAAAGTCGCTGCCGGAAGTCAGTTGCAAACCCGTGCCTCCCGTCCAGAACTCGGTGCTCACATCCTGTGGATTCAGAATAAGCCCCCTGGCATGCTCCAAGCCGGATTCGGCCAAATAATCCATTTGTGTTCGGATTATCATATTCTGGCCGCAGGCCAATTCAACATCGCTCCGCGACACAAAGCCCAATGACATAATCGTTATTGCCATAACGATAAACAGCACAACGAGCAAAGCAACCCCCGGCCTGGCTTTTTTGTTTCTCTTAGCATTCATACTAATCATCATCACTCACAATACTGCTGCCGCTTGCGTCAAGCAGGTTTCCCGCCCAGCCGCGAAGGGTAGCGTTTATCTGGCACTGGCGAGTAATGCCGTTTTCAACAATGTCAAATGAAATAGTCACAAATCTGCTCTGCGGCGGTGAATCCAGATCATCGAGAATAAATTCCACATTGCTGCATTCCGGTATTAGCGGCACATACGTAACGTTGTAGCCACTCGTCGAGAGCGTTTCAATGTCGCTCAAAGTCACCACCGAGGTATCGAATGAAGGAAATTCACAAAGTCTCAGATAATCGTTCTCTGTTCCTCGCTCGATGTAAACCAATTCATTTATATTAATTTGCCCGTCACCGTCATCAGCCCGCCAGACAGCCAGCTCGCCGCTGGGTGTGCCACATATAAGCTTACAATGTCGAATCAGGTCCGAAATCCTTACAGTTGCAAAACGTATCTGAGCCTGCTTCTTACTCGTTTCGTCTGTGACATCATTTACCGTGCCCAGGGCATTAGCCAATGTTACTACCGCAGTCAGAACTATGCTTGTCACAATCATAGCTACTATCAGCTCAACCAGTGTAAGGCCTTTTTTGTATCTCTTATTTATCATTCACTCACCAGCCGAATGATGGTCGCCATTTGTTTACCGCTGTAGTTCACTTGTACGGTGACACTAATAAAATCGCACTCTTCAATGCTGCCCGGCACCGGTTGCGGCGACATAGCGTGATATTCACAAGTCACATTCCTGCTGAAATTAGTGTGCTGCGAATCAGTAAACACCGTTCCAGTCGCATCCTTCACCTGCCCCTGTGCCTCGATATAGCCGTGATAATCGTCAATATTGTCAAAGTTCGCTGGCCCCGTTTCTCCCGCATCCGGCCCCAGAGTGTAATTAGTGCCATCAGGATCATGAAACGGCAGTCTTAGGATCTCCTCCATCAGATCGCTTCCCAACCGGGCGGCCAAAGTCCTGTTAATACCCTCAGCCCGCACGGCCGCCCCGCTCATAAAGGGAAGCAGCACACTCGCTGACGCTATACCCAGCACCACGACTGCCATCATTGCCTCAACAAGTGTAAAGCCTCGCTTGCTTGTGCAGTAATGAGTTCGGCCGTTAGTAGTCATAGTATGGTTTTCCGCTGCCATTGGTTCCTGTGCTATCGCTTCGAACCTCCGACGTAGATGCCTTGTATATCCAGCCATGGCTGTCATCGGCATTCGCTGGAAAATCCTCAGCGTTACCAAGCATCTGAACCGTACTTAGATGGTTCATCGGATTAGCGGGTATTTTCATCAAGTAAGGACCTCGCTCAAAACCCGCAGTCCCTACGGCAGCCGTCTCCCCGCCCTTATTACTTGACATTGTAGTCTGTGCGATAAAAACCGGCTCAGTGGGTGCTTGAGTCGTATCGCCATCCGGATAACCGGGTCCGACTTCCCGATGCTGGGTTTTGTAAATCAGAGCATACCTTCGAAGCATCTGCAGCTCAAGTGCCAGAGCGCTCTCTTTAGCCGATATCGAACTGCCCGCGACCAATGGAAGGACCACTACGGCAAGTATGCCAAGCAATACAACAACGACCAGAATCTCGACAAGCGTGAAGGCTCTTTCTTTTCTCATCACATCACCTGTTCTTTCTGTTACTCCGATGTTTTCCCCTCATCAAAAAGGCTGACCCGCCGTCGGTAATTACCTCAGCAAGGTCAGCCTGTTTATACTCATCATGTAATTTTTTGAAACCTGAGACCAACTTTACCGTGCAGATATCCACGGCGTACTCTGTCCCATTGGATTCTTACAGAGCCGAATGTGCAGCAGTGTCGGCATTGAAAGCACCAGTATCGCTATTAAATACCCAGCCGTGTGAAGCTGCACCTGCTGTGCTGGCACCACTTTCTACACGAACCGTAGATAAGTCGGTGAACTGATTCGTCGGAATCTTCTGGATATATGGACCGTAATCGCTTCCGGCAGCGCCGGCGACGTTGGTCTGCGCTGTCATGTCCGTAATAAAGTCAGCCTCCGTATCGACGCCTGCCGCGGGCAAGTCATCATTATGCTGAATCTTGTACAGCTCGATCTGCGAGCGCATTGTTTGGAGATCCGTACACAGACTCGATGTCTTGGCTTCGGTGCTGGCCTCGGTGAACTGAGGAATCACAATGGCAGCAAGGATACCAAGAATGACTACGACGATAAGAATTTCGACTAATGTAAATCCGCTTTTAGCTCTCATTTTTTGCTCCTCTTAATAAAAATAGTTAGTTGACTTATTTGATGAACCCTCAACATCCAATATACTCGCTCCTTCCACGATACATGGTATCGACCCAATCGATACACAACTTAACCGCGCCTAAACTTCTGTTTGTCGTAAATCCTCCCGAAATTAACGAAACTTGAACCATTAACTGCATCAATTACTTCAATAATTTACTCAATCAATTCGATAACATCAGAACTACAATGTTCTACGTCCGAGAATCGCTTTATGCCGCTAATTAAGAAAGCCGCATAAGCATCCAGGGAAAATATAATAAATAAAATTCGCAATGCCAAATTAAGGAATGACAGTTCTGGAGAATCAGCAGTAACAGCCGAACAATCAATAATTGATATATTGGGGTGTATTTTTGACGTGTATTGCTCGTTTTGTTTCGCCGGCGTGCTCAAGCTCTATCCGAATGTAATCCATAGTCTGCAAAACCGATTCAACCTTATCGGCCCACTCAATCAAAACCACCGACTGCGGATAACAGAAATCGTCAAAGCCCAACATCTCAAACTCCGACACGGAATTAAGCCGATAGGCATCGATATGGTAAATATCCAGTCGGCCCACATACTCATTGACTATAACAAATGTGGGGCTATTAACGTGTTTCTGGTTCTTCGCACCTGCTCCGGCGGCTATCCCTTTGATCAGGTGTGTCTTACCACTGCCCAACGGCCCACAGACAGCAACAACTTCACCACCTTTGAGTTGTGAGCCAATCTTTCGCCCTAACTCAATAGTGTCATCCGGCGAGTTCGAAGTGATATCAAAATCCATACTCAATAACCAGTAATCATTTTCCCAATTGGGCCGGATAATAATAACCCATCGTCTGAGCAGTGATTCCTAAGCGGTATTGATGGTCCTGCATAAGACAAACACGCCGGCCAGAATCAGGAATCGTGGTTGTGTAAATGCGAAGCTCCCCTTTTAAGCTTGTTATCACCTCTTCCCGGTAATCACCCAGGCAATCAATTACCGCAATGACTCGGCCTTGAATCGACTGCATGGGTTCACCGCCCCAATCACGAATCGCTCCGGATATAATCACTTCCTTCTGCGGATCGGCATCCCACCACAGGGCACGCGGGTTCAGCGTCCCGGTTTCCTTGAACTCAATCAACTTACCCTTGGCGCTATAAAGCCATCGCTGCTTCAAATCCCGTTCCCCGGTATAAACCTCCATACCAGGCGGATCGGCAAGAACATCAGCGGCCATTCCCTGGCCGTGAACATGGCGAGTAGGTTCTTTGTGCGCCCAGAGTTTGCGACCGGTCTTCGCATCCACCACACAGATTGCATCGGTCTTCTGACGCGGCTCGATTCCGTAAAATATCTCCAGCCCAGGATTGTCCGGATCGATATCAGCTACGTAGAAAGCATCGGGATGTCCCATTTCTGTCGTCCAGATACCTTTGCCATATTCGTCCAGTACTGCAGAACCGATTACCAGCTCATCCCTGCCATCGGCGTCAATATCGGCGGTAATCAATCCGTGACCGCTCTGACCGCCGTACTTTTTCTTTTCTTGTGTCGATTCCCAATACCAGATCTGTTTGAAATCCTTATCCAGCGCCTGCATCTTGATAAGTCTGTAGGTGCCCCGCTGCATAATCAGCGATGGCTTCTTGCCGTCGAGATACGCCACCGTGAGAAAATTACGGCAGTAATAGTTATACTGTGAGAATCCATCTCTGCTCAACCACGGCATTTTAGCTACAACCTTGCCGGTTTGGCCGTCAAGCTTGACCATGTATTCAGGGCCGGTCTGGACAAGCCCCTTTTCATCGCGCGGGTCGCCCTCGCCGGCCTTGCAGTAGACTTCGGCCCTGCCGTCGCTGTCAATATCATATACAATCCAAGGCGAATACCAGATTCCCGCCTCGATGGACCAGCCCATATCATAGCGCCACATCATAATCCCGTCCAGTCGATATGCCTCCAACTTGTATGTAGTCGTGCTTTTCTTCCAATAGCCGGGACGCTGGTACGGATCGGTGTTGAAATTTGGCTGCTTGATAACATATTCATAAGTCCCGTCACCATCAAGATCCGCAATGCCCACCTTCTGAAAATCGTAATCGCCATTGAGCGGAATACTGATATATGGCTTCGGCCGGCCGGTCGGTTTAATCTCAATCTCGCCCAATTTTCTGATTTCGCCGGGCCATTGTTTTGTGCCGGATTCATACAGCTCGTAAATATAAGCTTTTCCCTTACTGGCGGTCTCATCTGAAAAATTCGTCGCCCGATACGGCCCGCCCTTTGTCAAAATTGAAGTGTCAGCAGCCGATTCAGAACTGCGCCGTTTAACTTTAAATGCTATGTCGTCGGAATCGGTATCGAGTAACCGCCAGCTCAGAAAAACCGAGCCGTCTTCACGCTCAAGAGCAATCAAGCCTCTATCCAGTTTTTCGTCGCCAGATACACCGGCAGAAAAACCAAAAAGCACGAACAATCCAAGCAACCAGCTAAATAACGAACGACACTTCATAATTCATACCTCCTTTATAGCCTTCGTCAATTCTTCAAATGGTCATACCCTTTGATCCGCAAATCCACAATTTTGCCATCAGACATCTTTATCTGCATTTTCCGAGTATCCGTTATTTCGCCGATTCGAGTAATCGGTATCGGCTCACTCCACTTATCCAATAATTCCTGACAATCGCTCTTCGCAAGAGTAAACAGCAATTCAAAATCTTCGCCATCGTTTATCGCCGAACTCAACGGATCATCCGCCTTTCGGGCTTCGTCCGATATCGGGATCCGCTCAGCATCTATGACCGCCCCTGCTCCGCTCTGCCTGCAGATACGATTTAGATCGCTGCTGAGCCCGTCGCTTATATCAATCATTGCATTCAACCTGACCATCCCGGCGATTTTTATAGCCTCTTTGACTCTCGGCTCAAACTCCAGATGCTTGCCGAAGCCCGACCCACCTAACGAACCTGTCACACATATACTATCGCCAACTTTCGCACCCGATCTCTTTACAGGCTCGCTTCCCGCCGGCCTGCTGAACATTGCCACACTTATTGCAAACGGATTCTCTTTTCTCCAGCTTGTAATGTCACCGCCCACGAGCGCACAATTATATGTATCACCCGCACGGGTGATCCCGGCGTGAAGCTGCTTTAATTCGTTCTCGCCGAATCCCTTCGGCAGTGCAACGGAGACAACCGCCGCGACAGGATTTGTCGCCATCGCGGCACAATCGCTGAGACTGACGGACATCGCTTTATACCCGGCTTGTTCAATTGTCGCTTGCCGCAAGTCGAAATGAACGCCGTCCAGCAGCATATCCGTCGTGACAAGCACTGACTCATTGCCCAGCTTTATCTGGGCCATATCGTCGCCGATGCCGATTGGAAAATCTGTAGCGGACAAACAACTCTGGTTCGCAAACCAGGCGGTAATTTCGTCTTCACCGGCACTCATCGCTGCCCCAACTGCCTGTTCCAGTATTCAATCTGCTCCTTCGCCTGCTTCGGCCCGGCCGAACCTTCCGTTACGTATTTTCCTGCAACATTCACAGCGCCAAGATTTTCATATACATCAGGCTCTATCAGGTTCGAATATTTTTTGAATTCATCCAGCGTGATCTCGGCCAACTTCTTTTGCTGCTTCTCACAGTCAGCAACCAAAGAGCCGACAACGCCGTGCGCCTCACGAAAAGCAACACCTTTTCCAACCAAATACTCAGCTAAAGCAGTTGCATCCAGAAATCCCTCATCCAGGCCGGCTGAAATCCTCTTTGTATCGAACTTGGTATGTGAAACAATCGCGCTCGCCACATCCAGGCATGTCTCAACCGTATCGGCGGCAGAAAAAACGTGGACCTTATCTTCCTGCATATCGCGATTGTAGCCCGAAGGCTGCGCCTTCAAAATCGTCAGCATCGCCATTAGCGAGCCATAAACAGAACCGGTTTTGCCACGAATCAGCTCAAGCAAATCGGGATTGCGCTTCTGCGGCATCATACTCGAAGATGTGCAGTAGGCATCCGCGATCCGAACAAAGCCGAATTCGTTCGACGAATAGAGAATCCAATCCTCCGCCAGACGGGACAGGTGTGTTGCAATGAGCGCGCAATCGAAAATAAATTCGGCACAAAAATCCCTGTCGCTGACCGCATCGATACTGTTGTAGCTGATATCGGAGAAACCGAGCTGCTTGGCCGTGCTTTTCCTGTCCAGATCCAGTGTAGAGCCTGCAACCGCTCCACTGCCTAAAGGCGAAATATTAAGTAGACTGCTGCAGTTCTTCAATCGAATAAAGTCGCGTTCAAACTGCTCGGCGAAACTTAACACATAAGAAGCGATCACAATCGGCTGGGCGCGCTGGAGATGCGTATAGCTCGGCATAACATCTTCTGTATATCTGCCGGCCGATTTGACGAGAGCTTTCTGAAGCAGTGTAATCTTGGCCTGAAGAATCTCTATCCTGTCGCGCATCCAGAGCCGAATATCGGTCGCCACCTGGTCGTTACGGCTTCTGCCGGTATGGAGTTTCTTACCGGCCTGGCCTGTTTTCGCAACCAGAGCCGCCTCGATAGCCATGTGGATATCTTCATACTGCTTTTGGAACTTGAACCGCCCTTCCGCTATTTCCTCACTTATTTCGATCAGCCCATCTTTAATCTGCTTAAACTCATCTTTCGTAATCAGCTTCTGCTGAGCCAACATCTGCGCATGAGCGATCGAGCCGACAATATCATACTTGTAGAGACGTTTATCGATAGAAAGCGACTCTACAAAATCGACCGTCAGCTCATCAGGTTTTCCGTCTAATCTTTTTTCCCAACTCTTTTCTGCCTCAGTCATCCTATCTGCTCCAAAAATTAATTCCCATTGATGCAAATCATACGCCCCAATATATCCTGTGTCAACCCTCATCGCCGCCCTATTCCTCAACAATTGGCCATTTGGCTTTCAACTCGAAATGGCAACGCTGCTTTCTATACACTACACGAAATCACTACTTAATAATCCTTCAAAATACTCCCCCACTCAATTTCAGTCTTGCGATCAAGTCCTGCTTTGATTATGCTGCAACCATGAATATGTCACAGAGACTTCTTATAACCAATTGCAGATTATTCGACGCTCCGGAGGATAAACAAACCACCTCTGTCCTCATAGAAAACGGCGTTATAGCCCAAATCGGCCAAATCGAACCAAGCGCCGCCTGCGACGATACGCTCGACGCACAGGGTCGTATTATTGCCCCCGGCTTCATCGATGTTCACATCCAGGGTGCCGGCGGCGCCGATATCCTTGATTCGACTCCCGAGGCGCTGGAAGCCATTTCACGAACCTGCGCCCGATTTGGAACCACCGGTTTTCTTGCCACAACAGTATTTAAGCCAAACCAGGACAATCGGCACCTTGCGCTCGCCGCCGAATATGTCGGCCGGGACCTCGGCGGGGCAAATCTGCTCGGTATCCATCTTGAAGGTCCTTTCATCTCGCTTGAAAAGAGAGGAATGATTCAGCCCGGATGTATATGCCCGCCGTCGGTACGGATTCTCGATGAGGTTCTCGATGGAACAAACGGCCATCTCAGTATGATGACAATCGCGCCGGAGTTGCCCGAGGGCCTGGGAATCATCCGCTCGCTTGTTGAATCGGGCACCATCGCCTCCTTCGGCCACTCTAATGCAACTTACGAGCAAACTCTCGATGGATTTGACGCCGGCATCACGCATATAACGCATCTGTTCAATGCGATGCCTTCGATCCACCATCGCGTTCCTGGCCCGCTGGTGGCTATCTTCCAGACTGAACACATAACCGCCCAGGTTATTACCGATGGTGTCCATATCCATCCGGCCGTTCTGAAGTTCGCTTATGAAAATCTCGGACCTGACCGTACTATCCCGATTACCGACGGTATGCAGGCTATCGGCCTTGGCGACGGCATGTTCATCTACAACGGCGTCGAATACGAGTCCAAAGCGGGAGCGGCAAGGTACAAAGACGGCACTCTTATCGGCACCTCGCTCGGACTTAGTCAGATGATCGAACGATTCACAGAGTTCACAGATTGCCCGCTCGATACCGCGATTCGAATGGTCACGCAAAATCCCGCCGGGCTGTTAGGTCTCGAAGACAAAAAAGGAACCATTACAGTGGGAAAGGATGCTGATCTGACCCTGCTTGACGATAACCTATCTGTTCACACAACCATCGTAGCAGGGAAAATTGTATTTCAGAAATAGGGTGATTTACGATTTCTGTCTGAGTGAAATTAGGAAAGCTGTAAAAAATGGGAGAGCCTTGTGGGCTCTCCCTTTGCTTATGTGGCTCTTTCCTTTTTATACGTCAGCCCTATCCTTACTATGCCCGCGTTACGATCTGATTTGCGTGCGATTCCAAAGATAGACAAAGCAAGTTAAGACTAACATGGCCGAATTGGTCATTCGTCAGAGCCACTCATTTATCAATCCAATATTACCCATCGGCACACTTTGTTCCAAATCTTGAATTTTTTCGAAGTTTCCTTTTGAGAGATTTCGTGTGTTGATTCTCTGCCGAAAAACAGCTTGATTATAGCCCGTCCAAACTATAAGATTGTGCTATAATCTTGTAAAAAAACCGACTGTTTTAATCGGAACGAATTAATAATTATGAGTATAAAAGTTCTTGGAATATCGACAAGCCCGAGAATTAAGGGCAACAGTGATTTACTTTTACGCCGGGCTTTGGCCGGTGCCGAGTCTGCGGGCGCAAATACCGAATACTTGCGTTTGACCGATTATAAAGTCAGCCCCTGCATCGAATGTAACGCCTGCTATGAAACAGGCTTATGCAAAGTTCAGGATGATTATCAACAGCTCTTGAAAAAAATCCTCGACGCCGATCGCCTGATTTTCGCCACGCCGGTATTTTTCATGAGCGTCTGCGCCCAGGCAAAAGCTCTCATTGACCGCGGCCAGTGTCTTTGGGCGCACAAATATGTGCTCAAGAAGGATCTGGTCGCCGCCGGACGCGACCGCCGGGCAATGGTCATTGCGGTAGGCGGCTCAAAAAGCAAAAAGCAATTTGAGAGCATTAGATTGACTATGAAGTATTATTTTGACTCGCTCCGGATGCACTATGTGTCCAATTTGTTTGTCAGTAAAATTGATGCTCGTGCTGCAATTGAAAAACATCCTTCAGCGCTCAAGGAAGCCTTCCACCTCGGTAGGAAACTAATAGACGCCGGGACTCCTCCGCCAAACAAGCCGGTTGACATTGAGTTGACTTAAATCCATCGGCCGGAACGGAAACCTGAATGTTGTTCACACAATCATTGCTCTTTACGGCATTACTTTAAGAGTCTGGATGTTAGGCAGATTCTTTCGCAAGCGTCGCAGAGCAGTATTGCTGAAAGCGTTGGCTGAAGTTATGCTCAGATATCTAAGCCGCTTGAGTCCTTCAAGGAAGCGTAATCCCTGCTCTGAGAAGTTTCCATCACTGATGGATAAAGACCACAGCTTCTTCATATTAGCTAAATTCTTCAGCCCCTGATCCGTCAGGTTCGGCCCGCCGATGCTGAGCCGTTCCATATTTGTAAGTCCGGCCAGATATGCCATGCCTTTGTCTGTGAAGTTGCGAGGGCCGATACTAAGTGACTTGAGGTGCTTCAGATCCGTCAAGCACGCCAGGTCTGCATCGGTAAACGAGCCTCCTGATTTTTTTGTAAATCCCAGTCTTAAGCTTTCAAGATTAATAAGTCCGGCGATATTTAAGACAGATCCTTTCCGTTGTAAGGGGAACGCTTCGATGGAGGTTAGTTGAGGCATAGTGTTAAGCCGAGCTAAACCCGAAATAGTCACCTTAGTATGTGACAGATCAAGACCTTCCAGAGATTGTAGCACCGTTAGTTTCTCAATGCCGGTATTCGTTACCAAAGGAGCGCTGAAAAGATGGAATTTTTTAAGCTTAGTCAATACAGCAATGTGTGACATGCCTTCATCAGTGATACCTGTGCCACCTACAAGGAGTACTTCAAGCATACACAATTTCGTGATGTGTTTTATCCCGGCATCTGTGATAGGACTGTTGGTACTGCCTCCGACCGAAAGATATTTAAGATTATCAAGTTGGGACAGGTGGGCCAAACCCTGGTCGGTTATATATAATAAGGATAGCTTGGTAGCTGCAAATATTCAAGCGACCTGATCTGCCCCAAATGCACCAGTCCCTCATCTGTCACATGAGTGAAAAGAAGATGTAGTTTTTTAAGTGACGGCATCGATTTAAGGTGGGCAAGACCATCATCCGTTACCTTCGTTCTATAAAGGCTCAGGTTCTCCAGTCCAGAGCACTTTGACAAGTGTACCAGCCCAATATTGGTCACCGGCAAGCGCCCAAGATTTAGGATTTTCAGTGAAGGGATATTCTTTAAATGGATGGTCCCGGCATCCGTAAACTTCTTGCCTTGAAGCAACAGGTATTGCAAACGAGGCATCTTCGCCAAGTGAACAAGACCGGCATCGTTAAGACGGCCTTTACCGACCAGGTCGAGTTCCTCAAGCAACTCCAGTCGTGCAAGATGAGCTAATCCGATATTGGTCAGGCTGTGGTCATTAATATACAACGCTTTCAGTGAGGATAAACGCGCTACTTCAGCCAAACCGGCGTTTGTGAGTCGTCTCGGGGCAGACAATCGCTCCAGTAAATTGAGGTTTTCAAGGAGTTTTAAGCCACTGGCTGAGATGTTTGTGTTTCCAAGCATGAGGATTTTCAGGCCGGTCAGATGCGCGACGTGCGGCATACATCTGTCGTCGGGCAACCACCGGCTATCGTTTTCTACACCGCCAAAACTTAGCATATAGAGGTCTTCGGAGCCAAAATTAATTAGTGATGACAGGTCTTTCCAGGCATTCCGGTCTATTGACAGTGAAAGCCGGTTGTCCGCTGGGACTTTAACATCCCCTCGTGCCTCAGCGAGGTATTCCCAGTCGGAGTCCCCTGCTCCCGTCCAATAGTAAAAAGTCTGAATGTTTCTTACCGCATCGGCATCCTGAAACATGAGCCGGCCTAAAGACCGCTCTTTTGGAAAATGTACGATGCGTTCTTTGCCCTGTGGCTTGGCGCTCTTGTGTCCTTCCGCTGGAGATTCCGCGGCTTTCGAGTTTTGTACCCGTTGTTTTCGAATCAAATGCCAGGTGCTTGTCCGCCTTTCGCCGGGCTTGCGGCGTTCAGTTCCCGCCCGGGCGAACAATACAAAACATGCACAAAACAGTATTGTCGTTTTGATTATCATTCTGTTATTTCGCATAAACGGCCTCCCGAGTTTTTGGCTTAAATTAAGACCAAAAAATAACCGCATAATATGCACGGTCATACCATACTTAATGACGCGGCTGAGAAATTTTCGTTACAGCAAAAATCTGATGATTTGGCATTTATGGCTTCATTTTAGAGCCGGAAAAGAACGAAACTCAGCAAAAAGCACACTTTCAGCCAATAAATCGGCGTCCTGCCTCGTAATAAACACGAAGTATGTCTGAAATCATTTTGCTGACTGAGTGGTTTTCCCTCAAATATTGTTGTGCATTTCCGGCGATCTGACGTGCGAACTCTCGCCTGTCCAACAGCCGCTGCAGAGTACGCATAATACTCGTTTCGTCATTCGGATCAAACACAACAGCCGTCCGGTCCTCAATTATAAGGTCATCAACACCACCCGTGCACCCGGCAACAACGGAGCCGATACTCATCGCCTCCAATAATACAGGATCAAAGGCATAATTTGGCTGAGTCTGAATGAATATGTCACCTGCGGCAAGAACCGAACGCCAGGGCATACGCCGCGGCACAATGCTGACAATCTGCAGTAGACCCAATGCAGACAGCAATTTCCACAGTTGTCTCTCTGCCCGCCCCCCGCCTACTATCACTGTCATAAATTCATAACCGTCAATCATTAAATGCCTGATTACGCTAAACAAATTCTCAAAGTCATCGGCCTTATCCAAAGGATCTGTCATCACCATAGTGGCAAGCCGGGAAGGCTCAGAAAAACATCCACAGTCTTCTGCCGTGAACGTCCCTATATTTATCTGTTCGATCAGGTCGGCAAAGCGGGAATGAACGCTCGTGATATTAGCGGCGATACTTTTAGCCGGAACAATAATTTTTGCACAATGCTTTGATGAAATGGACAGGTGGCTCCATTTGTTCTGCAGCGAATTGACCATCAACACATAAGGCAAACCCAATCGACGGGACAACTGCTTTGTAAGTGACGCCTTGCTCTCGCACAAACAATGTAGAATGGTAGGCTCGAATTTAGAAAGGCGCTCAGTGAGCAGCCTGATATTCAGATGCTCCATTAAAGGCAAATCAATTATCGGATAATTAATAACCTCAGCAATGCCGGTAAACACAGTTCCTGGATTGAAGCCCGGCGGACAAATCAGTGCCACCGGAATCGACTCATCGGCCAAACCAATCAGTAAACGCTCCAGGAATATCGAATACTCACAGATAGTATGCTCTGATGCAATCAGAGCTACCCGAAGCGACTTCTTTTTACCATTTTCCAATGTCAAGCTCTTTCGCTCCTAATAATCCAGGCCAAGAGATGGACAATATATTATCGCAAAAACACCCTTTTAGCCATCGCAAAATTTGTCATTACCGCGCATACCTGTCCCCATAAGATGTGTGCTTGTTTACACATTGCTGCCGATATTCTCAAGAAGCCTGACAAGGCCGAAGATTTCCGGGCGGTTAAGTTTGTTGAGCTTGCGTGATTTGTCTTGTCAGGTCGTTCAGCAAAGCGTTCATTTTGGGATCGGTGTCCTTGGCCTGATTTATCTTGCTGCAGGCGTGCATCACTGTCGTATGATCACGTCCACCCAGGTGGCCGCCGATTTCTTCGAGGCTGTGCCTGGTCAGATTTCTTGCCAGATACATACAAATCTGACGCGGCTCGGTAATGCTCTGGCTGCGCTTTTTGCTCTGCATATCTGCAAGGCGAACGTCAAAATGGCTCGTTACTACCCCGGCAATATCAGTAATACTTATGTGTTTGGACGTCGCCTCGATTTGCCCTTCCAGTGCTGTCTGAGCCAGTTCCAGGTCAATCTCCTGGCCGGTAGTCGTAGCTACGGCGTAAATGCTGGTCAAAGCCCCTTCCAGCTCCCTTATGTTCGCGTGCACCTTGCGAGCAATATATCCGGCTATTTCATCGGAAATATTCAGATCCCGAACGTGGGCCTTTTTTTGTACGATCGCAACTCTTGTCTCGTAGCTTGGCGGATCGATCCTGGTCACCAGGCCCCAGTTGAACCTGCTTATGAGTCGTTCCTCAAGCGAAGGAATCTTGCCGGGTGCGCTGTCGGCGCTGAGAATGATTTGTTTGCCGTTGTTATAAAGGGCGTTAAAGGTATGGAAGAATTCCTCCTGGCTGTGCTCACGTTCCCGCAGAAACTGAACATCGTCGATTATCAGCACATCTACAGTGCGAAACTGACTTTGAAAGCCGGCCAGATTCCCTTCCTCGATCGCCCTTATAAATCTGTTGACGAAATCTTCACAGCTTAAAAATTGGATGACCGCGTTATTAAGCCTTCGCTGGGCTTCGAAGCAGACGGCATGCAAAAGATGCGTCTTTCCCAAACCGGAGCTTCCGTAGATAAAAAGCGGATTGTAAGTATCGCCTGGCGATTGGCTTACAGCAATACAACTGGCGTGAGCAAGCCGGTTGCTCGGCCCAACTACGAAATTGTCGAAAGTATAATCAGGATGGAGTTTGAGGTTCGGCTGGTAGTGTCGATCGCCTCTATCGGCTTTTACACCGGCGTCAACACTGAAATCCAATGTGACAAGATGGCCGGTTATTTGTTGGGCCGCACGGGTGAAACTGCTCTTGCAATTATCCTGCAAATACTGAACGGTTGCCTCATCGGGACAGCCTATTCGAAACGAACCGCCATCGAAATGCATAACCGCCAATTTCTCGAACCACTTGCGTGTATTAGCAGGATCAAGTGCTTTTGCACGCTCAAGTATGTCCGCGAATATTTCTTCAACTTCCGGAACTGCCACGCCGCCGTCCTTTGTGAATCGATGTTCTATGCGAAAAGCAACTGACCACCAGAACATCCATGTTAGAGGATTCCCATTCTGTCCTGCACGAATCACGCGCGAGTTTATACTCAAAAAACGCAGGACGATAGTGGAAATCTAACCAGAACCGCGCAACTTGTCAAAGAAAATTTTTTCTCGTAACAAAAACAGTAGATTGCAAATTCTCTCAAGATCAAAAGAATAAATGAAAGTTTTAATAACAACCGGGCTTGAAATTTGGATAAATCCCGATACTATCAGGGTTAAGCCGGTACAATTCGGAAGTATGAAAGCAGCTTCTAATGTGAATTAGGAAATGAATTTTTTATAAAAGGCAGACAACGATGGGAATCTTCACTAAAACAGCGGGATATTTCAAAGAAAGATTAGGAAAAACACGTGCCAGAATCAGCTCTTCGTTCTCTTCGGTATTGAGTCTGGGCAGAAAGATTGATGAAAATCTGCTCGACGAGCTTGAAGAAACGCTGATCAGCGATGATATCGGCGTCGAGACAACGGACAAACTCGTCTCAGAACTGCGGGAGGCTTATCGCAGCAAACAAATCGCCACCACCGACGATATTATTCCGTTTCTTAAGGAGCACATCAGAAGCTACTGGCCGGACCGCGACAGAGAGCTACACCTTGCCCAGACTGGCCCGACTGTTATCCTTGTTGCCGGCGTTAACGGCACCGGCAAAACCACGAGCATTGCCAAACTCGCGTATATATTCAACAAAAATAATAAAAAGGTCATTGTTGCCGCTTGTGATACATTCCGTGCCGCCGCTGTCGAGCAATTGACAATCTGGGCCGAGCGGATTGGCGTACAAATCGTCAAGCATCAAAGCGGAAGCGACCCGGCAGCAGTAGCCTTCGATGCCTGTGATGCGGCCCTTGCCAGAGGCACGGACATCCTGATTCTCGACACAGCCGGACGGTTACACACAAAAAAGGACCTGATGCAGCAACTGACAAAAATCCGCGATGTCGTTGCACGCAAAATCCCAGACGCCCCGAATGAGGTACTGCTGGTCCTTGATGCCACGACAGGCCAGAACGCGATCTCGCAGGCGAAATTGTTCACCGAAGCGATTAACGTTACCGGCATATTCCTTGCCAAACTTGACGGCACCGCACGCGGCGGAATCGTGATCGCCATCAAGGACCAGCTCGATATCCCGGTAAAATTCATCGGTTTGGGCGAAAAACCGGAAGATATAGCAGAGTTCGATCCAGCCATGTTCGTCGAAGCATTGTTTACCTAACGAAATATTTCGGAGGAACATATAATGCAAACATCGGCCCCCAAAGCATTAAAAGAAGGTTTCATGCCGTTAGCCTGCTTATTAACTATTGTTTTATCGAGCACAATTTTTGCCGATGAAAGAGTAGTGCAGTACCAGCAAAAGGCCGGTCCGCAACTCTGGCCCTCGGAGCCTCCCAAGGACATTCCCTTCGAGCAATCCAAAGAACTCATCGGGATATTATTTACCGGCGTGCACAGCGACTATCGAGCCGCCGACACATGGTATCCCTCCTGGGCCGCTGACGATAACTTATATTCTCCATGGACAGATGGACAAACTGACGGCATGAGATCCAGTTCCGGCGGCCTCAATGCGACTACCGGCCAGGCCGTAATGTACGGCAATGATCCACTAAATCTAAAAATCAAAGCTCTTGGCTTAACTAAAGGTAATCCTCGCCCCTACGAAGGTCGCTATCCCTGCGGTAGTCTCGTCTATGACGGCGTCTGGTATTACGGCACATATTGCCTGGGCCCTGCCGGAAGCGTCGAGTACGAAGGCATGAGATGGAATTGGCCGGTATTGGGCCCCATTCCCGGTTTCCGTATCTCTACTGACTATGGCAAAACATGGACGGACAGCCCACACACGCCGGCTAACCCCCTTTTCCCCGAACCTGCCAAATTCATGGGCCCGCTAAAAATCGGCTCACCCAAATTCGCAGACTTCGGCAAAAACATGGAACATTCGCCTGACGGCAAAGCTTATCTGGTCGGTTATGGCGCCGAAGAAAACGATCCCAAGCCCCGATACGCAAACCTGAGCTGGATATCCGGCGACCAGATTTATCTTACAAGAGTCAAACCAAGCATCGAAAACATTAACGATGAATCAAAATATGAATACTTCGCCGGACACAATGAAGATGGAAAGCCCATCTGGACCTATGATTTCGAAGATATCAAGCCTTTGCTGGAATGGAACAATAATATGGGCTGCGTCACAATTACCTATAACGCACCTCTCAAAAAATACCTGATGTGCATAACCGATGGCTGGCCGACAGTCGCGAAGATGAATTCCTACATCCTCGAATCCGGCAAGATAACAGGCCCCTGGAAGCTCGTTACATATATGAAGGAGTTCGGCGAGCAGGGTTATTTCCTCAATTTCCCATCTAAGTTTATTAGCAAAGACGGATTAACACTTTGGCTGTGCTATTCAGGCAACTTCAGTCAGGGCTGGAACAACATCCGCTTCGAAGCAGATCCACCCGGCAGCCGATACGGCCTCGTCCTGCAGCAGGTAAAATTACTTAATCCCGCAACATACCGGCAGTACAAACAAAAGCTGGACCAACCGCAGCAGCAAAAACCCGCTGAGAATTGAAAAACCCAAATACCGGTCGTCGAAGCATTGATTAGCCATTAAAAACATCTCGAAGAGATAGACAATTCTAATAAGGAAATAGAAGAACGAAGTGTTGAAGGATCGCCCCACTGTCATTGCGAGGAGGTCATAGGCCGATGTGGCAATCTAAATCGTCAATTTATGGCTTAGCCATCGTAAATAAACTAAATTTTTAATCCACTTCATTTTTCCTAACAACGGTCTGACCAACCATTACAATCCTTGCTTTTTTGCCTTATTTTGGACAATTCAATTAATAGGTTACGTATAGGTCGCTTTTTCTGGGTGTATGTGCGGCACTATTCGGAGATACTATCATAACTAGCAATATAATCGCACAACTCCAGGCCAAGGCTAGTAAGTCTAAAATGCGGCTTGAGGGCTACACCGCTCCGATCCCCATGCAGTCTTCTTGAAAGCAAGTGCTTCTCTATTAAACGCTCTTCATGGATTTCTACAAGAGCAGGGTGCCCAAGTCCTGATTCTTTAGCAATTGCATCTAGCCATTGATGGGCTCCAGTAAAATCTGGGGGTTGCTCAGACTTCGCTATTCTGTAAGTTGTGTTAAGAACAATGACTTCACCAGATGACATTCCACGACAGAGCCGAAGAAATTGATAGGGCATCAGACTGTCGCGATCCGACGTCGATTCTGAGGCCGCAACAAGGAAGACTTTTTTCATGACTTCAAAACGGATCTCATCTGGAGAATCATTATCAAGAAAATCAAGGAGTTCTTGAAAGCATGATCTGTGTTGTTCTGTTCCCAGATAATCATCTTTAATTCGGCCCTTCTCGCGATAGGAATCCCATTCCTCGCCAAATCGCGACAGGAACTGTCCCTTCCTAAGCGACTGAAAAATGTGCCCGACGGACAGGGCAAGGTCTTTACGATCAGCAGCGGCAACACCAGTGACACCTTCTGCCAAGGAAGTCAGCGTCTTCTTGATAACTTTGCCAGTATCCTCATTCCACTTGTCTATTTTATTCATGGTATATTTAAGCCCAACTACTGATTATATGGTTTCCCTCTAAGAACCCGTAGCCGTTTCACTATCCGCATAGTTGCTGTGAGAAGTCTATAGCACATAATTCAAGTTTTCAAGGAAAAATTAAGTCAAATATCTGCCATCAACAGTCCCCTCAACCATTGCAAACCTTGAGTTTTTGCTTGAATTTAAGCAATTCTGCAAGTTGGTTACGTATAGGTTGCGTTTTCTGGGTGTGTTTGTCTTTGGAGAGTACCCTTCTGAACTGTACAGGCCTTGCAGTCCCTGTCATGCTGGACATCTTCATTCCAACTCTCTTCATTGCCATCAGATCGGCGTTCCTTCAAAACATAACGTTCGGCATAAGGCGCGGCGGCTTTTTGCCGTCGCCCTTAATGTCGTGGTTCGGCGGTCTTAACCTTTGCGAGGTTTCGGTTCAAGCCCATTTCGCGACTTTGAAGTTTTCGTTGCCAGCACCCCTCCATCTCCAATATATCCTTGTGATTAGCGGCAGTGCCTGCAACCTCAAGTATAGCAACTTGATAGTCGCTGGGATCACGTGATTTAAGGCCGATGTTGTCCCCGTGCCCGGTTCTGAAATAATTCATCCAGCGCCCCCAGAAGCCATCTTCACCATCCGCAGATCCGACATACTGCTCTTTTGTTCGCGGACATGTGAGAATATATACGCCATGTGTTGATCGAAGTGCTTCTATCCATCCACGCGGTAATTTTCCGAGCCGGGAAAGCGGCTCTATGAAGTTAATAAAACCCGGAAAAGGTGGCTCGCTTTGTATCGACCGCAGTTCGAGAACTTTTTTATTTTGTCTGTTTGAGTACTGAACCCAAGCACGTTCACCTGCCCCCCAGTCAATGATCAATCGACCGATCAGGTCTCGGAGTCTATCGTCTAGTACGAGATTGTAAATGTCACAAGAGCCAGCCAGATCGAACTCACCAACAACGTGAGGTTTAGGGCGGTCTTGTTCGAGCAATCCTCGATAAGAAGCGGCGAAAAGCCCCACAAACATTGTGTCATTGAAAGCATCAGCGACAAAAACAGCCCAATATGGTGCGGAGAATTTCTTTCGGTTCGAAATTCGCTGGCTCGATTGATAGTCGTGAAAAGCATCCGGCTCATCTCGCCATAGCTCATAAGGTGATCGTCCGGGTGAAGACCTTTGGTCTTTATGCCTTACGAGCCGGACGTCCTTCGGTTCAAGTCCGTGTTCTTTAAGTATGCCATTAAAGTTAATCGACATTTGAAGCGAATCCTTTATAAACCGAACAGTGTATATATGGTTTCCGTATAAGACGCCAGACCTCTCTGAGTGTCCGTATAACACTTCTTTGCAGGAAATTCATAAATAATTCCTTGGACGCGACTTAGGACAATTCTCCTTCTTTTTAGGGATCTTATATGGTTTCCGTATAACATCCCGAACTCCTCGTCATTCAGAGGAACTCAATGCCTCTAACTAATCAAACAGAAGAATGTTCGCGCTATCGACATATCGGCCATTTACAGGACCAACATTAGCTATCTGGCCAGCAACAGTCCAAACAACGTTCCCAGGGCGTAACTTGGCTGTTTTTAGGCTCATTAGAAGGGTAGTAAATTGATTTAACCGTCGGAGTTACCTAAAGCAGTAAAAAGGGTTTGCTAAACCGTCGTATGAGTATAAACACATACCGCAGGTCAGAATCGTGGTTCTTCGTGTCCATTCGTGGTGAGATATTTAAAAAAAACAGCCTGGGCAGCTCGTGCCTAAAGTACAAGCTGCGCCATCCTACCTGTCTACGAAATACGATATACGACATACGCACGACGAATAGTGGACGCCGTGTAAAGGACTTTTTTTTGAAATATGCTTGACTTTCGGCATGGGATTTAGTATAATACCAAACTAATTGACTATTGATTATTGACTAATGACTAATGATAAGGGAAACGGAATGGAGAAGGCGATGACCAGAAAATCAGGAAATCAAGATTGAGGATAGAATTGTTTATTCGTGTATATTCGTGGTTATATTAAGGTTAATTCGTTGCTAACTTGAAAAAACAAAGCCAATTGTATCGTTCTGCGTTCTGCGTTCAGAGTTCAGAGTTCAGAGTTCAGCGGTTAAAGGAAGAGGAGCTATTTGAAAAAACAAAGCCAATGTTAATATGGGTAAAATAGCGTTAATTCTGTGATATTAAGGATTTATGGCGTTTTTGATGATTTTGGGCGGTTTTGGACGATGAAAAACAAAGCCAATATTAACGTTCAGGGTTCGGCGTTCAGAGTTCAGCGTTAAAAAGATGACAGGGAGTTGAAAAAACAAAGCCAATTTATTCGTATTGAGTACTCCGTAAGTCCACAGGACGCCTTACGGCGGAGTCCCAAGAACTGCGTGATGCGTATTGCGAAAAGGTATTTGAAAAAACAAACCCAATATTAGGGAAAAACAAAAGGAAAAAGGCAAAAATGATAACAAATCCGGAGTTTATTCGTGTTAATTCGTGATTAATTTGAAAAAACAAAGCCAATTTTCGAAAGGCCGAAATGAACGTAATGTCTTATCATACAATGGATTATAGCGTTTTTGCCGCTTTGAGACGGTGGAAAAACAAAGCCAAACAAAGCCAATTTGCAAAATTCCCACGCGTTCGCTCAATGAGAAAGGATATAACATGCGTGTAGAGTTATTCATCAGGCAAGTTATCGCAACGGTAATGTGTATATCGGCAGCCGTGAGCAGTACGGTAGCAGCGCAAGAGGCGCCGAAACCTAAGCCGGTGCCGCGGTTGCAGGTCATACCGATGCCGTACGATCAAGCTTCGTTCCAGCGGGACGGCGTGGAATTGACGCGGTACCACTTCGGGCCGGGACTGCATCGGCCGTTTCTGTTTCCGTTCATCGGTCCATCGGGGCGGTCTCTGACGCGCATGGGGCATCCGCATGATCCGGAATCGCACAGCCATCATAATTCGGTCTGGATATCTCACCATGACGTCAACGGCACAAATTTCTGGAGCGACGGCGGCAAAGGAAAGATTCGCCACAAACGCATTGTTGAGTTCGAGGACAGCGACGAGCACGCATCTCTGGTTGCTGAGAATGAATGGGTCAATAACGACGGCAAGATCATGCTCCTGGAAACACGTAGGGTAACGGCATATCTGCTGACGAACGGTGAATGGCTGCTTACGATTGATATGGTATTCAAGGCAAATAATGGAACTGTCACACTTGGAAAGACTCCCTTTGGAATGATCGGTGTGCGAATGGCTAAGACCATCGGCGTCAATGACGGCGGCGGAAAGATTCGCAACTCCGAGGCAGCGGTAAACGAGAAAGAGGTCTTCTGGAAAAAAGCCAGATGGGTTGATTACAGCGGTGCTATTACAAACGGCAAAATAGAAGGCATTACGCTCTTCGACCATCCGGACAATCCGAATTTTCCCAGCAATTTCCACGTCCGCAACGACGGCTGGATGGGCGCATCCCTGACATTCGACGGCCCCAGAGAAATTCGGCTCGATATGCCCTTGCATCTTCGCTATGGCCTGTACGTCCACAGCGATATGAAATCAAGTGAAGCTATCGAAGCAGAGTGGAGGCGATTTATAAAAATTCCTCCGGCAAATTCGGAATAAACATTAAGGAGGAACTATCGTAAAACAAGCCGGACTTTCGCCCTTTCAGGCGTTGATGTTGTGGACATGGATGGAGTTGGTGGTGCCGGGGGCGCCAAGCGGCTGGCCGGCTACTATGATTATTTTATCGCCGGCCTGTGCCCAGTTGTTCTCGATAATGAGCTTATCGACAAGGGACGTGAACTGCCTGATGTCTTCCGGGATTGATTGACAGCATGGTATGACTCCATAATGCAGACACATTTGACGGCAAGACCTCTCGTCGGAGCTTAGCGCAAGTATGGGAACATCGATACGGGCCTTACTGAGAAATCGTGCCGTCGAACCGCTTTGCGACCAGACGGCAACGAGTTTAGCGTCGATATCCTCGACAAGCTGCCCGACACTGCGAGCCATCGCCGCGGTGAGCGCCAATTCTTCTGTAGTTGTGCTTTTGGGGTGTACAACAGTGTACTGCTTATCGAGATATGCTTCGGTTACTCTTGCTATTCGCTCGATTGTCTGTGCCGCCTTGACGGGGTATTTGCCGATTGCGGTTTCACCGGAAAGCATAACTGCATCGGTATAGTCCATAATCGCGTTGGCAACATCCGATACTTCGGCACGCGTGGCGGTCGGGCTTTGGATCATGCTCTGCAACATTTGCGTGGCAACGATAACAGGTTTGCCGTAGTCCCGGCACATCTTTGTGATCCGTTTTTGAATCAAGGGCACTTCAGCAAGATCCATTTCAACGCCGAGGTCTCCGCGGGCAACCAAGGTGGCGTGGCTGGCATTAACAATTGGCTCCAGATGTGCCAATGCCTGCGGCGTCTCAATCTTGGCGATTATCTTGATATCCGCTCCGGAATTATGGATATGCTCTTTTAGCTGGTTTATCTCGCCGGCCGAACGTACGAAGCTTAACGCAAGGAAATCCAGGTTGCGTTCTATCGCCCAGTCAATACATTCGAAGTCGAACTCGGTGATTGATGGTATCCTTATCGGGGTATCGGGCAGATTGATTCCCTTTCGACTATACAAAGGGCCGCCAACAACAACCTCGCAGACCAAATCTTCGCCGTCTCGACCGACCACTCTCAGTGTGATTTGGCCGTCATCGATAAAGATGCGGTGACCGATTTCCACGTCTTGATTGAAATGTTCGTAGTTCGTGCCGAAACAATGTGCCGTACCGATTTGGTTTTCGGGCACAATGCTGACCTTATCTCCGGCATACAGCATCTGCCCTTGTGGTTTGATACGGCTGGTCCGAATCTTCGGGCCGCACAAATCGCCCAGCACAGCGGTCATTTGATGATGCCGGGAACGAACAGTATTCAGCGTTTCCAGCAATTTGTCATGCTCATCAAGCGTGCCGTGTGAGAAATTCAGGCGGAAAACATCGACACCATTATCAATCATGGCCCCGATGATTCCCGCCTCTGCACACGAGGGGCCGAGCGTAGCAATTATCTTGGTCTTTATCATATCAGGCATCCGCCCCCAAGCTCAATTCTAATACTCATATTTAGAATTCGAGAATTCTTTCGTAACCATCGCCAAATACAACTTATACTTTCGGATAATTACCCAGAAATTCGGTCTTAGGCAGTTCGCCAACCAGTGGCATTGCATATTCTACGAAAGCATCGGTTATGCCGTTACCTTCGGCGTTAATGAATTCATCGGGCATTGATTTTGTCTTCTCGGCGACATTGCTCAACTCGGTACGGAACAACTCGACCGCGTAATCCTTTCCATTGCCTGTACGTCTTATCGCCACTGATCCGTTGTCTTCCTTCATGGCGAATTGAACGGCATGACGTCCGCACCAGCGTGCTTCCCGGACATCAACGGCAGACTGCAAGCCAGCGTAGCTTCTTTGCAGATAGCCAAAAGTATCCGCCCGAATACGTTCCTTTGGGCCAAGTTCGGCTTTTACCTGACCTGCCAGATAGTCGGCCAATGCACCGGTGCCGGATAGCTGTACATTGCCGTGCGCATCGACCTCTGCCTGTTCGGCGAGTTTCTTGGCCCAGGTCACACCATCGACATCGCAAATTCCTTCGCTTACTGCGACAACGCACCGGCCAAGTTTATCGTAAACACCGACGACATCACTTACAAACTTGTCCATCGAAACAGGTCTTTCCGGAACATAAACCAGGTGGGGACCATCGTCATCCCGTTGCTTACCCAAAACCGAAGCGGCGGTCAGAAAACCGGCGTGTCTGCCCATGATCACGTCGATTTTCACGCCCGGCAGAGCACGGTTGTCCAGATCGTCGCCCATCAGGGCGCAGGCCTCGAACTTCGCCGCCGTACCGAAGCCGGGGCAATGGTCGGTTACAAGAAGGTCGTTGTCAACTGTCTTGGGAATATGAAACGCCCGAATGTCAAAGTTCACCTCGTCGGCCATTGTGTTGAGAATGTGAGCGGTGTTGGCCGAGTCGTTGCCGCCAATATAGAAAAAATACCGGATGTTCCGCTTCTTGAAAACCTCAAGAATTTTCGCGCAATATTCTTCATCAGGCTTGTCTCTGCTGGTACCGATAGCTGAGGATGGCGAAGCCGCCACCACATCCAGCGTATCTGCTGAAAGCTTTTTCAAATCGATGAAGTGATCTTTGACCATCCCTGCTACGGCGTGAATCGCACCGTAGAGATTTTCGATTTCCGGATGCTTGTTTGCCTCTTCGATAACGCCGACCAGAGATGCGTTTATCACGCCGGTCGGACCACCTGATTGCCCGACCACTGCATTTGCTTTTGGTGCACTTGCCATTTACTCTCCATTAAAACCTTACTCAATTATATTGTTACTTAAATTGCTCTGTAAGCTCACGGGCCTTCTGGACAGCTCCGAGACCAACAGCCCTCGAATAGCCGGTCAAATAGCGCCTCGCAGCCGGCTTATTATTCCGGTACAACTCCATCACCTTATTCTCAACTGCCGACTGGTTCGCAAAAAGTTTCTCTTCATACTTGTCGCATCCCGCCCGGACGATTCCGATACGGCCCTCATAATCGGCTGTCACCTTATCCTGCAGTTCCTTGAAGACCCACCAGGCTTTTCCGGCATCGGGCTTGAATTTTTCGGATGACTCGGAAAAATGACATTCCAGCGTCAGATTTTCCTTCACATCGACCGCTTTATAGTACTCTTGCGGCGTCTCGGTGATACCACAATACCAGGGAGTTAAAATGCTGCTGCACGGCTCAGCCGAGCAACGCCAGTAGATACAGCCGATGTCCACCGGCATATTGCTGCGTAGTTGGAATACCGCCGCCTCCTGAGTTTCATTACTACACAATGAGAATCCGCTGTGAAATCGCAGAATTGAAATCACATCTTTCACGGAAAGTTTACGGGCCGGCTGGACAGAGAATGGCAATTTCCTGTCTGGTTCTTGCTTAATATTTCTTCCCGTTACGAGACACTGGCCTTGCCACTGGCGTTCGTCCATTATGCGTTTTTGCTGCTGGCCGTAAGCTTTTGAAAAGTCAAACCCCTCACCGTCTGCCGGATCGTACCATCCTTTTTTTCTCGCGTACTCGATGATATCCGGCGAGCCAAGAAAGTTGGCTTTGTCTTTAAGATTCACTTTGTCGATTATATAGACATTGGGCAGCAGCACAACCGCATCATCGGGCACCCGCTGCGCCACCCAATGCTTGCCCCTGCTCATCGACAAAAGCCATGCCTCATTCGAATCGGCAATAATCAGCGTCCGCGAGCTTGGGTAGCCCACCCGCTCGATTAGCTCGCCTGCTATTCGCACCCCATCTCTGGCTGTCTTCGCCCGCTCTGCGACAAGCCGGCGGAGCATATACCCGATACCACCTTTGACTAATTGGCCCTGGGCTTCGAGGTTTTGCAGTTCCTCCGCCCTGTCCGGGCAGCCGTCGCTGACCACGGCGACGCCCCACTCGTTCAGATATCCGTCGCTATACTCAATGCCAGGATTCTCTGACCAGAGAAAAGCGTAACTTTCTTTTACCTGCGGAATCTCAGTTCCCCCCCGGAGCCTTATCATCTCTCCGGCTCTATGCTCGATGCGGGGTACTTTTCGAAAATTCAGATATCGCTGGCCGTAATTCTGCTCGTTATGTCCTAACAGAACGGCCCCGTCCGTCGAAGCATCCTTACCCACTACAACGGCATAGCAGCCGATCGCCGAAGATGCGAACGATCCCACAGCTAAAATGGCAGCAAAGAAAATGTACAAAACCTTGTTTTTATCCATCTTTTTCACCTCTATATTCAAAATATATGCAGAACATCCAAAGTCGCCATTGCTTATGATTTTCAACTCGACATTATACAAACAGAATATCAATGGACAAGGATAATCCTTCGCCGGGAATTATGGATTTCAGGCGGCATTATAAGCTCGTTTAACTTCATCGGCGATAATCTTTATGCCGGCAGCAATGGTCTCTGCATCCTGTGAATAGTTTACACGGATACACTCGTTTTTGTGCTGCCACTTTTCTTTAAGTCCCGGGAAGAAGTAATGGCCCGGGACGATCAGAATCCCTCTTGCCTTGAGGCGTACATAGAGTTCCCTGTTCGTAATGGGCAGATTCGGAAACCACAGCCATAAAAAGAACGCCCCCTCTGGCTTGTGCACATGAAAATCGGTCCCATCCAACTCCTTATAAACCAACTCCAAAGTTGCCCGGGCTTTTTGCTGATAATACGGCGTGATTACGTTACGGCTGAGATTGATGATTTCGCCGGTTCGGACCAAGTCTATCGCTATGGCCGCACCCATGCTGCCGGGAGCAAGGCTCATCACAGCATTCATCCTGGATACCATAGTAATGACTTCTTCGTTAGCGATAACAATGCCCGTACGCAGGGCAGGCAGGCCAAGCTTGGAAAGGCTCATGCAGAAAATCGTGTGTTCGTTCCAAACGGCTTTGGCTTCCGTGAAGATAATGTTTGGGAACGGCATGCCGTAAGCGTTGTCAATTATCAATGGAATGTCATTTGCGCAGGCAAGTCCACTCAGCCTTTCAATTTCGGCATCCGTCAGAACGTTGCCGGTAGGATTCGTCGGCCTGGAGAGACAAATTGCGCCAATTTCATCGGTAATGTTAATCTTATCAAAATCAACGTGATATTTGAATATATGGTCGTCGATATGCTCGATTTGGGGCTTGTTGGCTACAAACAAATCGTCCTCCAGACCGGCATCACAATAACCAATATATTCCGGCGCCAGCGGAAACAGGATTTTCCTGCCGGCCCGCCCTTCAAAGGCGCCGGCGAAAATGTTGAAAAGAATGAAAAATGCCGTCTGGCTGCCATTGGTAAGGGCGATGTTTTCCGGCCCTATGTCCCAGCCAAGTTCGCTCCTGAGCAAGGCGGAAATCGCCTCGATAAATTCCCGATTACCGCCGGGCGGGTCATAATTTCCGATGGCCCGCTCGAATTCGGCTCCGTTTTGCAGGAGCTTCTCCATACTGCTTCGGAAGCACTGCTGGACTTTCGGAATATGGGCGGGATTTCCGCCACCGAGCATTAGAATATTCCGGCCTTCCGAATAAGCGATGCCAAGGTCTTCCATCAGTTGACCGATACCGGATGTTTCTGCAATCTTCCGTCCAAACCGGGATACTTCCATAATTTTCTACACCTCTACGGAAACACGCGGAGTCAGAAAATATAGCCACCTGCCAGCCGGCTTTTCTTTCAGGATGGCACAAGCGGCCCTGCTGTAAAGCTCCAACTGCCGGCGATAAAGTTCCGCACGCTCTTCGGCCTGCACTGCCGTTACCTTATCGGTTTTGAAATCTATTACTACCACGCCCTGGGCCGTATGAACCAACAGATCAATTATGCCCTGAATGACAATCGTATCTTCCGCAGTAGACGAATTCTCCCATCCGGACGCAGGCAGAGCAAAAGTAAACGGCCATTCACGCCGGACCGTATTGGCCGGATCGAGAGTTAATCTGCCCTGCTCGGTCTCGAAAAATGTCAGGACCGATTCTGTGTCGATTTGCTCGGCTACGACCGGGATGATTGCTCCATCCACCAGAAGCTTTTCTATTGTTTTCTCAACCGATTCTCTGGTGACTGGGCCGGCTAAATCCAGCTTTGAGATAACAAGGTGTGTGGCAGTGCCAATAAGCCTACCATCGAGAGGCTCGCCCGAGTCCGTTTCGGCCGTCATCAAAGCACGCGGCCGGCGATCCAGAACTCCTGAATAATCAAACTTCATGTATTCATCGTTGCCGTGCGTCAATTGCGTCACAGAACTTTTCGCCGGCAGGAGTGCTGCATCCCTAAACCGATAACGCCAGCTTAATGATTTCTTTACTTGTGTAAGCAGATCCAGCTCTTCCAGCTTCCGGCGTCGTTTTTTCGAGTTCACGGACGGTCGAGTAGGCTTGCCGGTCTTAAGGCTCTTGATAGATTCGGCCAGTTGTTTAAGATCGGACTGGCCATGAAGCTTAAAGCTGAATAAATCGTCGCCGATAGCCCGCTCTGCTAAACCGGTTCCAAACGCTTCGTGCAGAATCTTTCGGCCGGAGAGTCCGTAGAGGATCCATTCCAGCGGACTTTGGCAATTGCGAAGCTGCCAGTCGGGAACGGGCTTATCGCCAAAGAAGAAACCATTCGAGATAATCTGGCGGCATTTTTTTTGCTTCTCCGATGCAGTTAGAATAAGCCGTTCTTTCGCCCGCGTTGTCGCCACATAAAGGATTCGCATCTCCTCGGCCAATCCCATGGATGCCTTTTGCTCTGCAATGACCTGGTGTGCAAGCGAGCTTAGTTTCCTGTTCGATTCTCGGTCGACAATTTGCAGCCCGAGGGTGTGATTCGCATCGACGAGGCAGTCCGCCTGGACGTCTCTTTTATTGAACTGGCTTTCAAGCTCGGCTAAAAAGACAACCGGAAACTCAAGCCCTTTGCTCTTGTGAACGCTTAAAATTCGAACGGCATTACCCGCCGAAGACTGCGGCTCGGCTGGCGCCCAATCCTGCCCCGCTTCCTGAAGCTTTTCAATGAATTCAACGAATCGCGTCAGTGAAGGAACGCTAGCGCTGCTTGCAAAGCCCTCATACTGGATCGCCCTGTCGTGGAGCTTGAGAAGATTCGCCCGGCGTGCCTGGCCGTTAGGAAGAGCCGAGACAAATGACAAGAAGTCGGTCTGGCGATATATCCTCCAGATCAAGTCCGCCAGGTTGCCCCGTCTGGCAATCGTCCGCCATTGTTCAATCCGAGCGAGTATTTTATCGAGCCTGCCAGCCAGTTCGGCATCCACACAATCTCGACAATATTCGAGCACACAGTCATAGTAGCTCTTGTGCCGTTGTTCTGCCCTGTTGTGCAGTTTTATCTTTGCCAGTTCTGTGTCACTGACCTTGAAAAACGGGCTTCGCAGAACCGCGGCCAATTCGATGTCCCGCTGCGGATTATCCAGTACTTTGAGCAGAGCGACAAAATCACTGATTTCGGTAGCCTCGAAATATCCCGCCGTGGCCTGGCAGCTCACAGGCACGCCGGCCAGCCGGAATATTTCGACATAATCATTTGCCTTTTTGGCTAAAGACCGCATCAGGACAACAATATCACGATATTTGACGTCACGCAGGGTTCCCTGCTGTTCGTCATTTACCTGAAACTCGGCTTTGCCTGTATCGGCCCCCACCATCTGCTTGATACGCCGGGCGATCATTGCCGCCTGAGACTGGCGCGAAGTGACAAGATCCGGATTCTCGGATTCGGATTCTCCTTCCTGCTCACTTTGCGGATCCTGACTCTTGCCGATTTTGTCAAGTATATGGAACTCGATAATATTTTTCCTGCCGCCTGGCGCCTGAGGTTTGGATTTATCCGCCGGAGCAGGCTTCAATCTGGACGATTCGTCGTAGTCAATCTTAGTGAAAGATTCCGTCATAATTCGTGAGAAAATCTCGTTTACAAAATCGAGTATTCCTTTCGTTGAGCGGAAATTCACATTGAGATCGACACGCAAGCTAACCGTAGCATTCCCAGGATCGGAAGAAGCCAGCTTTACCTGTTCGAGGAAAATATCCGGCATAGCACCTCGAAACGCATAGATGCTTTGTTTGCCGTCACCGACTCCCAGGATATTCCCGCCGGGACTGAGCATCTCGAGTATCCGCTGCTGGACGGAGTTGATATCCTGATATTCGTCAACAGCTATATGTTTGTACTTCTGCCGAAGCGCCAATGCCGTTTGCGAAGGCGCGGCCTTGTCCTCCGAAGAGGTTTGGTCGCTCAGAAGTCTCAGAGCATAATGCTCGAGGTCGGCAAAATCCAGGCAGTTGACCGCCCGCTTGGCCTTGCCGTATAGCTGATCAAATTTCTTAACAAGCTCAACGAGCACGCCCGTCTGCGGTCCAACCTGGCCGCCAATCCTGTCAAGATAATCGGGATTTACGGTTGCAAGCTCAGAAAGCTCCGCGAATACCTCTACGGCACTTTTGACGGTACTCTGAATAAGGGCAGCAATCTGCTCCGGCAGACCTTTGGGTTTGCGCGTTGTGGGCTTTTGGAAACTCCTTATCGCCTCGGCACACTTGTCCCAATCGCCGGCTTTCAATATCTCGACACATTTTACAACAGGCGCAACGTGGCTGTCCTGCAGTTTCTCATCCCAGCCGTCATCACCGCCTTGGCTTTCACAGAGTCTCCTGGCGTGGTTAAGCTTTTCGAGAATGCTCTGCAACTTAGCGGTAACGATTTGCTTCTGTTTATCGCCCAGGTCGGTTGCAAAAGGATTGGTGACTCCTGCAAGCAGTGCCGCCTTTTCGTACCACTTCTCCCGCGAAATCACTCCGTCCAGAAAATCACTAAGCTCAATGATCCGAGTCAGAAAACCGTCATTGGTACGAAGGTCCCGCCTGTACAAAAGCTGTTCGAGTGGTCCCCGGATGCGGCTCTCCTGCCAGGCCTGATCGATAGTCTTTTCGAGCACCTCTGTTTTGAGCAGCTTCTGTTCGTCGG